>Ga0207771_100755_pt1 | contig 16959 bp, 16 predicted proteins | sample A23M2SouthBayCA_2_FD_187731 | JGI IMG/M metagenome (GOLD analysis project Ga0207771, IMG submission 187731) | Aerobic enrichment media microbial communities from Eden Landing Ponds, California, USA - A23 M2 (2) (SPAdes) | ecosystem: Environmental > Aquatic > Marine > Unclassified | place...
AACAGGTCGACGTCCGTCTCGGAGAACTCCTGTGTCGTCGGCGATCCGGTCGCAAGCAGGCCGTACTCGCCCAGTGGGACCTGGACCTCGCTTCGCATCTCCGTGTCCTCGCTGTACCGGCCGGCCTGCTCGCTGACGTCTTCGAACACCTGTACTTCGCCGGATTCGAACGCCTCCCAGGCGAGGCTATCTCCCGGCGTGAACCGCGGCGATTCACCGAATAGATCCCTCGCCTTTGACGTCTCGGTGATCGGGACGAGGGCGTGTTCCCGGTCGTCGTACGCCCACATCGCGGTGATCTCGAGTCCGAGTATTCCCACGGCAGCGTCGACAGCGAGATCACCGATCTCCTCGGTGGACTGTGCGGCGCTGAGTTGCTGTGCGGTTCGCTGGAGCGACCGGAGACGGCTTTCGAGCTGTTTCTGCTCGGTGATGTCTTCGAGGACGGCGAGGATGGTCGTCACCTCGCCATCCGGGTCCGAGATCGGCGCGACTGACAGCAGGAGGTCAAGCCGTCGTCCGTCTTTGGTCTTCCGTTGAATTTCCTTGCCGCGGATCGGGTTCCCATCGAGGGCTGCTTGCCGATGGGCTTCGAACTGTGTCTGCTGGTCCTCGGGGACGATCGGATTGAACTCCCCGATGACTTCATCGCGTGACCACCCGAACATCTCCGCTGCGCCGTTATTCCAGCGCAAGACGTCTCCGTCAGCATCGATCTCCATGATCGTGAGCGGCGCTGCCTCGATGAGTCCCTCCAGGCGCTGGTTCGTCTGTTCAAGTTTGCGCTCGCGCTCTACTTGCTCGGTCACGTTCCGCGCGATCCCGACGATCCGGACGATCTCGTCGTCGACGATGACCGGTGCCAGCGACGTCTCCCAGAATCGGGCGTCCGTGGCGACCATCAACTCCTCGCGGTAGGAGATCGGCTCACGTTGCTCGACGCACTCCCGGTAATTGGCATCGAGTTCCGCACCGCGTTCCTCGCCGAAGACGTCCCGCGGCGTCCTGCCCTTGACGTCGTCCGTCGAGAGCCCAGTCTGGGTCTCGTACCCTGGACTGAGCTGTGCAAACTGGAACGTGGGCTCCTGGCCCGTCGTGTCTACGTCGAGGACGAAGATCGCGTCGCCGGAGGTATCCAGCAGCGCGTCGTACTCCTCGGCGAGTTCCCGGTACTCCCGTTGTCGTTGTTTCCGCTCGGTGATCTCCTGGGAGAAGACAGTCAGTCCGTCCTCGTCGGGGAATGCGCGGATGTCGACCCAGTACTCGAAGGGCTCGCCGACGTATTGCTCGAAGGAAACCGGTTCACCGGTTTCCATCGCGGTCCGGTAGCGTTCTTCGAGCTCCGTTCCGACGATCGACGGGAACTCCTCCCAAAGCACGTTGCCGACGACGGCGGCCGGTTCCCTGCCGACGCGCTCGCCCATCTTCTCGTTCATGTATTCGATCCGCCAGTCGGTGTCAACGGCGTAGATCGCGTCGGTCGCGCGTTCGAGGGTACGCCGGAACCGATCGGTCATCCGGTCGGCGGCCGCTCGCTTTCTGGCGGCGTCCACCAGCGTCTCGATCCGCCGGGCCAGCAACTCGAAGTTCTCCTGGTTCGGCCGGATCGGGATGTAATCGGAGACGTCGACTCGCGTCGCGTGACTCGCCACCTTTTCGCTCCCCCGGCCGGTGAACAGCACGGTCGGGAGATCGTCGTCTTCCGCCTGGATCTGTTCGAGGAGGTCGATCCCGGTTCCGTCGGGAAGCGCGTAGGACGTCACTACGCAGTCGATAGCTGTACTCGCAAGCGTCTCCATCGCTGTCTCCGCATCGGCTGCCGTCCGCACCTCGATATCGCCGCTCCGTGACAGTTTCGTCCGGACCAGGTCCGCGAACGCACGGTCGTCGTTCACGTATAGCACTTCTATCGGTCCGGAAGCACTGTCGTCAAACCGAGCCATCCTACACGGATTAGCCAGCGTGGCTATATGAATCGTTGGTAGCAGTTCTCGTTTTTGAGACGGTGATCGCCGTGGTGTGTTCGCGTCCGACCACATCGAACCGGTCGCCGCCTTGACTCGTCCGCTCGCTATCGAGCACTCATCACCGTCACTGGATCGAAGCCGTTGGTGGCTCGGTGACCATGCCGACGCCGGTGAACGAAAAGCGCGTCCCCTCGTCGCCAGTCTCGACCGTCCCGTCCCACCCGTGGCCGGAGACCACCCGCTCGACGATGAGCAGTCCCAGGCCACGCCGCTCGCTGCCGAAGGACCCGCCGAACAGCGAGTCGGCGATCGCTGGCGGGAGGCCGGGGCCGTCGTCGGCGACGACGAACCCCTCCTCAGTCCCTTCGACCGTCACCCGGACACCCGGCTCGCAGTGTTCGTCGACGTTCCGAAAGAGGTTCTCGAACAGTTGTTGCAGCCGGGACGCGTCCGCACGGATCGTCCGATCGTTCTCCACGGCGAGGACTGCGGACTCGGGACCGACAGTCTTCCAGGCCTCCCGAGCGACCGTGGCCAGCGAAACCGGTTCCCGCTCGCCGACGTCTGCACCCTCTCTGGCCAGCGAGAGCGTGTCAGTGATGAGGTGCTCCATCCGATCCAGAGAATCCAGGACAGTCTGCAGGTGGGTCGCCTCGGGATCGGAGACGGATTCCGCGACGAGTTCCGTATAGCCACGGGCCCCAGTCAGTGGGTTCCGCAAGTCGTGGGCGAGGACGCCCGCGAACTCAGTCAGGCGTTCGTTCTGTGCGTCTAAGGCCCGGTAGTGTTGTTCCCGTTCGATCTCGTAGCTGATCCACTGGGTGAGCAACTGGACGAACCGCCGTTCGTCGTGAGTGAAGTCCCGATCCAGTGGGTCTTCACCCGAGTAACAGAGGGTGCCGTACACTTCGCCGTCGACGAGCACGGCAGCGCCGATATAACACTGTAGTCCCGTCGCCTCCCGGGCGACGTCGTCGCTGTACGGGGAGTGTTCGGCGTCGGAGACGACGAGCATCTCGCGGTCGGCGACGACGTGGCGACACCACGTCGCCTCCAGATCGTGGGTCGACCCTGCCTCGTAGGTTCCACTTTCGATCGTCGAGTCGACGATCTCGTACTCGCCAGCGCCCGTATACGACAGGACGCCGTATTCGAGGTCCAGTCGATCCCGCCCGAGCGTGATCGCTCGTTCGATCTTCTCGTCGAGGGAGGCGGATCGATCGGTGCCGAGTTCGAACAGATCACGAAAGTAATTCCGGGGCGTTTCGCTGGCCATGCCCATTGGTGCCGGCCAACGTGGGAAAACGTTTGGTTGAGGCGGAACCGTCCCGGGACCCCTGAACCAGCGTACCGTCAGCGTGGAACGCTCCCCTCACTCCTCGTCGGTGGAGAAGCCGCTGCGTTCCATCACGCCCCACGACTCGACGCCGCGGAGGTACTCGAAGAGGCCTCGCCAGGCGACGAGCGTCTTCCACTGTCTGTAGCCGACGTTCTCGAGGACGCCGTACCAAAGCAGGCGCAACACCTGCCACGGACTGTCGTACCGATTGAAACTCCAGACTTCGCTGAAGACGCCGAACCACGAGAGAAAGACGCCAAACCCCGTCGTCAGGAGGAAGAACATGATCGCGAACTCGAGGTTGAGTGCCCCGAAGTACCACGCGACCGGTATCACGACGTACCCGAGCCCCTCGATGAGCGGCCCGATCGTCTCGGCAGCGACGAAAAACGGCATCACCAGCGTCCCGACGCGCCCGTACCGTGGATTGAACACCATTCTCCGGTTCGTGATCACCGTCTCGACCATCCCCCGGTACCACCGCCGGCGCTGCCGGCTGAGGACCCGACGCGTGCTTGGGACTTCCGTCCAGGCGACCGGTTCCGGGACGAAATCGACCGTGTACTCCCGGTCCTGTTCGGTCAGGTGGCGGTGGAGGCGAACGACGATATCGAAGTCCTCGGTGATGGTATCGTGTCGGTAGCCCCCGATCTCGCGGACGGTCTCCGTCTGGAAGAGCCCGAAGGCCCCCGAAATGAGGATGAGTCCGTTGAGCCGGTTGAGCCCGAGCCGTCCGGAGTAGAAGGCACGCAAGTACTCCATGACCTGCAGCCCGGGGAGTCCTGTCCCCGGAAGCGAGACGTCCGTGACGATCCCGTCCTCGATCGTACACCCGTTGGCGACCCGGATGACGCCGCCGGCCGCGACGGCGGTCGTCGGTTCCTTCAGGAACGGCGTCACGAGGTCTAACAGCGCGTCTCGATCGATTATCGTGTCCGAGTCGACGGCACAGAAAAGCGGCATGTCCGTCAGCCAGATCCCCGCGTTGAGCGCGTCGCTCTTGCCGCCGTTGTCCTTGTCGAGGACGAGGAGTTCCTCGTACGTCGTCGACCGGTAGACGTCGTGAATGTCCGCGGCAGGGACGTCGAAGGGGATATCCGCCTCGACGGCCTCTAAGTCGAACGTCTCGACGAGTCGGTCGAGTGTTGCGTCGGTCGACCCGTCGTTGACGACGACGACCTCGATCTCCGGGTAGTTCAGCGCGAGCATCGATCGGACGCTCTCGACGATCGTGGTTTCCTCGTTGTATGCCGGCACCACGATCCCGATCCCGGGATAAAAGGGAGTGCTGAACTTCCGGAACGGGGGGTTCCACCGCGATTCCCTGACGTCCTCACGGAGTTCGAACAGCGCCAGGACGTGCAAGAACAGGTACCCGACGTTGATCAGCGCGTAATACCCCACGACGAACACGCCGAACGCGGCGAGGACCAGCAGAACCGCGTGTGCGATCGTGTGCATCTCAGCTGTACACCCTGTTTCCGCGACGGGCGAGTTCGTCGTACTCTGCGTGTTCGAGGCTCCAGTCCCAGGCCCCTCCCAGGACGGCCGGCGTCTCGGGATCGATGCGGTCGCGGCGATCGACCAGCGCCGCCGTTCCACGTTCCATGGCTCGGGGATGCGTTTCGCTCACCAGTGCATACAGGAGGACGCTCAGTGCTGACTGGTCCCCCCACGCCCCGAGCATCTCGTAGACGGCTCCCCGGACACGGGGTGACGGGTCGGCGATCGCCCGTTCGAGAAACGCCCGGTCCCGGACGGTTTCTCGCCAGCCAAAGCTCCCCAATGCTTGCGCCGAGGCGGCTCGGATGGCTTCGTTTTCGGTCTCCAGGGCCGCGGTCAGCCACGAGAGGTCCTGGTCGCCGACGCTCGTCTCTAGCTGTGCACAGACTGCGAGGACTTGCGCGAGCAGCGGTTCGTTCCAGGTTCGATACGCCGCCGCGGCCGTCTCCAGCAGCGGTGTCGGGTCCGATCGCGAGACGCGGTAGAGCGTGTCCTGGCCGAACACGGTGAACTGCCCGTCGACGCCATCTAAGAGTATCGAGACGCCTTCCCGCGCCCCGTCCAGCCGATCCGTCTCGAACAGGAGCGTCACGGTCGCTGCCCGCTCTCGCGGCGTCTCGGGCACGAAATCGGCCGCCAGATACGGCTCGGGATCGCCGAGCAACGTCAGCCAGGTCAGGGCGTCGAGACGCTCGAACTCGTCGCCAGCGTCGAGCTGGCTGCGTGCGCGGTCGGGAATCCCCAGGGCAACGCCCAGCCCTTGCAGTTGCGCTCTGTCTCCGCCGTCGAGTTCACGGAGAAACTCGTCGAGCAGCGATTCGGCGACCGTCAGTTCGGTCCCGGAGCGTTCCTCGACCCACGCTTCCCAGTCAGGATCGTCGGCAAACAGCCGCTCGAGTAATGCTTCCCGGAGACCGTCCTTGACGCGATCGCGGCGGTCGTCAACGACCGACCGGTAGACCGACCAGCCGATCGTAATGTACAACGAGACGGTAAGCAACAGTCCGATCACGAGCGCGACCAGGGCCAGGACGACCATCAGCGGCACCTCGTATCCGAACGCGCCGACGGCCCCCGCCATCACGCAGCCCCCTCGTGAGCGACGACTCCCGTCATCAGAGATGTCGCTGGACGCGGGCCAGTAGCTCCGCGCTCCGGAACGGTTTCGAGACGTAGTCGTCCACGCCCGCGTCGAACCCTTCGAGGACGTGTTCCTCCCGGCCCCGGGAGGTGAGCATTACCACTGGCAGGTCGGGTGAAACGCTCAATTCCCCGTTCCGGAGCATCCGAACGAGTCGCGTCCCGTTGAGGCGGGGCATCATGACGTCGACGACGAGCGCATCGGGTTCGTACCCGGTCGAGAGGAGGTCGGCCGCTTCCTGGCCGTCTTCACAGGTCCGGACCGTGTGTCCGGCCGCCTCGAAGCGGTGACGCAGCAGCTGCCGGATCGTCGTGTCGTCGTCGACGACGAGGAGATTTGCCGCCATCTACCTGCCGTTGAGGCGGCCGTCCCAAATAAACCCCGCATCGTCGGTTTCTTCGTGTCGCCGACACGCTCATGACGATCCCTGCCCTGGCCCGAGTGTGAACCGCCGCCGATTCCTGACTGGTTTCGGGACTGCCGGCTTCGTCGGCGTCGCCGGGTGTCAGTCGACAGACCGGACGGCACCCCCTCCCCAGTATCAGATCGGCGATGACGGATTCGAACGCCGAATCGAGGACGACGTCGAGGCACTCACGATCAGGGGCGTGAATCTCGGGATGGCGAAACCGGGGTATTTCCCCGGATCAGCCGCCATCGAACGGGCCGAGTACGATCGGTGGCTTTCCGCAATCGGTGAGATCGCAAACGTGGTCCGAACCTACACGATCCATCCGCCACCCTTCTATCGCGCCCTCCGGGCCTACAACGACGACGCCGAGGAGCCGCTGTTGTTGCTTCAGGGGACGTGGGTCCCGACGGCTGACCTGCTCGAAGCCGGGGACGCCACCGCCCTCTCTCCGACGGTCGATCGGGAACTCCGCCGGACCGTCGACGTCGTCCACGGGGACACGACACTCCCTGATCGCCCCGGATACGCGAGTGGTTCCTTCGACGCCGACGTCAGCGACGTCACGCTGGGGTATCTCTTCGGCATCGAGTGGCCGCCGGAGGTGGTCGAGGCGACCGACGAGGCCGGTGCTGACGGCGACTTCGAGGGGTCGTTCGTTCGGACGACAGGTGGCTCCCCCTTCGAACAGTGGCTCGCCGGCCGGCTCGACACCCTCGCGACCCACGAGACTGACAGGTACGGCGTCCAGCGCCCGCTGTCGTTCGTCAACTGGGTGACGATCGACCCGCTCGAACATCCATACGAACCGTATCACAACGAAGATCGGGTCAGCGTCGACCCCGACGCGATCGGTGCGACCGAGGACTTCGACGCGGGGACGTTCGCCTCGTATCACGCCTACCCGTACTACCCGGATCTGTTGAACGAGACGCCGGAGTACGTCAACTACGTCGATCACCGCGGGGAGCCGAACAGCTACGCGGGGTATCTCGACGACCTGATCGGCGCGACCGCTCAGCCGGTGGTGATCGCCGAGTTCGGCGTCCCGAGTTCCCGGGGCATCGCTCACCGTGACGTCCACGGCCGCGATCAGGGTCGCCACACCGAGCGCGAACAGGGCGAGATGGTGGCCGCGATGTACCAGGACATTCTCGCGTCGGGTGCGGCGGGTGGCGTCGCATTCTCCTGGCAGGACGAGTGGTTCAAGCGCACCTGGAACCTCGACGCGCGATCGGTCCCCGGACGACGCCCGCACTGGTCGAACATCGAAACCCCGGAACAGCGCTTCGGACTGCTGGCGTTCGAATCGCCGGACGGAATCACACTCGATGGGTCGCCCGGGGACTGGGACGATGCGACGGTCGTTCGACCTGCAGGCCCCTCCGACGCTCCCGACGCACGCACGCTCACTGCACTCCGGGTTTCTCACGACCTCGAAGGGCTACTCGTCCGCCTGGAGTTCGCGTCGCTCCCGGACCCGATGCGATGGGACCGGACCGGGGCGTTCGTGACGGTCGGACTGACGGGTCGCGAGCGGCCGCTCCCGATTGGCTCGGAACTCACGGCGACGGCGGACTTCGTCGCCGACCTGGGTGGTCCCGAGGACTCCAGGCTACTTGTCGAGTCTTCCTACGACACGTTCGCCCGCGAATTCGGGGATAGCGCGGGGATCGATCTCGACGCGTATCACGAGGGTCGAGCGGGGTTCGTCCCCGTGCGCGAACCGATCAACCTCGGGTACACCGTGCCGCCGACAGGCGAAGTCGTCCCCTTCGAGGCCGTCGAGACCGGACGACTCCGGTACGGGAACGGCAACCCCGACGCCCCGGACTACGACTCGCTGACCGACGTCCACGTTGACCTCGAGAACGACGTCGTCGAACTCCGTCTCCCGTGGATCCTGCTCAACGTCGCCGATCCCTCCTCGAAACAGCGAATCGCGACGGACTGGGACGCCGGGCTGGACGTGACTGCCTTCGACGACGTGCACGTGGCCGCAGCGACCTACGATCCCCACGGCGGGGAGACGTCACCGTCCGGGACGGGCGTCGATTCGGTTGCACACGCTGTCCCCGGGAGAACCGCCACTCGCCTCGAAACGACGTCGTACTCCTGGCCGTCGTGGGACCGACCCGCCTACGAGGAACGCCGCAAACAGTCCTACCACGTGCTCGATCGGACGAACTGGGGCGAGAACGGGTGAGCAGATGCGCTGGTGGATTGCCGGCTCAGGTTCGCCGCCGGAGCCGGCCACGCACGAACGGCCGGACTGGCGTCACGCCGAGTTCGAAGCGATCCATCTCGACGACGTCGAAGGCATCGTCGCCCGCGAACCGCGAGGCCGTGCGTCGCGTGAGGTGGCACCCGCCCGCGAGTCGCTTCCAGGCCGGCGCGACGGTCGTCTGGACCGTCTCGCGCCACCCGTCGTCGGCGACGTGTTCGAGAAACCGGAACTCCCCGCCCGGGTCCAATACTCGCCGGACCTCCGACAGTGAGCCCTCGACGTCGGGCACGGTGCAGAACACCATCGACGACACCACGGCGTCGAAGTGATCGTCCGGGAACGGGAGGTCGGCCGCGCCGGCGTCGAGGAGGTCGACGTCACCGTTCACGCGCTCGGCTCGCTCACGCGCTCGCCGGCGCATGTGTGGATCGGGTTCGGTGGCGTGGACCGACGCCGCCTCGTCGAAATAGGGGAACATCGCGCCGGTGCCCGCGCCGAGATCCAGGACGGTCCCCGTGAGGTCACGGGCGAGGTACTCCCGGTGGGGTTCGAGGATCGTCGCCTCGGCGTGGGCCATCGCCGGATCGTAGATCGCGGCGAACAGCGGGTGGGCCGGGTCGGGTTCGCTCATTATCACTACTACCGGACGCTTCGGAGTGGACCTTGGTTTCCCGGCCGTTCTTGACTCTTCTCCATCCCCGAACGATTTCAGCCGTCGGTCCCGACAGGAACCATGGAGTGGCTCAACGAACCTACCGAGTGGCGCGAAGACGACGACCGGCTCACTCTCAGCGTCGATCCCGAGACCGACTGCTGGCGCGTGACGGCCCACGACTTCGTTCAGGACGACGCGCCCTTCTACTATCGCGAGGTCGCCGGCGATTTCACCGCTCGGGTGACCGTCACCGGCGCGTACGCCGACCAGTACGATCAGGCCGGGCTGATGGTCCGCGAGGACGAGTCGACCTGGCTGAAGACCGGCATCGAGTACGTCGAGGGGAGCCAGCAGGCCAGCACCGTCCTCACCCGCGAGTTCTCCGACTGGTCGGTCTCGCCGCTGGATGACGACCCCGAGTCCGTGTCCGTTCGTGTCGAACGCACCGGCGAGACCGTCGAGACGTTCATCTCTCGGGACGGTGAGTCCTTCCGGATGCTCCGTCAGGGATACCTGACCGACGCCGAGACGCTCTCGGTGGGCATGATGGCCGCAGCGCCTACTGGCGAGGGGTTCGAGGTGACCTTCGAGGATTTTCGGTCGAGTGAGCGGCGAGGGTGACGCTCGTCGATGATGGTCTTCGAACAGCAACCGGTTGCTTTACTATCTGGAACCCACAGGTCACGGGTATGAACGGATTCACGGACCGATTCGGCGATCGACTCGAACCGCTGGGCGTCGCCGCGGGCGTCCTTCTTGTCGTGATGAGCCTGCTCACGGTCGTCGGGATGCCCTGGGCCACCAACGGGAGCGTGGCGGTCTCGATCCTCCAGCTGTTTGGCGTCCTCGGGACAGCCGCTATCGGTGTCGGGTTGGTGTGGCTCGTCCGAACCGCATAGAACCGCGTCAACGCGGAGACAGCTATCCTTTTCTCGGGAGGAACGCGATCGCCAGCAGCATGGCGGCCGCGAGCCCGCTGAGGAGCGTCACGCCCCAGAGGCCGTTCTGCCGCTCGGTGAAGTATTCCTGATCCGCAAGTTGCTGCTGGTAGGTCTCGTAGGCGTCCCCCCGCGGCAGGATCTGGACCTGCGAAGAACCGCTGAAGTGCGTGAAGTAGGGCTGGTCGGCGAGGGTGACGTTCGCGCCCTCGGAGAAGCGGACGGTCTCCGTCCGGACGCCGTCCCACGCGAGCGTGACGCCGTCGGGCGTGACGGCGTGGATCGTCGTTTCGTTGCCCGCGTAGTGGATCGTCTCGCCCTCCTCGAACGTCGCGGTGTCGGCCGTGGGCAGGTACGCATCGAGCGGCATCGTCGCGTTGTCGGCCCGGTAGACCACCGACTCGACGCCGTCGACCGTCACCGTCTCGTCGTAGACCGACGTGTCGCGAGCGAGTCGATCCTCGACGGCGAAGCGCTGGATGAATGTGACTGACGACGGGTCGGTGGCGTTCTCGACAGCCACCAGGTACGGTTCGGCCCAGCCGAGGGTCACCCCGTCGGCGTCGATGGCGGTGATCGTCGTCTCGTTGCCCTGATAGGTGAGCGAGTCACCGACGGCAACGCTCTCGTTCATCGAGGCGTTCTCGGCGTGCTGGAGCGTCGCTGTCGGCGGTTCGGCGGAGGTGTTGACGTCGACCCGGTAGGTGCCGTTCTCGTAATCCAGCGTCGAGCTGTCGGCGAGCGTGCGCGACCATCGTGCCCGCTGACCGTCCCACTGTACGTCGAGTGGCGAGACGGTGGTGTCGTTCTCGAGCGTCACGGTGAACGTGGCCGATTCGTTGCTCCAGGAGAGCGCTCCGGAGTCGCTCCCAGCCTCGACGTTCTCGACCGTGTACGTCCGGTCGCCGACGTCGAGCGTCGCCCCGGCCGCGTATTCGTCGCCCGAAAGCGACACCGTCGGCTGCTCGGCGATGCCGACGAACGCGTATGCTCCAAGCCCCACGAGAATGAAAAACGCGGCATAGATCGCCGCAGCGCGTCGTTGCATACCTTCTCGGTCGGCGTGTGCGCCCAATAATGGTTTTGGCACCGGCCAATTGGGTCGATTCCAGCCGTCCCGAGCTTCCGAGTGTGTCCGAACGCCTCTATTCGGGACGGGACGGCGGCAGGATCCGATGCCGACGCGGCGGTACCAGGAAGTTCCCCCGATGCGTCGTGAAGATGTACTCCAGGATACCGTTGTTGACCCGCTGGCGGATCGCCGGCTCGTCGGTCAGATCGGTGCCGTTCATCGCCTCCCGGACCTCCTCGAACGCTGAGATCCCACGTTGCAGCGAGGGGAAATGGAGGGCAGCGACGTCGCCGTCCGTCGACTCGACGTGGCGTCGCAACAGCCGGACGTTGCCCTCGTCGTCGCGGTTCGCCCGGGCGGCCTTCTGGGCGTGGCCGACCCGCCCGAACTCCCGGGCGTGCTCGCGGACGTTTTCGATCATCTCAGGCGTGAGCCCGCTGTCGCTCCCGAGGTTCTCGCCGACGCCCTCGACGAGTCCGTCCGCGGCGTGGGCAGGGCTGAACAGTTCCGCGACGCGCTGCTCGAAGTCCTGCTCGCCGTACCAGTCCGCGAGACGCTGGCGCAGCCGGGAGACGTGCTTGGTCGTCCCGCCGGCGAAGGCCCCCTCCCCGATCGTGACGTAGTCCTCGGTGGCCTGATTACCCCGAAAACCGGCCTCGAAACCCATGAACAGCGGCGAAGCCTCGGGGACGGGATTGCCGTCCGGAATCCCCCCGACGTCCTGGCGCTCGGCCGGCATCCCGGAGCCGACGAATCCCGACCGGCGATCGGCGATGGACATCGCGTCCGTGAGTGGCGCGTCGACGGTAATGCCGTTCACCCGCTCGCGTTCGCCGTTCAGCGCCGCTTCAGCCGCCAGAATCACGTCGGCGCGGTCGCTGGCGAGGTGAAGGAGGGCGTCCTGGGTATCGAATTTCGGCTCCTCGAACGGTGAGAGCCTTCGCGGTGGCGGCAGGTCGATTTCCTCGGGAAGTGACGCGTCGAACCGTTCGAAGTACGATGGCGAGTAGGCGATCGAATGGAGGAGCCCCTCGTTTGAGCGCTCGTACGCCCGGTCGAGGGTCCGGAGGGCGTCTCGAACGACCTCGCGGTCGGTCTCCGTCGGTGTCCCCTCGTGATCGAGGTTCAGGTACAGAAGCGACTGATGTCGGGGGAGTTTGACGTTCCCGTATTCGTCGGTCCGGACCCGGTCGTTCCAGGCGTGCTGGCGCTCGGGGAGGGTCGTCGGATCGTCGACGCCCGTCGGCACGGGGTCGTCAGTGATGTCGAGACACGCGCTCAGCGCCGCGACGCCACCTGCGGCGACGGCAGCCTTCAGGAACTCCCGGCGGTCGTAGCCCGCTCGCGCTTCCATCGGTCTCCTTTGACGGTCCGGGGCCAAAACCGCGTCGGCCGCGGCGAGTGAAGCCGTCTCGGTCGTCGATCCCCTTCAGCCGCGGTCCTTCACACCGACAGCGTCGCCGTCGGCACGTCGAAAAACGCCGTCTCGTAGCCTTCGTGTCGGGCGACCTGGGGTGGCGTGTCGACCGCGATCGACACCTCGCCGTTGCCACCGTCGGGTACCGTCGTCCCGTAGTGATACCCCAGCTCGGGATCGATCGTCCGGGTCAACTCCGCCTCGGCTATCGACTCGCCGTCGCGGTCGAGGGTCACGGCAAGTCCCATCCGCGAGAGGTGATACCCGTTGTATCGGGTCCGGGGCGAGACCGCGAGGTACGACCCCACGCTGTCGACGCCCGCGGGTGGTTCGAGGACTGTCGCCACGTAGCGCACGTCCCCGGCCGTGGCTGTCACCGTTCCTCCCGGCAACTCGTCGGCCGCGGGGGCGGTCCCGGTCGGCACGTTTTCCATCGACATCGCTTCGAGCGCGTCACGTTCGCCGCCACGATCGAGTCGATCGAAGCGGATCTCCCGCATTTCACTCCGGTCGAACGTGAAGTCGAAGGTCGCTGTCGCTGGTTCGTCGAACCGGCCCACGAACGCGCCTGTCGGGCGACTCGTGGTCGCGCCGACCCGGACAGCCACTTCGTAGTCGCCCTCGTCGAGGCCCGCGAAGTTCGCACCGTGGTGGACGCCCATCGGTTGGGAGAGCATCGCGTAGATAGTCTCCTCGGCGACGAGCGATCCGTCCTGTGTGATCTCGACGGCGACGCCGACGTCGGGGAGGACCATCCCCGACTTGCGATCCCAAACGGTCGCCATCAGGTGGACCGCGTCCGCATCCTCGATCGACGTCCGCTCGCGCTCGTCACCGGTGACTGTCCAAAAACGGTGGGGGTAGCTGTAGGATAGCGCGACGGCGTAGTCGCCGACGGTGCCCATCCCGACCATGTCCATCCCCTCGACGTGGCCCGGGACGTAGACCGCGTCGGGCCGGTCGTCGAGGACCGGCGGGATATCGATCGCCCGTGATTCCAGGGAGCCACACCCGGCGAGTGCAGCGACTCCGGCTGCCGAGCCGGCCGCGAGAAACGCCCGTCTGTTCACGAGCGTGATTGGTGACGATCGCCAAAACGGGTTGCGATCCCGGCGGTCGCTACCGGGGTACGTGGAAACCCCGTTGCGGTTGCGTTCGATTCACGCCGTCGGTTCGACGGCGCGATCGGGTCGGATCACGTCCCGGCAATCCGGACACGTCGCGTACATCGCTTCGCCGTCGGCGCGTTCGTACCGGATGATGACGCGCCCGGGCGTGATCTCAGCCCCACACCGGGGACACGTACCGACTGGACGGGTGTCTGCGTACATTGTATTGAAAGGGGAACGATGGAGCGTGTGCGGCGTGTGACCAGCGACGCTCCACTTCCATCTCGATCGGCGAGGAGTAAATAACCGATCCCCCCGGAGTGAAAGTGAAACTGCTGGACTGAAACGGTGTCCGTGGCGAACCGTCGCGAAACTGGTTTCACGATTGCCGGCGAAACGCCAGTAGTGACTGACGAACGCTACCGGACGCTCGCCGGCCCCGGCGAGTCGTCGTTCACGATCTCGGGTTCGGAGTTCATCGGCCACGCCCGCCCGGCCGAGACCGTCGACGCGGCCGAGGCGGTCGTCGAGGAGGTCCGTGCGGAGTACGACGACGCGACACACAACGTCCCCGCCTACCGGGTGCGGGCCGATCCGCTCCGGGAGTGGGCGAGCGACGACGGCGAGCCTTCGGGATCGGCGGGCAAGCCCGCGCTGAACGTCCTCGACGGCCAGGAGCTGGAGAACGTGGTCGTCGTCGTGACGCGGTACTTCGGCGGGACGGAGTTGGGGGTCGGCGGCCTCGTGAGCGCCTACTCGCGGGCTGTCAAGGAGGCAATCGACGACGCCGGCGTCCGGGAGGAACGCCCGCACGAGCGCCTCGCGATCGAGGTCGAATACGACGATTCCGGGACAGTCCGGTCGATCCTGGAGAGCGAAGGCGTCGACTTCGAGGCCAGTTACGAGGCGCGCGTCCGGTTCGTCGTGCGGGTCCCGACTGCCGAATCGGCGGCGCTCCGGGATCGGATCGCGAGCGCGACGAGCGGGCGGGCGGAGATCGAGAAGTCGGTCGACTGACTGCCCGTCGTCACTGATCCGGGTAGAGCCAGCCCCGGACCATGTCGGGAACGCGTCGCCGGCCCACTTCGTAGATCAGGACGAGGAGTGCCAGTCCGAGAAGAGCCACGACGAACGTGCTGTGCCGTCCCCCGAAATGCATCCACGTGATCAGTGCCGCCCCGACGAGAGTGATCGAAAATATGATTCGGCTGACTCCTGTCTCCCGTAGCTCGGAGCCAATGCTCCATGCGCCAAGGCTCCCCAGTATGACGAGAACAGGGGACTGACCGGCGGACGGTGAGACCGCCCAGGAGAACAATATCAGGGTCCCTCCTACGACAGACTTGAGGGCGGAATATAGCACGTCCGCTTGTTCGTCTTTCGCTGACGTTCGGTTCGACATCTATCGTAGTTCCTCTATTGACAGAAGTGTTCGAACTCTCTCGATAAGTGTCTTTATTCAGAATTGACTACTCCAGGGCACTCCCGTTCAGACACGTCTCTGCTGTCCGTCGGGGGAAACGACTTCTGGCGGCCAGGAACGCCTACGTCGTCCGGAACGCCCGGTCGCCGGCGTCGCCCAGGCCGGGGACGATGTAGCCGTCGTCGTCGAGGTGGTCGTCGACGGCCACGGTCAGGAGTTCGACGTCGGGGAACTCCGCGCGAAGTCGATCCAATCCCTCCGGCGCGCTGACCGCCGAGAGGACGATCACGCGCTCGGGGTCGGCACCGTCGAGCACTTCTTCGAGGACGGCACACATCGTCGAACCGGTCGCGAGCATCGGGTCGGCGACGATGAGCGTGTCCTCCTCGTGGATCTCGGGCATCTTGACGTACTCGATGGAGATGTCGAAGCGGCCCTCGCTGTTCATGCCGCCCTCTTCGTCGCGGCCGGCGGAGATGACGCCCTGCTTTGCGCGGGGGAACGCCTTCAGCAGTCCTTCGACGAACGGCGTCGCCGCCCGGAGGACGTTGACGATCACGACGTCGTCCATCTCGCCGACGCGCTCGCCTTCGGTCGTCGTCAGGGGCGTCTCGACGGTGACGGTCTCGCTCTCTAAGAGGCCGTCGACGATCTCGTAGCCACAGATCCGGCCGAGTTTGACGAGTCCCTTCCGGAAGGCGACCTGTTCGGTCTCGACGTCTCGCAGTCGCGTCAGTGTGTCTCTGGCCAGCGCGTGGGAGACGACCTTCGCGCGTTCGTGGTCTTCGATGGTCATCGTCGATACTGTCGCCAGCCCGCCTCAAAGGCGTTGATATTTATCGGCGTGATAGCCGCTGTGCGCCGGTCTCTGGCAGGGGTGAGACTCACACACGCCGATAAGGCTTATACACATCGGTCCCCAGGCATTCCACCAACGGGGGCGACGTGGAACGCTTCGCTCCCGAGATATCATGGACGAGAGCGTCTCCGGATTCAAAGTTCGCGGCGGCTGGGTCGACGTGGTCGAACACGGCGAGCGTATCACGCGCGCCCTTCGAGAACTCGCCGACGAGTACGACGTCGACGCCGAGGCCCTCGAGGAGTTCGACGAATGGCGACCCAAGAGCCACGAGCGACTCGACGAGGACGTCAACGAAAAGACCGCCCAGCAGGCCCGTCTCGACGAGGGAAAGGGCGAGAAAAAGGGCAAAGACCCCGACGAGGACCTTCGGACGGCCGGCGAGAAACTCGCCGACTCCTACGAGAACCTCGACGAACCCGACGAGGCCGTCGATTCCTGGGGCGAGTCGATCGACTACGTCGCTCGCGCGGCGGACTCGGCCGGCCGGAAGGCGATCCGCGCCGTCGAGGACAAAGTCTACCGCAACGTCATGACACAGGTCGCGCCCTATTACTTCGACAACGATCTGATCAGCGCGAACCTCCGGCGGATCGACGGCGAGGACCCCGAGTACGTCTTCGAGGTCAACGTCAACGACGACGACCTCAAGATCCGGGTCTCGAACACGCTCGCCGACTTCGACCAGGAGGTCGACCGCTGGCACGTCGACGCCCCGAAGGAGACCGACGCCACCGCGGCGGCTGAGGGGGTCGACGTTCCCTCGGAGGATCGCGACTGGACCGACTCCACGACGACGTAACACGTTCGGTTCGGACCGACGCCACGACGACGTAACACGTTCGGTTCGGACCGACGCCACGACGACGTAACACGTTCGGTTCGGACCGACGCCACGAC
>Ga0207771_100756_pt1 | contig 16927 bp, 20 predicted proteins | sample A23M2SouthBayCA_2_FD_187731 | JGI IMG/M metagenome (GOLD analysis project Ga0207771, IMG submission 187731) | Aerobic enrichment media microbial communities from Eden Landing Ponds, California, USA - A23 M2 (2) (SPAdes) | ecosystem: Environmental > Aquatic > Marine > Unclassified | place...
GGCCGGAGAGGGAGCGAAGCTCCCTCAGGCAGTCGGGCGTAGTCGTTCGAAAGGCGCGAGCGCCTTTCGTGATGAGCGTGGGACCAGTCCCACGAACCTGCGAACGGTGCAAAGCGCCGTGAGCAGATGACGAGAGAGCTTCGCTCTCTCGAACCACCCGACGACGGCGCGGCTTCCCTACACAGCGGGAACCCGGCGTGGTGCCGGTCGGTTTCAGGACTGGCTCTCCCGAGGTCGGCGGGGCGGGTTTCGACCCTCGCTCGGGAGCGTCCTGTGGCCCTGTCACGGGGACTCCCATCCACCGGGAAGTCATTGCCCCGCGGTTTCTCGACGCGGCTCTCTCCCCGGTGGTCGAACCTCACGGTTCCTCTGCCGGCTCCGGTCACGCCTTTTGACCGGGCTCGCGGAGCACCGTCGCCATGGGTGGTTGACGGCCCGACTCCCGTGGTGACCAGCCACCGGGAGTCGGCGGAACCCGTGTGTAAACACTCACCACGGGTGATACTAAACGTTGGGGTTCCAGCCGGCCACTATACGGTGGTTTGCGCCACCGAGCGTACGCGATTCACGCCCGCCGTGAACGGCGGGATTCTCTCGCTGTATCAAGATAGACCGGCTGGTGATCAGAATCTCCCAGCGCCACTGGATTTCAACAGAGCCAATATCGTCGGTTCTCGCACACTGCTCGGCCGAATCGCTACGTCCCGACTTCGACCGTCTCGCCCGTCTCGGCGGACTCGTAGATCGCTTCGATCGTCCGCATGTCGACCAGGCCGTGCTCGCCGTCGGGTTCGGGCTCACGGCCGGCCAGCACGCAGTCGGCGAAGTACGCGAACTCTTCCTCGAGCTGGTGGACCTGCGTGACGTCGATGGCGTGGCGCTCGCCGTCGAGGCGGACCTCCAGCCCGCGGTCCTCCCGCTCGAAGAACGCGGGATCGATGATGATCTGGCCTTCCGTGCCGGTCACGCGGAGGAAGCTGTCGTGGTAGGCGTTGTGATTGGCGGTGAAGACGACGGGAACGCCGCCCTCGAAGGTCGCCCGGACGGCGACCTGCTCCTCGACGTCGGCGAACTCCTCGTGGGTCGACCCAGTCGAGGCCGACACCTGCTCCGGATCGGTGTCGAGGAGGAACCGCGTCGTGTTCAGCGGGTAGATCCCGATGTCCATCATCGCGCCGCCGCCCGCGAGGTCGGGGTCGAGTCGCCACTGGTCGCTCGCGTCGCCTTCGAGTTCGGCGACCATTCGCTGGGACATGTTGCTGTGGACTTGCACGACCTCGCCGATCGCGCCCGATTCGATGAGTTCCTTCGAGCGACGGACGACGGGATCGAGGTGCATCCGGTAGCCGACCATCAGCGACACGCCAGCGTCCTGGGCTGTCTCGACGAGTTCGGCCGCCCGCGTCGCGTCGGCTTCCATCGGCTTCTCACAGAGCACGTCCTTGCCGGCCGCGGATGCCGTCTCGACGTACTCCAGATGGGTCGCGTTCGGCGTACAGACGTAGACTGCGTCGTATTCGGATTCGGCAACGCCGTCGTGAAATTCCTCGGGGGTGAGCGCGGTCATGCCGTGATCGTCGGCGAGCGCTTCGGCGCGCTCGGGATCGATGTCGACGATCACTGTCGGTTCGGTGTGCTCGGCTCGTTCGAACCCCGGCAGTGCCCACTCCCGGGGGAACCAGCCGGCACCGACCAGCGCGAATCTGACGGTCTCCGTCCCCTCGTACGTCTCCCAGTCGCGCCGTGCGAAGCCCGCGAAGTGCTCAGTGATATCCATGTTTGCCGTTCCGGTCGGCGAAGGAAATACTCTGTCGTTGGCGCGTGCTCACCGCCGTGAGTCGTCTCTGTCTCACGTGCGGGGCACCTCCGAAGGTAGAAGGATGCCGGGTTGGGGGACCCGGCGGGCGGCAATCGATGACGTTGGACGACGATCGTCGTCCGGATTCACCGCGGCGGACGGGCCACGGTGGAACGTGAGCAGCACACAGCCGATCGAGACGCGTCGTCCGGGTCGATGACGGGGTCACGTCGCCGACCCAGGCTGCACAATACACACCACGTATGTAAATCAAGTTGACAGTCCCAGCGTCAGCAGTCGACGCTGAACGTTTATATACATGGTTGAAACAGTGGCTTCGGCTTCGAGGCGACCGTCGCCGCAAACGTATTTACTGTTTCTTCGGTCGGAACAGGTGTTCAACGGTCGCTCGCACCCGCCGCTTCGATCCGCGCCGCGATCGCGTGACAGGGCTCAATCCACTCTGCGTGATACGTCTCGGGACCGACGACCCGTCCAGCGAGGTCCGGGACCGCCTCGACTCCCTCGCGCTTGCACCACTCGATGCACTCCCGGTAGACGGGAAGCGACGCGTCCGCGGCGAGGTTCACGTCGTAGGTGACGCGCAAGCGTTTGCGCCCGGTCAGATATGCGACGAACGCCCGGGTGTGCCCGTCGGTCAGGTAGTGCTCACCCTCGAAGGCGTAGACGGGCAACGGTCCCGGATCGAACGTCGCGCCCGCAACCCGCTCGGCGACGGCGGCGACCTTCTCGGCGTTGAGATAGCACTGGCTCGGTCGGATCGAAGACACTGGAACCGTCGTCACGTCCATCCGAATCCCTCGCTCACTTCGCCGTCGAGACGATCTTGATCACGTCACCCTCTTCGAGTTCGGTGTCCTCGCCGATCCGCCGCTTCTCGCGGGCGTCGACGGCGTGGAGGTACCCCTCACCGATGTCAGAGTGGACCGCGTAGGCCAGGTCCCGCGGCGTCGAACCCGCCGGGAGGAGGTGGGCGTCGGGCAGGACGTTGCCCTGGCCGTCAGTCCAGTGAGTCTCGTCCTGGACGGGATAGGCGGTGATTTGATCGAGTACCTCGTAGACAGCCGTATCGAGGGCCTCCTGGACGCCCGTCCCACCGTGGGCGTCCATCACGTCGCGGATACGTTCGAGCCCGGCTTGTTGGTCGTCGCTGATGTCGCCGGTGATCTCGAAGTCCGGATCGCCGGGGTCGTACGCGACGATGTCCGCCTCGACGGCCCGCCGGAGGGCGAGTTCGCCGTCGGCGGTGACCGGGATGGTCGCCTCGTTGCGCTCTTTGAGGGCCTGAATGTTCTCCGGCGGAGCGACGTCGGCCTTGTTCGCGATGACGATGATCGGCTTGGTGCGCGCCCGGATCTCGCTCGCCAGCGACTCGCGATGCTCGTCGGTCCAGGCGAGTGGATCCTCGGGATACTCGAGTTCGCGTAGCGTCCGAGCCACGTCGAGTTCTGTCGCACCGACTCCCGTCAGGAACTCCGTGAGGGCCTCGTCGATGTCGAAGTCGGGCGAGCGCGAGCGGCGCTCGACGGTCTCCCAGTTACGCTCGACGATGCTGGCGAGCCACAGATCCATCTCCTCCTCGATGAAGTCCAAGTCCTCGACGGGATCGTGTTCGCCAACCCCGACGGGTTCGCCCTCTTCGTCGGTCGCCCCCGAGGCGTCGACGACGTGGAGGATCGCGTCGGCATCTGTCAGCGCGTCGAGGAACTGGTTGCCGAGGCCACGCCCCTCGTGGGCCCCCGGGACCAGTCCCGCGACGTCGAGGAGTTCGACGGGGACGTATCGCTTGCCGTCGTGACAGCGATCGTTGCCACACCGCGTCTCGAGATCCAGACACGGACACTGCGTCCGGACGTGACTCACGCCGCGGTTGGCGTCGATCGTCGTGAACGGGTAGTTGGCGACGTCCACGTCGGCCATCGTCGCCGCCGTGTAAACCGTAGACTTGCCGGCGTTTGGCTTGCCGGCAAGCGCGAGCGAAAGCATGTCAGCGTCTACCCCACTCGGGACTTTGCCACTTTCGGTCTCCCGGTTGCTGGGTGGGTAGCGACTGAAACTCCCCCTCAGCGGTTCATCTGGACGACCTGGATCAGGGAGTACACCGGCACGCCCAGGACGGACTCCTCGCCGTGTTTGTCAGTGAGGACGACGCCGCCGACCGGGTTGCCGCCCTGCTCGCGGACCGTCTCGATTGTCTCGGTCATCGTCTTGCCCGTGTCGATGTTGTCGTCGACGATGTAGCAATCACGGCCGCGGATCTCCGCGAAGTTCCGCGAGAACGACCCGCTCGCATCGGTCTCGGTGTCGTCCCAGCGCTCCTTGCTCGGCGTGTAGACGCTGAGGTCGGTCTCGAGTTCCCGCGAGACAGTCGTCGCCAGCGGCGCGCCGGACTTGCCGATCCCGATCGTGAGGTCGACGTCCTCGCCTTCCTTCGAAAGCAGATCGGCCATCGCCCGTCCGACGTAGGCCAGTCGCTGACTGTCCCGCCCGATCGCGCTCCAGTCGATGTGGATGTCGTGGGGTTTCTCGCGATCCGACTGGTCGGTCCCGGCGTCGGTCTGATCGACGAGCCAGCTCGCCGTCTCCCGGGAGACGTTGAGTTCGTCCGCGATCTCGCCCTTCGAGAGACCGAGATCGGTCAGCTTTGCCGCGCTGTCGACGAGGTCGTCCAGAGACTTCATCGGTAGGGGGATTCGGACGCGACCACTTAAACGGTCGGGGACGTTCGATGGTAGTGTTCAGATAAGCTGGTTCCATGCGAACGCGAAAGATCTGAGCCAATCGTCGGCTGTTTCTGCAGCGGCGTGACTGAAACAGTTTGAGAACGAAGACGTTCTGCGTTTTACCTCACGAAAGACACGTTCGACGCTGTTTCGATTTCCAGCGCGTTCGTATCTGAAATCGAGGCCGTGTCGATTGCAGGCGTCTTTCAACGAGTGCGACCCATCGATGAGAAACACCGCGTCGTCAACGTCGTGTTTCTCACAAATATCGTGGAAGAACGCGTGAGCAAGAACCGAGTTAGTGGTCGTTTCAAGCGCTGTATGCAGCAATTCGTTTGTTTCAGGATCGACGGCAGCATACAGCCAGTATCGCTCGTCGTTGAGTCGGATCACGGTTTCGTCAACCGCAACGTGATCCGGGCTTTGTCCAGTCTCTGGCTGTAGATCGGCCTTGTGAACCCAGTTGTGCACGGTTGAACGAGCGCGTTGGACACCGAATACCTCAAGAATAGATACAGTATTCGAAAGCGATAGTCCAGCAAGATGCAGTTGAATACTGAGCTTCATCAGAAATCGCGGTGTCGCTTCTCTCTCCACAAACTCTAAGTCGATCTGGTCGATACTACCGCTGAGGCGTGCGTTTTCGGGCATGATCACTTTGAAAACGCCACGCCTCACTCTTCAATCCTTATCTGAACACCGCCTCCCGCACCCAGAAAAGTGTTATACGGCCGTCGCGTACGGTCGGTAGATGCTGCTGGTCCTGTGCGTGGATCTCGACGACGACATCGGTCGGAAGACCGGCATCGAGACGCCGGTGGTCGGCCGCGACGCTGTCGAGAGCGCCGCGGTCGAGTTCGCCACTGCCGATCCCGAGGACAGCGACCTCAACGTGCTGTTCGAGGGGATCCACCTCTACGACGAACTTCGCGGGACCGGCGAATCCGTCGAGGTCGCCGCCGTGACCGGGATCGAGGGCAGCGACGTCGCCGCCAACCGGGCCGTCGGCGCGGAGATCGACACCGTTCTGGCGGGGTTGACGACGGGCGAGGACGTCCGCGCCATCGTGGTGACCGACGGCGCGCAGGACGAGAGCGTGGTGCCCGTCATTCGCTCGCGAGTCAATATCGACGGCGTGCGGCGGGTCGTCGTCCGCCAGGCCCAGGACTTAGAATCGATGTACTACACCATCAAGCAGGTGCTGAACGATCCCGAGACGCGGGGGACGATCCTCGTCCCGCTCGGGATCCTGTTGCTCATCTATCCGCTGGCCGTCGTCGCGAACTTCCTGGGGATGCCAGGGGACGTCTTCGGTCTCGCCTCGGGACTGCTCGGCATTTATATCCTCTCGCGAGGACTCGGACTCGGAGACGTCATCGACGAGACAGTCGATCGCGCCCGGTCCGGGCTGTACGCCGGTCGGGTGACGATCGTGACGTACGTCGTCGCCGGGGTGTTGCTGGCGATCGGCGGCGCGAGCGGGCTGGAGATGCTCGATACTGTCCGTGGCGGGGCAGAACCGACGACGCTGGGGGCTGGCCAGGCCGTCGCCGCGGTCGTCGCCGGCGCGATCCACTGGCTCGCGGCCGCTGGGATCACTAGCAGCCTCGGTCAGGTGACCGACGAATATCTCGCTGGACGGTTCCGGTGGCGATATCTCAACGCGCCCTTCTATATCCTGGCGATCGCCGGTGTCGTCCACGCCGTCAGCCTGTACATCCTGGGTCGCGTCACGCTGTCATATCTGGCGGCGATGTTGACCGCCGGAACGCTGCTTGGACTGTTTAGCACACTCGCGTTCGCGATAGCCGAGTCCAGACTCAAGAGCGGCGAGGCCCAACCCGGCGCGTAGGGGCGTCCCGATCCGGGCGCTTTTTGTAATCGCTCCCATCATATCCTGACGGGGGCACGTAGCTCAGTCCGGACAGAGCGTCGGACTTCTAATCCGACGGTTCGTGGGTTCGAATCCCACCGTGCCCGTGCTCAAACCATCGGTTTAGAAGCCGATTCTGTTTCACCGTCTAAAGAGCGCTGTAGACGGTTCGCAGCCGTCTCAGGATTTTTCGGAAAATCTCGGATTTCGGTGCCCGTTCAACAGTTGAACGGCCCCCGACGCCGTCGTGCGATATTCGGATTCGACATAGGTGATCAGGCGTGATCACCCGTCCGCGGCACCGAGACGTTCCCTCGGTGACGCTCACCGGCCACGGATACGCCTACACTCGCTCGCGGTACGGCGGAGAGGACAAGACAGTCTACCTCCACCAGCTGTGTGCTATCGCTGGTGGCGCTGATCCGTACGACGTCTTCTCAGAGACGACCGACGTCCACCACCGCCCGCTGCACGAGTGGCTCGACCTCGACGAGGATGTGCCACCCGCGCCGGTCGAGGTCGGTGACCAGCTGATCCCGGCGATCGACACTCCCGAGTCGGTCGAAGTGACGCCGCGCTGGGATCACCGCGAGCGGAACCTCGGAGGTGAACAGGCGTGACGGGAGATCTCCGTTCGATCCTGTTTCACTGTAAGACAGGCGATCACCTCGTGAGTCGGGAAGAGGCTATCTTTCGTGATGGTGACCTCGTTTGTCCTGAACACTGGACGCGAGATTCACGCCAGAAGCGACTGGCCGCCGACGGAGGTGCTGGCGATGACTGATTCGTCTGAGATCAAGGTCGGTACTACTGTTGAGGTCCATTCTTCCGAGTCTGGTCTGCTTCCTGGCTTGGTTCAGGAGTTGTATATCGCTAATGACGCCCCGCCTCAACAACACCGGGCAGTCGTTAGAACGTCGAACGGTCTCTTCGATACGGCTGTTGATCGGCTTGTCCCTGCCTCTGGTGAGGAGGCTGCTCTGGTCGAGGAGGTGCTGGCTGATGTCTGAGACCACTTCTCCTGCCCGGTATATGATCTACACTGCGTTCGCTCTCGGCGCAGTGCTCGGCTTGTGGGTCGGTCTCTGGTCTGTTCCCGATGCCGCCCTCAACGTTCCGATGGATACCTCTCACGGCCATACAAGCGCGGCTTACCACCCCGTTCCGATGGTTCTCCCCCTCACGTCGGCCCTGTTGCTGTTCGTTTCGGCATGGTGGACTGCCCGCGCTGTCGTTGAAGTGCTCCATGCTGACGGAGGTGCCGGCGATGACTGATGACCTGACGGTCCCGCTGTGCGTGGCGTGCCCGGAGATCGTGGACGTGCTCAACGCCGTCCGTGGCCCTGGCCCACTCGGTGAACCGACGGGAGCATCTGACCTCCAGGTCCGGCGTGCGATCGAGGCGATCGAGGACGGTGATGCTCGATGACCGCCGAAAATCTACCTGCTCGGCCTCGCTGTCCGGCTTGTGATTCGGCCCGCTCTCGGGGCTACGGTGGCGGCCCTCGCCACGCCGTTCACCGCGAGTTCTGTGCTCGTTGCCGGCTGGCTCAGGCTCGCCTGCATCGTCCTGGTGTGTCTCGAGTCTCTGCTGAAGCGCAAATCATCGATGACAGCTACAAGGCCTGATGTCGGCACTCGCGGGCACCTCCGCGAGTTGTAACAACCCCACCAGTCTGGTGGAGTACCTCGCGGATCGCGGTCTGATGGCCTACGGACAGCGCGACGCCGACGCGCTGACCGATCGGAACAGCGACCGCGTTCGCATCCTGCGGTTTCTGGCCCAGCATCCCGGGGGCGTCCGACAGAGCGCCCTCGTCCACTGGGTGCTGAAAGGTCAGAATCCGGATAGTTACCACGGATTCCACGACTTGAGCGGTGACGCGTTCGAGCGTCACGACTCCTGGTCACGCAAAGCGTACACCGACCACGGCTGGACGGCCCTGGACGGTAGCGATGACGACTACCAGTTCTGCAACCGCTTCGTGAACGATCTCGAAGCCGAGACCGATCTCGTCCGTACCACGTCTATCGACGCCGGAGAAACCGGCGGGCGGTTCGTCGCGCCCACCCTTTCCCTTCTTGACTCGATTTCAGAAGGCATGTCTGAAACGGGCAACGAGCAGAGTGACTTGGTCTATGACAAAGAATTCTGCTTGAAGATGCTTCAGACACCTTCTGAAGCGGGTTTAGCACTCACCAAAAGACAGAAAGAACACCTCGCTTCGTCGCTGCGTCGTTACATCCAACGGATCGACGACTACCGACTCGCCTTCGACGTCCACCTGGCTGACCGTGCTGGCTACCAGAAGCGCCGGATGACCAAGCCGTTCGCTACCCGGTTCAACGACTCCGGGCGCGTCAACAAGGCGTTCGCCATGCTGCAAGACGCCCTCGAATGGGGCTATCGCCATGCTGAGACGGCTGTCTTCACCACGTTGACGACGGACCCCAAGAAGTTCGACACGTTACTCGAGGCGATCGAGGAGATCAATCGGAACTTCCACGCGCTGACGCAGTGGCTCAAACGCTCGGATTCGGACGGCCGTCCCGGTGAGAAGCTGGAATACGTGAAAGTGCTCGAATTCACGTCGAAAGGCTACCCCCATCTGCACGTCCTGTTTTTCGACCCACCTCGCCGGAGTGACGGCATGCCGTGGCTCGTTGACAAAGACGCCCTCTCTCGCCAGTGGAACAAGGATACGGAAACCCGAACCGGCCAGGGTCGAATCGTCGATACGTACCCGCTGGTGTTCCGCGACGATCTCGACGAGCTCGAGGGCGCGGAGTTCAACGCCGATGAAGGATTCGTCTCGTGGTACCGCCACGGCGATCACGACCACTCGCAAGAGTGGGTCGACGATCGCGTGCGTTGGCACCAGGAAGAAGGCCAGATAGATTTCTACGGCGACGACGACACGCCGATGCAGAAAACCGCCGGGAGCTACATCGGCAAGTACGTCTCCCAGACGTACGCGCTGCTGCAGAACACCGAAGCGCTGGACGATCCCGAATGGGACCCGCTCGATAATGACGGCAAAAGCGCGTGGTGGAAACTTGCGCTGTACTGGGCGACTCAACGCCGGTTCTGGACGCCCTCGCGGCGCGTCCGCCAGGAAATCAAACTCGACGCTGATCGTGACGATATTCGTCGAGGCGTTCGTGACGCCACAGAAACCTCGCTGCTCGTCCATGCTGAAAACGCGCACGAAGAACACGCGCTCTATCCCGATCTCGACCGCGACCGGGCCCGGTCGTACCTCGCGCCGGTCGTGCGTGACGTGGTGATCGAGGCCGACGTCGAGGCGCTTGAGGAGCGTCGAGAACTCGGTTCCTCCCTGGCTCGGGTTGAACATATCGGCACGTACCACTGGAAGGATATGCCAGAATCTCCTTCTCAGCGCGTCCATCATGACGTTCTTGAAGAACAGGTTTTCGGAGAGAATGGTGACAGAATTCTCAAGACTGGTGATCGGCCCCCGCCGATCGCGGACGTCTGGAATTGATCAGGCTTGATTATCTGACTTCGATCAGTTCCAACCCCGTTACGCCGCGACGTACGCCTTTCCTAGTTATAACCTTCTAGTAATATAGCTGATAATGCAGTATGGCGACCGAAAAAGCCGAAGCCCCGGAAGGCTTCACGACTGTGGAACAGCCCGGAAACGACTCTGACGACTTCGACACCGAGTGGCTCGATCGTCCAGCCCTCGGTGATTCCGTCCAGGGTACGCTCCTTTCAATCAACTACGAACGTGGCGAGTACGATTCGGAAGTTCTCGAAATCCGTCTGACGGAGCCCGCCCAGGACTTTGAGGACGGCGATCTCGTCGCCATGTGGTCCACGAACGGAATCACGGCTGCACTCGAGGAAGCCGATGCTCGCGGCCAAGAGATCGCGATCATCTGCTCGGATACGTTCGATACTGAGGACGGCGAACGTCGCCGTTACAACGTCGCTGTGAGGGACGACTGAACATGACGCGGATGGCCTATGACGCTGAGGACTTGCTCGGTCTGGTCCTGTTCATCACGGGATCGCTCGGCACCCTCGGTTTCGTGTCGTTCTCCGTCTTCGGAATCGGCCTCGGTGACACGATTTTCCAGTTCGCTGCTGACGGGTACACGACACAGTTTACTCTCGGTATCGTGCTGTCCCTGGCTGGCCTCGGCGTGATCTTGTTCACCAATGATCTCGACTGGCGTGCGTGGTCCATGTTCCAGATCTGGCTCGTCGCTGCCGTCGTCTGGATGGTCCTCTCACCGCCGTTCGTGCCGGTCATGAAGTCGCTGATGCTCGGCAGTGATCTCGGTGGCATGGCTGCGTTCATCATCGAAACTGTCGGCGTCGGCTTCCTCTCCTGGAGTGGATAACAATGAGGAAACTAAGCACTCTGGCGATCGCCTCCGTGCTCGCCATGCTCCTGGTCGTCGGCGCTGTCGCGCCGGCTGCTGCCCAAACGACGACTACGGACACGAGCCCGCTGATCGATCAGTCCGTCACTGTCGATGACTCCACGCGGGCGATCTCCGTTTCCGCGTCGGATAGTACAGCCGTGCTCGACGTGACGATTTACTCGGTCGTGAATGGGACTGAAACCCAGGTCACGACTGGGACGATCGACGCGACGAACGCCACCACCGGCACGTTCGAGTGGTCGCTCCCATCGGACCCTGCTGGTGAGTACCGCGTCGTCCTCGATGGCGGTGACGCTGCGAGCACGAACCTCGTGACGGTCGAAGAACAGGCTGTCGGCGGTGGCGTGATCACCGGCGACTCCATTCCGATCTCGAACGAACAGTTGTTCGCTGGTGCCCTCGTCCTGCTCCTGCTCGGCGCTGGCCTGTTCGTCTACGATCAGGGTTAACGGAGTGATTTAATTTTTATGAGCACTCAAAGCAACATCGGCGCAGTCGTATTGATCGGCCTCCTGGTCATGTCGCCGCTCGCTTCGATCATGGTGATGCCGGCGTCTGCCCTCGGTGGCTGGAATATTCCTGATGATGGTAATCATGAAGATGATTACAATCAGACCGTTAGTGAATACTCCTCGAAACTCGACGCCTACAAACAGGCGAAGACTGTCGAGACGTTCATCGAACGGGACCTAACCGACGCTGAAAACAGTGTCTACGATGCTAAAAACCGTGGTTGGCTCGAAGCTGAGCAAGCGTTCTTGCAGGCGTATCTTGATGGTGACACTCAGTCCCAGGCGCGGCAGGCCGGTGTCGAGGCGATGCAGTCGCATTACACGACCCGGCAGAAAAATCTGATCGAATTACAGAACAACGTCGTTGTGTCGTTGTACGGGATTCAGAACTCTTCCGCACACTTCTCCATGCCTGGAGATGTTCAATCTATGGAATATTCGATCCACACCTATGATCAGTATCCTGCAATTCAACTCTATACTACCGATCATTATCTCGGCTACACGGACGGTGAGGTCACTGTATCTCATCAAATGTCTATCGATATTGTGGATGTGTCTTCGAATCCCATCGAGTTGATAGACGGAACAACAAAGCCAGCTACCACATTTGAATTCGAGTCTCCGAATTCCACATGGTACGGTCTTACTGAGCAAGGAAATTGGCTCGAATTGAAATGGGATGGGTCTACCGAGCTAACATATCGGTCTCAGTCACAATACCACCTTCTAGAAGGTGAAACGAAAATACGTCTCGCCCCTGGTTCTGCCACTGATGACGATGACTCATATACTGCGAATATATCATCTATCAGGTCTCACCTATACCCTGACGATTATCCCCAAGAAACAGCCAAAACCAACAGTATTACTGATCCGTCGCGTTGGAAGGATGTCTGGTCTGATTACGAGCAATCGTACCAGTCTAACGTCGCGTCCTACAAAACCTGGGCGAACGGTTCGTACCAGGCTCTCGAAAACGGGACGATCTCCGCTGACGACGTGCTTTCTCGTCTAAACCAGATGGAACTCACCGCCGATATTGACTGGCAGAATGCCACGTTCAATGAGGGCGTGGTCGCCCTGTCGTCGATGGGGCTTGCCGCCCCTGGCGGTTCCACGGCCTACATGAACATCTCTTATCAAGAGTCCTTCAACGGGACGATGCAGACCACCCAAGGGATGCTCATGTCCCAGACCAATCCGCCAGATGGCTCTTGGCAGACTGGCCTGACCTACAACAGTAGCCAACTCGACGGCGCTCAGGTCATCATGCACCTGGACGGCAACCAGTCGTCAATCAAGGGTGACTTCGTGATCAATGAGGCCCTGACCGCCAACGGGACGACGATCTCGGACCCGAACATCACGGTCAATCAGGCGACTTACAACACGACGAACATCACTGCACTCCGCCAGGAGGTGATCAATTTGTCCGAACGGATCGGTGAACTTCGGAATCGGTCGCTCGCCATGCCTGGTGCTGGCGCATCGTTCGATTTCGATGGTGTCTCCAGTGCTCTCGATAATGCCATGAGTGGTTTCGTCAACTCACTCACTGGCATATTCGGAGTCGGTGCTCAACTCGTGAAGGCCGCCGTCCTGGTCGGCCTCGTCCTGCTCGCGCTAACACTACTGTCGGCGTTAAGCTAACCATGCGTCGGCTCACTGCCCTGCTGACGGTGACACTCGCCGCCCTACTACTCATAGGGTCTGCGGCCCCGGTCGCTGCGCAGCAGAACACGACGGCCACTCCGAACGGGAACGCTTCGTCAGCGTCCCCGACTGAACGGATCGACGCGAACACCGTGCTGCTCGACTCCGGGTACAATGCGTCCAGCGGTATCGCCTATGTCGAGATTCGGAGTTCTACTCTGCAACAGGTGACGATCGTCGATGGCTCGTACATGATGCTTGGCGGTGAGGCGACGACGCGAACCCAAACGCTTCGACCGAACGAGTCCACGATTATCGAACTCCCGGTGAAGAAAGTCGAGGGCTACGTGTCGCTGTCGATCGGCACACCGAACACGCTCTACGGTGAGTTAATCCAGACTGATGGATCGATATTCGGTGGCTCCGCGTCCTGGTCTACTGTCCAGGTCGCTGGTGCGACTGGATTCGCCGGTGGCTTCGTCGCCATCCTGCTCGTCTCGTACCTCCAGGTCCGCGGCCTCCGTTCGGAGGTGAGCCGCGTCACATGACCAAGGACTCTACTGAATCCGAGGGACAGCCTGCCTGGTTGGAACTCGTCGTAGCTTACCGTTTGTTCATCGGTGGGTTTCTCTCGCTCGGGCTGCTCGGCCTCCTGGCCTATGTCCTGCTCGTTGGCGTCCCTGCCATCAGCATCGGTCAAAATCTGAAAGTCGCGTTTTTCGCGCTGTTCTTCACAGTCCCCGTCGGCGCGATCGCGGCGAAGCCGATCGTCAACTGGCTGTATAGCTCGCAGTACCGGTATCTCGTCGTGCTCGGCCTCGACGACCAGGCCGGCGTCTGGAAACTGAGTCCGTCCGCCTGGGCTGATCTCGACGTGACCGAAGGCTCGCTGCATCAATTCGAGGTGACTGAGGCACCACTCTACAGTGCGCGGTCGTTCGATCCCGAAGCGCTCGAAGCCGTTGGCACCTGGCGCGGTTCGCTCTCGGATCGCGATCTCCTCCGAGCGCTGTCGAAAGTTGATGAGTGTCGCGGGATGCTCGAAGATGACGCGAAGCGAGGCTTTGCGATCGAGACGCAGGCCTTCACCATTGTGCGGTCGGCCACACGCGAGGCAGTCCGGTCTGTCGTCGACACGTTCGAGTCCGGTACGCTGCCCGACGAGGGCGATGCGATCGCCGAGAGTATCGACGACGCGATAGAACAGTTTGACCTGGATTCCGATGCTGAGGCCATCGAGTCCGAGCCTGCTGTCTCCGATGACGTTCGCTCTGACGGCGGTGCAGCCGAGTTCCCCGGCGAGTTTGAACCAAAGGTGAGCGTTGATGACTGAGGTCGACGAGAGCCTGCTGACGCTCGCTAAACTCCGCGAGGTCGTCCAGGGCAACCTCGACAAAGAAAACGCGCTCTACCCCCACACGGGCGTGATGCAGGACGACAGTCATCGAGCATCACTGTCGTTTTGTGAATCGCTCGATTTCGGTGGTCAATCCTTTGCCGAGACGGACATCGGCCAGGTCGTCACGTCGAAGTTTGAAACCGATGCCGCAACTCGTTCCGTCCTGGAGGAACTCCCCGGCCTGGCGAGTCACCTGGTCGGCGTGACCGAACAGAACTTCGACGGGTCGGCGATCTCGACGACGCTCACACTGCTCGATCGGATGGTCAACAACGGCGCGCCAGCGTTCGTCTCTGTCGCCGGGAACCCAAACACGGGCAAGACCAACACGATGTTCAAACTCGTGGAGATTGCTGACGACGCTGGTGATCTCGTCGAGGACGTCCCCGACGATCTCCTGATCATCTCGAACGCGGCCAGCTGGTCGCGCGCCGATCTCGTCGTCAACTCGATGCACGATTTGATGGTCACACTGCTCGAACATCGCGACCGGCCGAAGGTCGTGATCATCGACGAGGCCTCGACGCACTTCGACGCTCGGACGAATCGCTACGAGGTAGCGTCTCAGTGGACGCCTGCCGCGAAGCGGTTTGCCAAGGTCGGTGTGTGGATGACTGGCGTCATTGCGCACACTGGGAAGGACCTCCATCCCGAGGCAAAGCGGCTCACAACGACGGCGATCTGGAAGGCCGACCAGCAAGAAGCCGAGTTCTACGACACGTGGCCCGAGGACAGTTCTCGGCCGTCTGATCCGCTGTTCGCTGACGGTGTCAAACCCTTCGAAGCGGCAGCGTCAGACTACGATCCTGACGATGCGGCGCCGTGGTCGTGGAACCTTCGCGCTGAACTCTTCTCGAACAACACTGACTGGTCCGGTCTTCTCGATCTCCTGAAAGAGCGTGGTCCTGCTGAATAGCCGTCGGAGTGGTCCCCTGGTCCCTTCCTGTTCGCGTTTCGGTTCCTAATCCCGTTGCATAGTCAGCCACCGCCCGACCCACCCATTGAGGTCGCATCTCAAAGAGTGCTACAATCTGTCTCGACAAGCAGCACAAGGGAGGGAGAGGCCGACGGCCCCCCTGCCATGGGGGGCGGGAGGCTCGACCGACCGTGTACCCCCCGCCGCCCGGCGGGCAAGGGGGGAATCCCAAGGCGAAAGCCCGGCAACGGAGCGACCTTTAGGAGCGGAGTCGCCCGGTACGTCAATGCAGTGCTTTTTTAGTATGTTCTCGACGGGTACGTGCCCGCCCGGAGTTTTGCGCGCGCTCGCCAACACACACTGGCCCGGCCGCGAGGTCCGGCCGCGTTGCACGGACTCCCACGTGGTCGCGAGCGTGCGATAAAAGCGAGAAGACTGGTTCTACGGTGCTACGTCAAGGTTCCCAGGTGCCTAACGACTGAGATTTATCTTCCTCGCTGGATTCCCAAACAAGTTCAACTTCTGTGATAGCAGAGATTTCATCTGGGCTCCCCGTCCCTGACGCACTCATCACGATTCCGTTATCTGATAGTGACACACCATTGTCAACAATGGTGTATGAGTCTGACGCAGACAGTTCATCACTACTTCCATATTCTGTAACTGAACTCTTCCAGTCTTCTGAGGTACTGTCGTCGTCAAAATATACCTCCGAACTTCCGCCTGAATACGACAATACCAATTTCAGTTCGCTGGCTTGTACAGATCCTCCTCCATCATGTGACACTGATATCGAGTCAGAGCTGGAACTAAAGTCCCAACTTGCTGTTGGCGCTTGGTCTTCTGATGGCCCCATGTTCATCACGAATGTCGCGATCACCGCGGCCAGAATCACGGTAATAGCGACCATCAGGATAACCCCAATGACTGGTGAGACCCCGCGATCCTTGTCAAACAGGAATGCTTTCAGATTCATGATGGCACCTCATACGTGGCTAGGATGTCGGATTTGTCGGACTGGTCTGCGTTCCAAACAATCTCGATCGTTTCACCACCGGAAAGCCCTGTCACAGTGGTCTCATCACCTGCACTCACTGTACCACTTCCAAATTGGTTGACGGTCACACCCGCCGCTCCAGAGGATTCTTTGATCGTTAATTCGGCTCCATTTGCATCTTGGCCACCATCATGGGAAATGGTCACGGTGTCAGAACCGTCCCATTCAAAGTCCCAACTTGACGTTGGTGCCTGTTCTTCGTCTGGTCCCATGTTCATGACGAACGTCGCGATCACGGCCGCGAGAATGACCGTAATAGCGACCATCAGGATAACCCCGATGACCGGCGATACGCCCCGATCCTCCGCGAGGAGGAACTGCTTTGCTTTTTCGAACATTCCAACCGACACGTTCACTGGGGGGTATAAAAACTCTAATCGGTCGTTCAACCCCGAATCACCGTTTTCACACTCGTTAAGAACCGTTCCAATGGCGTTTTCAAATTCTGTAATCGCCGCGCCGTTGTCTGGTTTTGAAGTCGCGCCCCCAACTTTACGTATTGTCGCTCCCCCACGCCGAGACGGGCCGGTCGAAGACCGGCCCTCAGAGCGAC
>Ga0207771_100766_pt1 | contig 16794 bp, 17 predicted proteins | sample A23M2SouthBayCA_2_FD_187731 | JGI IMG/M metagenome (GOLD analysis project Ga0207771, IMG submission 187731) | Aerobic enrichment media microbial communities from Eden Landing Ponds, California, USA - A23 M2 (2) (SPAdes) | ecosystem: Environmental > Aquatic > Marine > Unclassified | place...
AAGCTCGCCGCCTTGGAGGAGAACGTCCTCTACATGAGCGAGCTCGTGCTCGACCGGCTCCGGACCGGACTCGCCGCGTTAGAGGAGAAGGACGAGGAGCTCGCGTGGGACGTCATCGAGGGGGACGACGAGGTGAACGAGCTGTACTTAGAGCTCGAAGGGGACTGTATCGACCTGCTGAGCCTCCAACAGCCCGTCGCCGGCGATCTCCGATTCATCGCCGCCTCGTTCAAGATCATCACCGACCTCGAACGGGTCGGGGACCTCGCGACGAACCTCGGCGACTACACCCTCGATGCCGAACAGGAGCGCTACCCGGACGTGGATATCCAGGCCATCGGCGACGCGGTCATCGCCATGATCGAAGCGGCGATGGAGGCGTACGCGAACGACGACGTGGACGCCTGCTTCGAGATCGCAGAGCGCGACGACGACATCGACGCGATGTGTGAACGCGCCTCGACGACGGTGGTCCGGGAGCTCATCGAGACGGAGTTCGACGAGGAGACGACGGAGTCGGAGATCGAGACGCTGATGGCCGACGTCTCCCGATTCCTGCTCACCGTCCGCGACCTCGAGCGCGTCGGCGACCACGCCGTCAACATCGCCGGGCGCACGCTGTACATGGTGGAGTCCGACGACGAGCTCATCTACTGACGCCCGTCGGCCAGCTCTTTGACGACCGTCTCCGCCCACGCGCTGTCGTCGGCCACGCGTTCCCGGTGGGTCTCCTCGTGCGTTTCGACCACCAGCGTCGTCGCCGACGACCTGAGCCACAGACCCAACCCGACCGGCGTCGCGAGGAACAGCAGCACGCCAAGCGGGAAGACGGCCGGGAACGGAACCCCCAAAGCGACGGCAAGCGTCGGGAGAAGAACCGCCGACAGCAGCGCCGCGAGCGCCGCGACGAGGTAGCGGACGTCGCGGCCCGTCTGGAGCTCGGCATCGACGATCGACTCACGGGGAACCGCCGTCCCGCCGATACGGAGCGGCCCCTCAGCCGTCATCGAGCGCTTCGTCGTCCGGCACATCCATGATGCGGTCCGCGAGCGACTCCACGTCGCCCGATCCCATCGCGCTCTGGACGAGCAGGTGGCCACCGATGACGGCCGGCGAGATGACCGTATCCGCGCCGGCGCGCTTGAGCTTCTTCAGGTTCTCCCGGTCGGTCGCCGCGGCGACGATGTTTATCTCGGGGTTGAGCTCCCGCGCTGTCAGCACCACGAGCGCGTCCTGTGCGTCGTCGTCCGTCGCGGCCACGAGCGCGCGTGCCCGGTCGACGCCGACGCGCTCGAGCGGCTCCTCGTCCGACGGGTTCGCAGTAATGACTTCGATGTCTCGCTCGCGGAGCTGTTGGGCGCGCTCCGCGGAGCGAGTGATGACGACCGCGTCCGGGCCGGACGCGGTCGCCGCGAGTTCTTCGATGACCGGTTCCGTGAGGTCGGAAACCCCGACCACGATGACGTGGTCCTCCAGCAGGTCGAGTGTCGAGTCGTTCATTGTTCCGAGTGCGTTTGCGAGCCTCGCTTCGATCGCGGGCGTCAACAGCGTCCCCAGCGCGACACCGAAGCTCGCGACGCCGAGCACGACGACGGACATCGTGAACAGCCGGCCCTGCGGGGAGGTCGCCGCCGGCGTGACGTCGCCGTAGCCGACCGTCGAGGACGTGACGAGCGTGAAGTAGAACGCGTCCGTCACCGTCCACAGGTTCGTGAACTCCTCGCGGAGCACGTACGCCCCGATGGTGCCGTACGCCTGCGTGCCGACGATAGCCGCAAACGCCGCGAGCTGCGTCGTCGAGAGACCGATCTCCCGGTCGAAGGGTCGGTAGTTGACGAGGACGGTCGGGAGCGACAGCAGCGACAGCGCCACCAGCGGGTAGGAGTACTGACTCGCCTGTGCGAGTCCCTGTGCCGCGGTGACGGGGAGGAGGAGGACGGTGAGATACCACGCCACCCGGAGGCGACGACGCAACCCGTACACGGCCCCGAGCATCAGGAACCCGGTCAGCGCACCCGTGAACCCGGCCGTCCGCTCGATGGGTGCCGGAACGTACGGGTCGAGCGGGCCGGACACGCCCGTCGCGCCGATGTTGACGATGCCGGTGACGACGGATAGCAGCGCGACCAGCGTCGGCAGCCAGACGGCCGCCCGGAGCCCGAGCACGCGGGCCAGCCTGCGACGGCTCGTCGGGTCACGCATACCCGGTTTCGAGTTCACGGCCGGGCTTAAGCGGTCCGGTAGCTGTTTATTCCTGCCCCGTTCATCCGGGGTATGGCACCGCTTCCGCTCGAAGTGCTCCAGGGAATATATCTGGGGATTCTCACCGGCGTCCTCCCCGCGCTCATCGCGTGGACGATGGGGTTCATTTTCAAGTACTTCACCGGGGTGTCGATTCCGGGGTTCGGTGTCGTCGTGATGGCGCTCGCGTTGGCCGGCGTCAACGGCGGCCTCCTCGCGCTCACCGACGAGAACATTATCAACTCCGCCACCGGCCCGGTGGTGCTCACGGCGATCATCGTCGTGTTGATGCTGTCGCTGTACGCCCACGCGAAGGGCGACGCGATGGGCGCAGCGTTCCCCAAGCGGCTCTCCCTGCGGGCGCTCCGCGAGCGGACGCTCTCCTCGGAGGTGGTCGAACTCGTCGGAGGGCGAGGACAGGCGCGCGTGACGGTCGTCGGCGACGTCGGCGACGTCGAGGGGTATCCACCACTGACGTCCGAGATACGACAGGAGATAAAGGCGGGAGAGTGGCGGTTTCCCGCGGAGCTCTCCGTCGGTGAACTGGAGACGCGGTTCGCCGAGCGGCTCCGAACGGAGTTCGAACTCGCGGACGTCTCCGTATCGATCGACGAGCAAGCGAACGCGACGGTGGCTGCGGCACCGCCGCTGTCCGGCCTCTCGAAGCGGATCCCGACCGGTCACCGCGCGGTCTCGGTTGAGACGTTAGTCCCCACCGGCCTCGCCCGCGGCGACATCGTACAGGTTATGACGAACGGGGCGACCGTCGAGGGGACGGTCGTCAGCGCGCGGTCGGGGAAATCGAGCAGCACAGCCCCCTCGAAGCCGGCCGCAACGGACGGCGGAACCGAGCCGGCGTCGGAGCCCGCGCCCGTAGTCGTCGGAACGATGGGCGGCGACGGCCGCATCACCGTTGCAGTGCCTCGGTTAGACGTCTCGACGCTGCTGGAGGCGGAACGGCCACACGTCGTCGTCCGGCCGCGAGGGACACACCGGGAGTTCGAACTCGTCTCGCTGCTGCGGCGCGCCGGCAAGCGGTTCCGGAAGGTCACCGTCGGTGAATCGTCCGAGCTGGTAGGGCGAACGCTCGGCGAGACCGCGCTCCGTGAGGCACACAGCGTGGCCGTGCTGGCCGTCCGCCGGCCCGACGGCTGGACGCTCGCACCGCGTGGTGATACCGAAATCGCCACCGGTGACGAGCTGTTCGTCGTCGGAGCGCGGGAAGCGCTCGACACGCTCGCGGAGGTAGCGTCCTGATGGAGCCCACCGTGCTCCAATCGACTGCGGAGGTGGCCGAGCGACTCGTGGGGAACCTCGTCACTGTCGTCGGGTTGAGCCTTCTGTCGGCCCTGCTCGCGGCGCTGCTCGGCATCGTGCATCGGTGGTACGCCCGGGCGACGGTCCCGTCCGGGCTCGCCGTGCTCGTCGGCCTCACCGCGACGGTGCTCGTGTTGAACGTCGAAACCGCGCTCGGGTCGCTTATCACCGGTGCGCCAACCGCGGGCGAGCCGAGGGACGTGCTTTCGATGAACGTCGTGGTCGTCAACACCGTGACGCTGGTCGCCAGCGCAACCGCGTCCGTCGCTGGAGGGCGTCTCGGCGACCAGGTCGGCGAATCGGTGTTCGCGCTCGCCGGGACTGGCGCTGTCGACGTGGACGTTTCCGCGGTCGTTCAGGCGGTCGGGCGGGTCATCACCGTCGATCTCCCCGAAGACGCAACGGATATCGCGGACATCGAGGGCTACGATCCAGTTACGTCGGAGGTGAAGCAGTCGCTCGCGGGGGAGACGCTCGTCTTCCCGCGGCGGCTCACGCTCGACGAGCTCCGTGATCGTCTCGAACGCCGCCTCCGGAGCGATTACGGCGTCGGACACGTCGACGTGGACCTCGAGGTCGACGGAACGGTGACGTATCTGGCCGTCGGATCACGACAATCGGGGCTCGGTCCGACGCTCCCCCCGGAAACCTGCGCCGTGGCGGTTCGGGCGGATCCGGCGAACGCGGCCAGCGCCGGGGACCTCGTACAGGTGTACCGTCAGGGGGGCGACGGTGTCGAGCGGATCACGACCGGGGAGCTCCGTGGCACCGCCGAAGACATCGTCACGCTGGCGGTGGACGCCGCCGACGCCGGCGCATTCGCTCCCGACGAGCGCTATCAGCTCGCGACGCTTCCCGTGGAACCACGCTCCGACCGGGAGTTCGCGTCGCTGCTCCGGGCGGCGGACGAGACGATGGGTGTCGTTCGGCTCGCGGCAGGGAGCGAACTCGTCGGGACGCCGGTCGGTGCCGTCGACGCCGCCATCGTCGCGATACGCCACGGCGAAGGCGTCGATCCTATCCCGCCGCGTGCGCGGCTCCTGAAAGCCGAAGACGCGCTGTACGTCATCGCGAAGCCGGGGACCCTCCGCCGGCTCGACGCCGCTGCCCGGCCCGCGGAAGCCGACAGCGACTAATCCCGTCCACCCGTTGTCCCGACGATGACCGACGAGCCCATGGACCCGAGCGACATCGGGGAGGCGGACGCACCGCCGGTCGACGACGCGCCGTACAAGCTCATCTTCGAGGCGAACAAATGCATCGCGGCCGGGAAATGCGCCGAGGTCTCAGCCAACTGGGAGATGGATCTCTCGACGGGGATCGCGAAGCCGCGGACGTACTTCTTCGACGAGTCGGAGCTCGACCACAACGTCCGTGCGGCCGAGAGCTGTCCGGCGAAAAAGGACCGCGGCGTCATCCACGTCGTTGACCGTCGGACGAACGAGGAGATCGCACCTGACCCCGAGGGAGACGGCACGCTCTCGGTCGACTGGTAGGGGCAAACAGGCGGTCCGACCGGTCCCCGGCCCGTGGACCGCACTCCCGCCGTGGCGGACCGGGACAGCCCATCAGCGCATCGAGCGGAGTGGTTCCGGCATCGTATATGAACGTCCGGACCGAAACGGCTTTTCGCGGCGCGGGTCCACTGCCGGACGCGCGGGGATGGCCGAGTCTGGCCAAAGGCGGCGGACTTAAGATCCGCTCTCGTAGGAGTTCGTGGGTTCGAATCCCTCTCCCCGCATCACTACCCCGTTCGATGACGAGCCGTTTTTCCGCGCGTGCGGCGTATCACCGGTCGATGGCAGTTCCCGACGGCGCCGCGCGTGCCCTGGATGCACACGACGCGTTCGAGTCCAGCGACGGTGGCTACCGACTGACGACGACGGAGTTCGACGGCCACCTCACGGTCGCGGAGACTGAGGAGTGGGCCAACCGGTACACGCTGACGGTCCGCGCGCCGATGCTCTCGACCGCGGTGGAGGGGGCGGTCGGGCCCGACCTCGAGGACGGCTGGTTCGACACTTTCGGCCTCCGGCTCGAGGACGCGCCCGGGGCCGTCAGGGACGACGTTGACCTGACCGACCTCGACGTCAGCCGGAACGACGGGACGGCAGTCGTGACGTTCACCTTCGAGTGGGGGAACGCCGACCGCGCACCCGAGATCGCGAAGGCGCTGGGCGAGTACGTCGAGGGGACGTACATGGAAGGTGTGATCCCGGGCTTCGACTACCGCGAACCCGTCGCGTCGATGCTCTCGGCGGCGAGCCAGGGCGAGCGGGGCGGGACTCCGCTCTGACTGCGGACACGAACCACCCAACCTCGAGTCCAACGCAACGAGAAGTGCGACGCTTGCCGGTGGTTTTACTGTCCGACGCCGATCGGACGGCGGACGGTGGCCCCGAGTCGTCGACGTGACGGCTCGGAGTGCTCGCGAGGGGACCGAGGATTGTGCCCCCGGGCGAAGGTCAAATAACCCCCTTGCTGGTGACCAATACGTGCCGTATCATCTAAAATTAACGACACCGTTATTCGAGAGAGAAAACACCCTGCGTCGATGAACGATGTCCCGGGTTGAATACCAACTCGCGAGTCGGCCGAATCGTCATGTCCGACAGCAAGGCAGTGGCGGAATACCTCGCAGAGCACCCGAAGATGACCGGCGTCCTGTTCACCATGACCCTCCTGCTCACGCAGGCTGGGAGCGCGCTCGCTGGAGCGAACGGCGCAGGCGTGGCCGGACCCTGACGTTACTGTTCAGTAGTTAGAACGCACCGTTGCTGAGGTTCCTGCGGATCGCTTCTACGTCGATTTCGTCGCTCCACCGGAGAGACACGGTTGTCTTCGCACGTTCGTGTTCCAACTGAATCGGCTCGGTTTCGAGCGTGAGAAACTCCGCAAGCTGCTCCGACGAAACGGTGAAGGTGTCGAGTTCGCCGGAGGCGAGGTAGTATCGCTGGTTGTCAGCGATGAACGGCACGTATATCGCCCCGAGGTGACGGACCCTCGTCGCGTACGCACGGATGGTGAGATCGAAATCCTCGGACAGCTCTCGTGAGTTGATCAGGCTGACGGTCGGGTTCCCGGAGTCCGAACTCGCGATCTCGACCGAGCCGTCGCCGACGACGATGTAGTGGCGACCCACGAGCGCGTCGTCTTTCACCAGCTCGACAGCCATGTCGAGCGGCCAGCCACGGTTCAGCAGGCGGGCGATGTTCGTGCCGACCTCGGTCGCGAGGCTGTTGTGGACGTTCTCGAGCGTGACGATGCCGGCAATCGCCCCGGCGTCGACGAGGGCCTGTCCCTGTCGGAACGACCGACAGCCGTTCAGGACGAACGCCGTCATCCCCACCTCCTCGATGGTACGTGCGTCCAGATAGCCGTCGGTCGCCTGGAGTCCACGCTGGTCGACGTGACCGATGTAGTGGACGAGGTCCGTCTCCGCGGTCAACACCTCGCGGAGCTCCCGTCGCGTGAGCGACGAGTGGATGGTAACGTCGAAATCGAAGAGGTCGCGGGTCCCGTAGTGGTCGCCGACCTCCAGTTCGTCGACCATCTCGTCGTCGTTACAGACCACGGTGACGCTGATCCGCCCGGGCGTATCCGCCCGGAGGGTGAGCTGGCGCTCGTAGGAGGCGCGCGACCCCTTGTTCGCGTTCAGGGGGAATCCGTCGCCGATGTACGTCTGCGTCGCCGTGTCCGCCTCGGGGACGCGGATGACGTCCGCCGTCGAGACGGGGTCGCCGTCTGTCGGAGAGCCGGCATCGCTGTTCCGGGGTGTCGCACGGAGGGGGGCGGCACCCCCGTCGTCGGCACGGACGAACTCGTCAAGCACCCCCTCGATATCGGTGTCGTCGACGAACTCGCCGTCGACGAGCGACGAGCCGCCCCCGTCCTCCCCAAAGATGCGCACCGTCGCGAGTTCGTTCGCGAGATGCGGCAGCACGGTCGCGCGGCGGAACTCCGGAACCACGTCGGCCGTGAGTCGCCATTCGGGAAGCAACGGTGCCACCTCCTCGAACGGCACCGACAGGTACGTCCCGAGCTGTTCGGCGAGCGGTTCGTCGTACAGTTCCGCCCAGTCGAGGTCGAGACCACGCTCGGCGGCCCGGCGGCGCTCGTCGAGGTCGACGGGGTAGTATCCCTCGACCCGGGTGAGACAGTCGAGCGTGAACACGTGCCGGAGCAGCCGGGTCGCGTCCGCGGAGAACCCGTCGGCGTCGAACTCGTACTCGACACCGGCCCGGGTCGTCAGCCGAGGCGTCGCGGCGGGCGTTACCTCCGCACCGAGGTAGTACGCGAGCGGTGCGGTCGGAAAGACGTACTCCGGCTCCGGAGGGACTTCGAGGCGGACACCGGTGTCCGGGCGGCGCTCACCGCCCGGGATCGACAGCTCGTCGCCGAACTCGACCAGCGGCGGATGTCCCCGGAGCGTTGGGAACGACCGCTCGCAGGTCGTCGTCTTCAGCGCGGCACCGAACTCCGAGACGGCACGCATGAGCGACTCCGGGTCGCGCGGCGTCGTGATGGTCCGTGCGGGCTGTTTGTGTAGCGAGCGCGCCGCGAGATGTACCGACTCGGCGTCGGGAAACCGGAGCGTCGTCCGGTGTTCGCTCGTCGTGACGTCGACGCGACTGTCGGCGTACACGAACAGCTTGATCGGCGTACTCGTGAACTCCACGATATGCCGTCCGGGGATGGGGACGGCGAGGTTCTCGTCGTTCGCCGCCGAGGCGACCATCCCAGCCTCGGGGTCGCGAACGTACGTCCCGAGCCGGATCGGAACCTGAAGCTCGTTCGTGTCGACGTGGGCAGCGCTGTCTATCGGAAAGCACCAAGGGACCGCGTCAGTGTCGGTCCGCTGGACATCGACCGACTCGGGTGCGTACAGCGAGAACTGCACGTCCTCGACCGGGTCGTCGACACGAACCCCGTCCTGTCGCGAAAGCGCGGTGAAGCGCGGTCTGTACTCGTCCCCGTCCATAGGTCTCGCCGGGCGCGCTGCGGTCCGGCGTGTCGTGGCTACCACTCGGTGAGGGTCGTATATAAACGTTTGACACCGCTTGTCGTGTGCCGAAACGGGCGCTGATGTACCGGCACGCGCCCGTTGCGGCGGGCGCTCACGCCGGAACGCCACGGTTCGACAGTCCAGGGGGAGGCGCCGAAATAGTATCCTCTATTCGTTTGATTTTATCTTACTTTGATTCCGATTTGTAGAGCAATATCGGCTTCTTTACTCTGTACTTTGCTGATATTGTATCGATAAGTTTAATATATTGTCTCAAGTCTCATACGTTGAACACGGATGTCGTACAAGGAACTCACGGCGGCACTGACACTGTACCGCGGCGGCGTACTCACCTTGCGGCAGGCGGCCCGTCGGAGCGACGTGTCGACGGAGGAGGTGACGGCAGCGCTGGAGTCACGGGGAATCCCCGTCAGAGAGTCCGACGACCGGTCGGTCGTTCGGACGGCGGACTGAGCTCCGTCGGTTCGGCCCCGTAGACCCGGTAGGGGGCCGCTGCTGCCGAACCGAGACCCTAGAGATATGCGTCCGGCGGAACTATTCCGTGCATGACGACGCTCGTGGGAGCGCTTCGAGGGGTGGAAGGGGCATCGCTTCGGACGGTCGCCGCGCTCGAGTCGCTCGACTACGAGATGCGGTTCGTCCGGGACGACCTCGCGGACGCGTACGACCAGGAGGACCTCGATCGTGCCTACCAGAGCATGATGGCGAACCAGGTCTCGACGGACGACTTCAGCCGGGCCATCGAGACCGGCGACATCGAGGCACAGTTGTACTTCTTCGAGAAGGTCGTCGTCTTCCTGTTCCCCTCGTCGCGCTACGACGGGGTTTTCTGCTCGTTCGACCGGACCGACCCGTTCCCTGTCCAGCAGGTCATCGACGCGGCGGAAGACGCGACGGTCGGGGCCGACGACGGTCGCTGACCCGGCCCGAGCGTCCGGATTCGGCGGCGTTATTAGCCCGACCGGCCACCACCGAATCGTCTCGGACCGTCGCCCGTTCCCGGCCTCCGTCCCGAGCCGTCGCCCATCATGAACCGCTCCCGCTCCGTCGTGCTCGCCGTCGTCGTCAGTACCTTCTTCGTCGGTTTCGGCGGCGGTGTCGTGTTTCCGGTCCTCCCGAACCTCGGCGCGGTGCTCGGCATCTCGCCGTTCGTCGTCGGGCTCATCCTGAGCGCGAACCGGTTCACGCGTATCCTCGCGAACGCGCCGGCCGGATCGCTCATCGACCGGACCGGAACGCGCGGCCCGCTCATCGGCGGGCTGTTCGTCGAGGCGGTCGCGACGCTCGGCTACGTCGTCGCGCTGGATGCGCCGCTCCCGGAGGCGTGGTTCCTCGCCGCCCGTGTCGTCTGGGGTGTGGGGAGCGCGCTCGTGTTCGCGACGGCGTACACCATCGCCGCGGACGTGAGCACCGACGGCTCACGCGGCACGAGCATGGGCGTCGTTCGCGGCGGCATCACTCTCGGCTTCCCGGCAGGGCTGGTCCTCGGGGGCGTGGTGAGCGACCTCTACGGCGTCTGGACGGCGTTCGTCGTCGCCGCCGGGTTCGCGCTGCTGGCGAGCGGCATCGCGTACGCGATGGTGCCGGAGACCCACGTCACCGGACGCAAGCGGGCGGTTCGCCCGTGGGAACTCGACACGGCGCTGCCGACCGTGACCGTCGGCGCGGTGAACTTCGGCCTCTACTTCGCGTATCTCGGCGCACTGTTCTCGACGCTCGTGCTGTTCATCGGCGCGAACGGGCTCACGGCCTGGGGGTACGGCCCGCAGGGGATGTCGGGGCTGTTGATGGCCGTCACCGTCCTCGCCGCCTCCGTCTGTACGCTGGGGGGCGGCGCGGTGAGCGACCGGTTCGGCTCGCGCGTGCCGGTGCTGTTCGGCTTCCTCGTCGTCTCCTTCGCCGGCTTCGCGCTGCTCGCGACCGCCGGGTCCATCCCGGGGTTGCTCGTCGCCTGCGCCTGCATCGGCGCCGGGCAGGGCGGAACGAGCGGGCCGCTGATGGCGCTTCTGGCCGACGTGACGCCGGGCGGACGGATGGGTCGCGCGATGGGGACGAACAACGTCCTCGGTGACCTCGGCGGGGGGCTCGGGCCGATGGTGACGCTCCCGCTCGTCGAACTCGTCGGCTTCCCACCGGTGTACGCCGCCTGTGCCGTGATTCCGCTGGTCGCCGGCGCGGTGCTGGTCGGGGGGTTGTACGCGGAGACGGGGAGCGTCAGCCCGGCGACGGACCGTACCGGCGAGTGAGCGCGTGGCTTTTTGCCCGCCCGACTCTCGGACCATCCGTGACAGTTCCCGCGCTCGGCCTCGGCACGTCCGGCAACGACGACCCGGAGCAGTGTGCGGAGACGGTCCGCACCGCACTCGATATCGGCTACCGACACGTCGACACCGCACAGATGTACGACAACGAGGCCGCGGTCGGACGCGGCATCGCCGAGTCGTCGGTCCCCCGTGAGGAGGTGTTCGTCGCGACGAAAGTCCACCCGTCGAACCTCGCCCACGACGACGTGCTCGCGACGGCAACGGAGAGTCTCGACCGCTTCGGCCTCGACGTCGTCGACCTGCTGTACGTCCACTGGCCGCTCGACGCGTACGACCCCGAGTCGACGCTGTCGGCGTTCGACGAGCTCGTCGACCGCGGGATAACACGTCACGTCGGCGTGAGCAACTTCACGCCCGACCTGCTCCGGGAGGCCAACCGACTGCTCGACGCCCCCATCGTCGCGAACCAGGTTGAGGCCCACCCGCTGCTCCCGCCGCGCCGTGACCTCGTCGCGGCATGCGAGCAGGTCGGTGCCGAGTTCGTCGCGTACGCGCCGTTCTGCCGGGGCGAGGCGCTCGACATTCCCGAAGTCGAAGCCGTCGCCGCCGACAGAGCCGTCTCCCCCGCCCGCGTCATTCTCGCGTGGCTCCGCGAGAAGGGGTGTCGACCGATTCCGAAGGCGACCGGTGGGGCACATCTCCGCGACAACTACGCGGCGCTCGACCTATCACTCGAGGATAAGGAAACGGAACGGATCGACGCCATCGAGCGCCGCTATCGCCGGTTCGACCCGGACGGCGCGCCGTGGTCGTAATCGCGACGGCGACGCCACCCTTAACCGGGCTCGGGCAGTCCCCCCGTCCGTCGTGTACCGGAGCCTCGACGAACTGAACGGCCGGGTCGCATCGCGGGTCCGGTCGCTGCTCGAACCCGACGAGACGTTCGTCCTCGCCGTCCGCGCGACGGACGGCCTGTTCGACCGCTGGAGCACACACGTCGCCGTCACGACGCGGCGGCTGCTCACGGTCCGTGTCGTCCTGCTGGAGTCGTCCGTGACGGGAGTCCGTTTCGACCGGCTCGATGACGTGACGCTCGATGAACCAGCCGCGACGGTTCAGGTCACACATGGGTTAGAGACGAACGAGTACGCGTTCGACTCGGCAGAGACCGCGGCGGCGCTCGCCGACACCATCACCGAACAGCGGACCGCGACCGCGGCGCAGTGAGCTACTGCGTCGCGGTGAAGGAGAACTCGATGCCGAGCGTGTCCGACCCGTCCGAGGAGCCCGCCGGGACCTCCGTGGACCCGTCGACGTTGTTCGACGTGCCGAGCGAGTCGGCGAAGCCCTTCCGCCAGTCGTTGTTGTCGACGACGAGGTGGTACGTGCCGGGCGGGACGGTGAGCGACCGCACGTCGATGTTCGCCGCCCCGAACACGCTGCCGGTGGCGATGTATCGGGCACGGTAGTCGTCGAGGTACGCACGGTACTCCTCGGCGTCGTCGAAGAGGAGGATGTCGGCGCCGGGCTCCGCGTCCCCCCACCTCACGATGAGGTCGTAGGTGAGCGTCGTCTCCGCCTCGTATTCGAACGACCAGCTACGGCGTTCCCCGGACGAGAGCGAGAACTCGACGTCGAACGAATCGACGGTCGACGCAGTCCCCGCATCGCCGGTCGCGCCGTCGGCGGTCGTGTCCGTCGATTCGCCGGTCTCCGCTTCCGTCACGGCGGCGATCCAGCGCCGGTCCTCGCCGGCGACACGGGAGAGATAGCCGCCGGAGAGCGCGGCGCCGGCGTTTATTAAGAAGTCGCGGCGACCCGTTGGCATATCGGGGCGTCGTGGGGGCTCACAATAGACCTGTTGGATGTATCGGCTTCAGGCGATTTATTAGCGTGTGCCGAGAGAGTCGGCACGAATGTCAGGACAGGGCGACCGTCGGAGTGCGCGGCGCCGACGAACGGGCGCGGAGGCGCGGCCGCGATGAACAGGAACGTCCTCGCACTCGCCGTCGTCGTCCTCACCGTCGCCGCCGGGGTCGCCGTCGGCGTCGGGGTACCCGGCGGCGATCAAGGGACCACGGGGACACCGACGGTCACGCCGACCGCGACGACCGCGCCGACGGCGACTGCCACGCCAAGCCCGACGGCGACACCGACACCGACCGCAACGGCGACGGCCACGCCGACACCGACCGCGACCCCGACGATGACGCCCACGCCGACCGCGACGCCGCGGCCGGAATTGAACGAATCCGCGGTGGCGGCCGCCGTCGAGCGCGAACTCGCCGCTTACCAGGACGACCCGACGACGGCGCGCGACGAGTCGATGACGACGAGCGGCACGACCGCCGACGCCCTCGCGGCGATGGCGGCGAACCACAGCGCTCGGATGGCGGCAGCGGGTCGGCTCGCCCACACGATCGGGGGCGTGACGACCGACGACCGGTACGAGCGGGACGAGCACCTGCGTGACTGTTCCGTCGTCGACGACGGCGGGAACTACGTGCTCGAGCGCCGCGAGATGGAGGGGGTCGCCCGCGTCGACGTGGGTGGACGGACGGAGACGGCTGTCGGACGGGCACTGGCGGACGAACTCGTCTTCGACGACCACGCGCGCCGCGTCGTGGAACTCGACAACGCCGACCGCCTCGGCGTCGGGGTCGCCATCGAGGGCGGCGACGCGTACGTGACGGTCGCGGTCTGTTGACGGCGGCTCCGCGCGTCGGCGACGGCACCACCGCTCGTGGGCACGAAAGGACGCCACGCAGACCGAACCTCCTGAGGGAGGGGGAACGACCGGGGGAAAGGGGGGGAGTGTGGACGTTCAGCGTTCGATCTGTCGTGGCTAGTTGAGCCATCAGGGTGGGTTGATATAAACTAATTGGCCGAGGGGCAGCGCTGCCGGTGTTCGACCCCCTCGACGGCGAGAACCGTTGTTTCGTCTTTTAGATATCGACCCCGGTTCGCGCCGGACCCCACCAGCGATCCGCCGGAACGTTTTCCTTCCGGACGCCGACGACAGGACGATGCCACCCATCGCTGAACTGTCGGCCGCGGGGCTCGCACGCCGCATCCGAGAGGGGCGCCTTTCCGCGACGACCGTCGTCGACGCGTTCCTCGACCGCATCGCCGCGCGCAACGACCGGACGAACGCCTTCGTGACTGTCACCGACGAACACGCGCGTGCCGCCGCCCGGGAGGCGGACCACGCCATCGAACAGGGCGAGCCGCTCGGGCCGCTTCACGGCGTTCCCGTCGCGGTCAAAGACCTGAACGACGTGGCCGGCCTCCGAACGACCTCCGGTTCGCTGCTGTTCGAGGACCGAGTCGCGGAGTCGACCGACCCGTTCGCGCAGCGGCTCGTCGACGCCGGCGCCATCGTGATCGGGAAGACGAACACGCCGGAGTTCGGCCTCGGCTGCACGACGGACAACCGCGTCGTCGGCCCGACGGGAACTCCTTTTGCGCCCGACCGGATCGCGGGCGGCTCCTCCGGCGGCGCAGCCGCAGCGCTCGCCGACCGGCTCGTCCCGCTCGCGCAGGGCTCCGACACCGGCGGCTCCATCCGAACGCCGTCGTCGTGCTGTAACGTGTTCGGGCTGAAGCCGACGTTCGGGCGTGTCCCGATCACCGACGAGCGGAACAGGTTCGCCCACCACACGCCGTTCAGCCACGTCGGCCCGATGGCCCGCACCGTCGAGGACGCGGCGCTGATGCTCGACGTGATGGCCGGCCCCCACCCGGACGACCCGTTCTCGCTGCCCGAACCGACGACGGATTACGTGGCGGCGACGGCCCGAACGGTCGACGACCTCACCGTCGCGTACAGCCCCAACCTCGGCAGCTATCCGGTCTCGGAGTCGGTTCGCGACGTCGTCGACGACGCGGTCGAGGCGTTCGAAGTAGCCGGCGCGTCCGTCGAACGAGCCGACCCGGCGCTGGGTCACACACAGGCGGAGATACTCGACGCGTACTACACGTTCGCGACCGTCCTCTGGGAGGGGTTGTTCGACACGCTCGCGGGCGAGGGACTCGACCCGCGCGGCGCCGACCGCGACCGCCTCGCCGGGAGCACCGTCGAGACCATCCTCGAGGCCGACGAGGTGTCGACCCGCGAACTCACCGCCGCCCAGCGGACGCGCACGGACGTGCAGGCGGCGTTCGCCGACCTGTTCGACGAGTACGACCTGCTCGTCTGTCCGACGCTGTCGGTCCCCCCGTTCGAGATCGGCGAACTCCCCACGGAGGTTGCGGGGGAGTCCATCGAGCCGAGGCGCGGCTGGCTGCTCACACAGCCGTTCAACATGACCGGCCAGCCGGTCGGCGCGCTCCCCGCGGGACTAACCGACGAGGGACTCCCGGTCGGGATGCAGCTCGTCGGGCCTCGGCTCGCCGAGGGGGACGTGCTCGCCGCGAGCGCGGCGCTCGAACGGGTGCGGCCGTGGGGGGACGTTTATCCGTCGTAGCCGAGGCCGGAACGCGCCGCGCCCGCGCTACGCCGAGAGCAGTTCGCGGATCGACGACTCGACCGTCCGCGTCGGCTCCCAGCCGAGGTCGCGCTCGATCGCCGTCGTGTCGACGGCGAAGGAGTCGACGAGCGTCTCGCCGCTGCGCGGGTTCTCGACGAGTGTCACCTCCGGGTCGAGGTCGCGCTCCTCGCGGGCGATCCGCGCAACCGTCTCCGCGACGGCCATCACGCCGGGGTCCTCGTCGCTGGCGACCTCGAACGCCTCCGAGCCGGTGTCTCCGGCCGCGCGGCGGTCGACGAGCCGTTCGGCCCCCCGACAGAAGGCGTCGGCGACATCCTTCACGTGGATGAAGTTGCGGGCCTGCGTCCCCGGCTCGTAGACGGTGAGCGGCTCGCCCGAGAGCGCCCGGTCGACGAAGAAGTTGATGACCGTGTTCTTCGAGACGGTCCGCCCCCCGACCTCGTGTTCGCCGTAGAGGTTTGATATCATGAACTGCACTGCAGGGAACGAGCCGTCCGCCAGCGTCTCGATCGCGCGCTCGCCGAGCACCTTCGTCGTCCCGTACCAGTTCAGCGGGTCGCGGTCCATCCCGACCGTGATTGGAAACTCGGTCGGATCGCCGACGACTGCCATCGAAAAGGGGAACGCGAGCCCCGCGCCCGTCCGCTCGCAGTGGTACGCGACGTTGTTCGTTCCGACGACGTTCACCTCGTAGGCGAGGTCCGGGTTCTCGTCGCAGTCGTCGACCCCCGAGATGGCCGCGAGGTGGAGCACGGCGTCGGCGCCCGCGAGCGCGTCAGTGAGCTGGTCGCGATGGCGGAGGTCGACGTGCTCCACGGCCACCCCCTCGCTCTCGCGCACGTCGCCGAGATAGAAGTTGTCGAGCGCCGTGATCGTCCAGTCGGGGTGTTCGCGGCGGAGCTGTGCGACCACCCGGCTCCCGATGAACCCCGCCGCGCCCGTGACTGCGACGTGGGTGGTGGAGTTACTCATCGGTCGAGTCACCGTCGAGCAGGCGTATGGGTCTTGCCCTTCCGACCCCGGCTCCGAACGTGCACTCGTCCGTCAGGCACCGTCGACGAACGCATCCCGGAGGTCGCAGACCCCCTCGTGGAGCGTCCACTCGGTCTCGAAGCCCGTCTCCGCAAGCCGGTCGAAGTTCACGTGGTACGACGGTCCCGGATGCTCGTCCTCGAGGTAGGTCACGTCGACGGGCGCCACCTCCTCGCTGACGACCTCGGCGATCTCGGCGATGCGGTAGTTCCCCTCGTTCGAACCGACGTTGTACACGTCGTGGTCCCACGCGTCGGGGTCGAGCGCGGCCGCACGGTAGGCGTCGGCTGCGTCCCGGACGTGGACGAACGGCCGCCAGTTCGAGCCGTCGCCGTAGACGGTGAGCGCACGCCCGGTGAGCGCCCGGAACACGAAGCTGTTGACGACGAGGTTGAACCGGACGCCGGGAGCGTTCCCGTAGTTG
>Ga0207771_100767_pt1 | contig 16794 bp, 19 predicted proteins | sample A23M2SouthBayCA_2_FD_187731 | JGI IMG/M metagenome (GOLD analysis project Ga0207771, IMG submission 187731) | Aerobic enrichment media microbial communities from Eden Landing Ponds, California, USA - A23 M2 (2) (SPAdes) | ecosystem: Environmental > Aquatic > Marine > Unclassified | place...
GTGACGCGAATCCACGCTCGTGGCACTCCTCGCCGAACTGGAGCGACGGACCCCGCCGATGGCTGCGCTGGCCGTCGCGGTCGTCGCCGTCTCCACGAGCGCGATCCTCATCCGACTCTCGGAGGCGCCGTCGGGACCGATGGCATTCTGGCGCGTGACGTTCACGTGGCTGCTGCTCGCGCCGCTTGCGTGGCGCTCCAGCGGCGAGTTCCGGAAGCTTCAGGGCCGGGACCTGTTGTCAGCGCTGCTCGCCGGCGCAGCGCTCGCCGCCCACTTCGCCGCGTGGTTCGAGTCCGTCGACAGGACGACCGTCGCGGCGAGCGTAACGCTCGTCACGACACAGCCGGCGTTCGTCGCCGTCGGCGCCGCGCTGCTGCTTGACGAACCGCTCTCCCGCCGAACCGGACTCGGCATTGCGGTCGCGCTCGCCGGCTCCGCGCTGATGAGCCTCGATGGCCTCGTCAACCCCGGAACCGCACCGGACCCGGTCGTCGGCAACGCGCTCGCGCTCGCGGGGGCGGTCTTCGCCGGCGCCTACGTGCTCGCCGGGCGGTCCGTCCGTCAGCGAGTCGCGCTGGTCCCCTACGTCACCGTCGTCTACGTCGTCTGCGCGCTCGGGCTGTTGGGCTACACGCTCGCACTCGGTGACCCGGTGTTGGCGTACCCGCCCCGCGAGTGGGTGCTGTTCCTCGGGATGGCTGTCGGCCCCGGACTGTTCGGCCACACGGTCATCAACTGGGCGCTCGCACACGTCGAAAGCTCCGTCGTCAGCGTCTCGCTCGTCGGCGAACCGGTCGGGAGCACGCTGCTCGCGCTGGTGATTCTGAGCGAGGTCCCCGGAACGATCACGCTCGCGGGCGGTGTGGTCGTGCTCACAGGCATCTACATCACGAGTCGGGCGCGGTCGGGAGCCGACCCCGAGGGGTGACTCACCGGGCCGTTTCGTGGGCCGCCCGTACCGCTCGCATCAGTGTGGCGCGGTCGGGCGCGTACGCGAGGTGGCTCTCGCAGTCGCAGTCCGAAGCGCCGAACCCGTCGACGGGACCGTCCGGGAGGGCGCGGGCGACCGCACACTCCACGTCTTGGTCGACGGTCCGCACGTCGTCGACGAGCCGGGCGGCCGGGTGTCCGAGCAGGTAATCGACGTGCCAGTGGCGCGCGTCGCGGTCGCCGGCCGCGAGTTCGCGGTGACGGTCGACCCGTGCGAAGCCACCCGTGCCGAACGCGCTTCCCGTGTAGCCGTACCAGCCGACGGGAAACGTGTGGTCCCCGAGCGCGCCGACGGAGAGGGTCGCGTCGGTCGACAGTTCCACGAGCAGGGTGTAGGTGCCGCTGGCCACGTCCGAGATGGGAGCCAGCCGGTCAAAAGGGTGCGGCAGTCGCCGCTGCCGGACCGCCGGGATTGAGGAGTCCCCCCGAAGTAGGGCCGGCCATGTCTCGCGACCCCACCGAGACCGTCGCCGCGTTCTACGACGAGTACGGCGAACGCGAGTGGGAACGGCTTGACCGCGACTTCCACCACCGGCTCGAGTTCGAGGTGACGACGGAGTACCTCGACGCACACCTCCCGGACGCCGGCCACGTCGTCGACGTCGGCGGGGGTGGGGGGCGCTACGCCGTGTGGCTCGCGGAGCGCGGCCACGACGTGACGCTCGTTGACGTGAGCGAACAGCAGGTCGATATCGCACGGGGGAAAGCCCGCGAACACGACGTCGCGGACCGGGTGGCAGTCACGACGGGCGACGTTCGCTCGCTGCCCGTCCGAGACGGCGCGTCCGACGCGACGCTGTGTCTCGGCGGCGCGCTCTCGCACGTGCTCGACGGGACAGACCGAGAGTTGGCCGTTCGGGAGTTACGCCGAGTGAGCCGAGCGGACGCACCGGTGTTCGTCTCCGTGATGGGGCTGCTGGCCAGCGTGACGCGGCTGCTTCGACACGCGGGAAAACTACCGGCCGAGGAGGATGAGACGGAGCTGCTCCCCGACCTCGTCCGGAGCGGCGACTACGACACCGAGCTCGTGGAGCGGTACGGCCGGGAGCTGACGGTACAGCCGATGCACCTGTTCCGCGCGGACGAGTTCGAGTCGCTGCTCGCGGCGGGCGGCCTCGACGTCGAGACCCTTGCTGCGCTCGAGGGGCCGTTCTCGCAGCGGCGCGACGCACAGGACGCGCTCACGGACGCACACCGTGCGACGATCCGTGAGACGCTCGCCGCCCTCCGAGAAGACCGCGCCGTCGTGGATCACTCGGCGCACATGCTCGCCGTCTGTCGCGCCTAGCGGAGCCCCGGAACGTCACGGACGGCTTTCAGCAGGCGCTTCATCCCGGCCGCGTACCACCGGTACGGGACGCGCGGCGGGGCGTCGAGCTCACCTCGCTTCTGGGTCGCGACCGTCTGCGACTCGGTGAACCGGTAGAAGCCCGCCTCGCCGTGTCGCCGGCCGAGACCCGACTCCTTCATCCCACCCATCGGCGCGTCGTGTGCGATGAATGAGGGCGCGTACGCCTCGTTCACGTTCGCCGTCCCGCAGTCGATGCGCCGGGAAATCTCGCGGCCGCGCTCCGTGTCACCCGTCCAGACGGAGGCGTTGAGACCGTACGTCGAGTCGTTGGCTCGGGCGACCGCCTCGTCGACCGTCTCGAACCCGTAGACGGAGACGACGGGGCCGAACGTCTCCCCTTCGTGGAGGTCGGCCTCGCCCGACACGTCCGTCAGGACGGTCGGGGCGTAGAAGTACGGGCCGTAATCTGGGAGCCGCTCGCCGCCCGTCTCGACGGTCGCACCGGCCTCGCGAGCGTCCTCGACGTGGTCGGCGACCTTCTCGAGCTGTGCCGCGGAGACGAGCGACCCCATCTCGACCCCCCAGTCGTCGCCGGCGCGCACGTCGAGCCGCTCGGTCGCGGCGACGAACGCGTCGATGAACTCCTCGCGGACCTGCTCGTGGACATATATCCGTTCGATACCGATACAGAGCTGTCCGGCGTTGGTGAAACAGCCGCGGAGCAGCCCACGGACGGCGCGGTCGATGTCCGCATCCGGCATGACGACGGCCGGGTTCTTCCCGCCGAGTTCGAGCGAGCAGTCGACGAGCCGCTCGCCCGCGGCGGCGGCGACGAGGCTCCCGGTCGCGCCCGAGCCCGTGAAACAGAGGTAATCGCAGTTCGCGACGAGCGGTTCGCCGACGTCCGGCCCCGTCCCCGGAACGATGTGGAAGGCGTCACGAGGGACCCCGGCCTCTCGGAGCAGTCGGAGGGCCGCGAGCGCGGTGAACGTCGTCTCCTCGGCCGGCTTGAGGACGACCGTGTTCCCGGCGAGCAGCGCGGCGACGGCGTCCGAGACGGCGAGCGTGAGCGGGTAGTTCCACGGCGAGATGACGCCGACGACCCCCTTCGGCCGGTAGTTGACCTCGACATCGACGAGGCCGGGCATCGGCGACTTCCGCCGTTCGTCCGCGAGGTATCCCTCGCTTCGGTGGGCGTAGTGGCGGGCACACAGCGCGGCGTCGAGCAGTTCCTCGTAGGCATGGCGTCGCGCCTTCCCCGACTCCTCGACGACGAGGTCGAGTAGCGGCTCGGACGCCTCGAACAGCAGGTCGTGGAACTCCAAGAGGACGTCAGCGCGCTCGGCCGGGTCACGGGCCGCCCACGGCTCCTGTGCTTCGCGTGCGGCCGTGAACGCTACCTCGACATCGCGTTCGTCACCGAGCGGAAGCGTCGCGAACGCCTCCCCCGTGAACGGGGCCTCGACGGTCGCCGTCTCGTGGTCGCGGTCGGCGAGGGTCAATTCCGAGCGTAACGTCTCCGGATCGAACTCTCTCACGACCGTCGGTGGGGCGCCAGCATCAAAAGTCCGCTCCCGCCCCGCGACGGAAACTCAGTGGATGTCGAGCGCCTCGATCTGCTCCTGGTACCGGTTCCGAATCGTCACTTCAGTCACCTGTGCGACGTCGGCGACCTCCCGTTGGGTCTTCTTTTCGTTGCACAAAAGCGACGCAGCATAGATCGCTGCCGCCGCATATCCCGTCGGCGACTTCCCCGACAGCATTCCCTTCTCGGCGGTCACCTCGATGATCTCGCGAGTCTTCTGTTCGACCTCCTCCGAGAGGCCGAGTTCGGAGCAGAACCGCGGCACGTACTGCACCGGGTCGACGGGTTCGAGGCCGAGCGACAGCTCCTGTGCGATGTAGCGGTAGGTGCGGCCGATCTCCTTCTGCTCGACCCGGGCCACCTCGGCGACCTCGTCGAGCGACCGGGGGATGCCTTCCTGTCTGCACGCCGCGTACAGCGCGGAGGTGGCGACGCCTTCGATGGAGCGGCCGCGGATGAGGTCTTCTTTCAGCGCCCGCCGGTAGATGACCGACGCCACCTCACGCACCGAACGCGGCACGCCCAGCGCGGAACTCATCCGGTCGATCTCCGAAAGCGCAAACTGGAGATTGCGTTCGCCGGCGTCTTTCGTCCGAATGCGCTCCTGCCACTTACGGAGTCGGTGCATCTGCGACCGCTTCTCCGAGGAGATCGACCGCCCGTAGGCGTCCTGGTCCTTCCAGTCGATCTGCGTCGTCAACCCTTTGTCGTGCATCGTCTGGGTCGTCGGCGCCCCAACCCGCGATTTCGACTGCCGCTCCGAGTGGTTGAATGCACGCCACTCCGGCCCGCGGTCGATGTTCTCGTCGTCGACGACGAGCCCGCACTCGTCGCAGACGGTCTCGTGGTCGCCCGTCTGGACGAGCGCGTCGGCCCCACAGTCCGGACAGCCGGTCTCCCGCTCCTCCTCGCCTTCCTCGATTTCGGCCGTCGTCTCCGTCTCGCGCTGGCGCTCGCGGCTGGGCCGTGTCATCTTATCTCGTACCGAAACCGGAGCGCCTTATAAAACTGTTGGGGCCACCGACCATCCACGTCGGAAACCGGACGACACGTCGCCGTCAGACGGGGCGGAATCGGGCCGTAACGGGTCCTTTATATACAGATTCCCGCAGGGCGCGGACCCGAAACCGTTACCGACCGGGGTAGACAAGAGCGGCCGTGCCAGTCATCGAGTGCGATCCCGACGAGGCGCGCGACCGGCTCGCTGCCGCCGGCGTCGAGCCGGAGGCGGGCAACACCGACCACGAGCGGTGGCGCGCGAGCTACGGGGGAGCGACTGCCGTCGCGTACGACGGGAAGGTCGTCGTCCAGGGCGGGGACGCGAACCGGCTCGTCGGCCTCCTCCGCGAGGACGGCGGCCGCGCGCACGTCTACTTCGACGGCGCCTCCCGCGGGAATCCCGGACCGGCAGCCGTCGGCTACGTCGTCGTCGACGGCGACGGCATCGTCGCGGAGGGTGGTGAACGCATCGGCGAGACGACGAACAACCGCGCCGAGTACGCGGCACTGGTCCGCGCGCTCGAGGTCGCCGCCGATCACGGCTTCGATGAAGTCCACATCCGCGGCGACGCCCAGCTCATCGTGAAGCAGGTGCGCGGCGAGTGGGACACGAACGAGCCGGCGCTGCGCGAGCGGCGCGTCCGGGTCCGGGAGCTACTCGACCGCTTCGACGAGTGGACGCTCGAGCACGTTCCGCGGGAGATAAACGAGCGCGCCGACGAACTGGCGAACGAAGCACTCGATGATTCCCGATGAGGTTATCGACGACGTCGAGCGACTGACGCGGCTCGCCGAGCGAGCCGTCGACCCGAACGAGGCCGCCGCGCACCGCGAACGGCGCGGCGAACTGCTCGCCGAACACGGCTACGTCGCGCGCCGGCGCGAGGACGACGATGGTGACACGCTCGTGCTCCACCCGGACGACTGGCTCGACGAGGACGGTCGGGTCCGTCCCGACCGGGTCGATGTCGACGACGGCGTCGAGGTGTCGCTATCCGGCCCCGGCGACGGGGAGTGGGACGACGTCGAGTCGCACAACCGCGCCGTCGCGACCGCCGTCGCCGAGGCGCACGGCGACCCCCACGGGACGAACGCCCACCGGCTCGCGGACTTCGCGAGCAACCACTACGCGAAGCCCGTCGAGGCGCTGACCCGCGACGAACGCCGCGAGTTCGTCGAGGAGTATTTCCGGCGGAATGCGTGGCCCTCGGATGCGGAGCGCGACGCCGTCGAGGAGTCCGTCGCGCTCGCCGCAGAGTTCGCACGGCGGGAGGCCTGAGAGAACTCACCCCACCTCGTCGACCACCGTTACGCTCGTCTCACCGTTGGGACGGACGACGCGCACGTCGAACGCGACGGCGACGAGCGTGCTCTCGCCGGCGCGCTCCTGAAGAACGACGCCGCCGTCGGCGCGACAGTCGCCGAACGCGCGGCCGTTACCGGTCGGACAGCTCCGGGTCGTCGCCCGCGCGGCAGCCGTCCCGTTGTACGCCACGGTGACGGCGGTCCCGTCGACGACGCGGCTGGCCTCCAGCCGGTCGATCCGTGGCGCGAGCACCGCTCGCACTCGGTCGGCGGCGGCCCCTCGCTCGGTCCACGCGTACTCGCCGGCGACGCTCGCGGACGCCTCGAACACGGCGCGGTCGAGGGCCGCAATCGCGTCCCCGGTCGGCGACTCGAAGTCGCGGCTCGCCTCGGCGTCGGCGTGGTAGCCGAGCTGAAGATACGCGAGCAGCGCCGGTGCGAGCGCCGCGGCGACGACGGCCGCCGTGAGCAGGACGAGCTGTCCGCGCCGGGTCACGCGTACCACACCCGGATGGTGACGGGACCGTAGCCAGTGGCGACGGTACGTTCGCCCACCGCGACGCCGGCGGGAACGGGGTAGCCGACCGCGCCGTGTGGCGTCTCGACGCGATACAGCAGGTTCGCCGGTAGGATACGGTCGGTGCGGCGGTCGAGCGCGGCCGCCTCGCGGTCGAAGGCGGCCTCGGAGCGGGCGACCTCCGCGAGCCGCGTGGTCCCGGCGTGGCGCGGGGGCTCGGATGCCAGCACCGTCGCCGCGTCGTCCGCGTACGCGTCGAGCTGTGCCGGCTCGCTCGCCGGGGACGGGATACCGAACGCGAACGCCGTCCCGATCGCGAGGAGGAACACGACCCCGACCGCGGCCTCGACGAGCGCCAGCGGGAGCTGCCCGCGGTCAGCCATCGACGGACACCTCCAGCAGCGCCTTCGTCGTCTCGCTCGCCCGGTAGGTTACCGTGGCGTTCCCCTCGTGGAGCGGCCCGTCCGCGTCGAGTGCGAGCGTGACCGTCGCGTACCGGCGGAGGTCGAGGTCGTACGCGCCGTCGAGCCCGTTGGGGTCGTGGAGGAGAACGCGGCCGTTCGCGCGAACCGTCGAGACGGTCGTCCCGTTTGGCGGGTCGAGCCGGAGCGTCGCCGCCGCCGTTCGCCGTGGGAGCGTCACCCGGTTCGTCGCAAGCGTCGGTTCGAGCGTCACCCGTTCACGCCGTTCGACGAGGACGACACGCTCCACGGTCGCGCCGCCGCGGGCGTCGCCGCGCGCCGCGACGGTCCGGTCGTCGAGCCGGATCCGAACGGCTGCGTCTCCAACCACGGGGAACGACCGTGCCAGCGCGTCGGCGTCGAACGTCGCGACAGCACCTCGGTTCAGGACGTTCGCCCGCGTCGTGAGTGGCGACCGCTCGCTCACCAGCCGCTCGCTCAACATCGTCGCCGTGGCGTCGTCGGTGTCGCGGGTCGCCGACGCGAACGCGTCGTCCGCGAGCGCGAAGGCGAGCCCCGCCGTCGTCGTCACGACGAGCAGCGCGACGGCGAGCGCCGGGAGGTTCACCTGTCCCCTCATGCGTCCAACCGGACGGCTAGCCCGTCCCCGGTCGTCGTGACGCGTATCACGGGGGCACCACGGCTCTCCCAGCTCCCCGAGACGGTCGCCTCGGTCGGCACCGCGAGCCGGACGCGGCCGCGCACGGCCGGGGACGGGTGGTCGAGTACGAGCGTCCGGCCCTCCGCGCGTATCCGGTATGCCTCCCCGTGGATGGTTCGCGGGAGGTCGACCCGGTACGTCGCGCTCGCGCGGGTCCCGCCGACGGCCGGTGGCACCGCCTGCTGGACGCGCTGGGCGCCGAGCGAGAGCGTGCGCTCGCCGACTTCGGTGGCGGCGGCCGACCGGTACTCCGGGACGACGCCGCCGAACAGCGCCGTCGAGAGCAGGCCGACGAACAACACGACGAGCGCGAGTTCGAGCAGCTTCCCAACGGCGCCGGTGACCGCGCGGTCGCTCACGCGGCCACCTCCACGCGGAGGTCGTGGACGACCAGCCACGCCTCGCGTTCGCCGGGGTAGCGCGCGACGACGCTTTCCGTTCCGTCGCCGTCGATGTCCCGGGTCGTCACGGTCGCGCCGGTCCGCTCGAAGTACCTCCGCCACGGCCGCGGCGTCGCCGTCTCGACGGCGACCCGGAACCGACCGGTGCCGAGCGACTCCCGCTCGTGGCTCACGTTCGTCCGGAGGACGACGGTGCCGGCACCGCCGACAGCCGTCGCCGCGTCCCCGACCGTCGCGACGCCGACGACGAGCGCGCCACCGTCCCGGGCAGCCGTGACCGGCGGCTCGGTCCGCATCGTCGAACCGGGCGGCTGCCCGCGGACGACCGCGCCGCCCAGATACGTCACCCGGCGGGCGCCGGCCTCGAACACGAGCGCGCCGGCGTCGATGGTGCGGACGATACCGTTCTCGTCGAACACCCTGACCTGTCGGTCGAGCGGGCGAATCTCCCCCTCGGCGAAAGTGACCCGTCCACGGTTGTGTCCGGTCGTCGTTCGCGCGTCGAGCGTCGTCGCGAAGCCGTCGGCGACGCGCTGGGCGTCCGCGCGTGCAGCGTCCTCCTCGATGACTGCGCCGATACTCGCCGTGAGCGCGCCGAGCGCGACGACCGTGACGCCGATCAGTATCGCGATGCCGACGACGTTCGCCTGTCCACGGTGGTTGGTCATGGCACCATCCCCGCGACGGTGAAGACGGCGTAGCAGACGACGACGAGCGCCGCCGAGTGGAACAGCGCCTCGTAGCGGTCGCGGGAGGCGACGCCGGCGAACCAGCCGCAGGCGAGCATCGTCGCCTGTGTCACGACGTAGAAGCGGTAGCGGTCCCGCTCGACGTCGACCGCGTTCGGGTCAATTGCGAGCCCGCCCGAGGCGCCCGAGACGGCCGACAGCTGTGCGAACCCGTCGAGGACGTGTGTGTTCACCGCGAGCACGATGCCGACGATGAGCAGCGCCGTCGTCCATCCCACGACGACGTAAACGAGCATGCTCGACCGGAGCGCCTTCCGCTCGTGGAGGAGCCGGCCGATCTCCTCCTGAAGGGTGTCGAAGACTGTCTCCGTGTCGCCGCCGACGTCGAGCGCCCCGGTGACGAGTCCCATCGTCTGGGCGGCGAGCGGCGTGCCGACCGACGCCGTGAACCGTTCGAGCGCCGCGCGGCGGGTGTCACCGTCGGGGGGTCCGTTCGTCAGCGAGAGCATGAACGCGAGGTCCTCGACATCGGGCTGGAGTGCCCCGTTGTCCACCTCCGCGGCGACCGACGACACGGCGGCCGGGAACGGCCGACCGAGGCTCATCCGCCCCGCGACGGCGTGGACGAAGTCCTTGATCTCCCGGTCCTTCGCGTCGTCGAGGCGCGCACGGCGGAGCGCGACGGCGCCGACCGGGAGGCCGTAAGCGGCGTAGCCGATGAGCAGCGCGCTCGCGGGGTCGATCGAGGTGGTCCACAGCCCACCCGCGACGAGGCAGGCCGGGACGGCGAAGGCGATGGCGGCACTCGCCGGGTTACCGAGCGCCGTCGTGAGCGTCGCGAGACCGCCGGGACGATCGTACGACGGCGGCGCCTGTGCGGCCGGACGCAGGTCCGCGACGAGGAGCGCCGCGCCGGCGCCGACGGCAAGCGCGAACGCCGCGGCGCCGTACACCGCGACCGCACGAGGCGTCGTCGTGCCCAGCGGCGTGGAAATCGGCGTCGAGAGGCCAGGGGCGAGCACGGAGACGACCGTGAGCACGACGACCAGAAGCGCCGGGAGCACGAGCAGGACGATGAACAGTTCGGCGAGCAGCTCGAGGAAGTCGCCCGCCCGCTGACGCGCGCGGTCCTGCTGGTGGGAGAGCATCCGCGATTCGAGGCGAAGATACGACCGCAAGGCATCGTCCCCTTGTGAGGCGTGCTCGCGGAACTTCAGCAGGAACGGCGCGAGCAGGTCCCGAGAGGGGGTGTCGCGGGCCGTCTCCCGCAGGGCGGCGTCGAGACTCCCGGAGAGCGCCGCCCGCGAGAGCACCCGTTCGAACGCCACGCCGGTCTCCCCGTACGCCTCCTGTTCGGCGACCTTCCGGAGCATCCGCTCGCGGTCGTCGCTGCCGGTGGCGAGCGCCCGAAGATAGCGGACCGCGCCGGGGAGCGTCCGCTCGATATCCGCCCGCCGGGCGGCCGCCGTCCACCGCAGGTGGAGCCCGCTGGCCCAGACCGTGGCCGCCTTCGAAAGCAGGCCGAACAGGGAGGCGACCCCGGTCGCGACCGCGAGGCCGCCGGTCGGGGACGCGGGAAGAAACGGCGCCGCCGCTCCGGCCGCTCCGAGCGTCGCCCGCGGGAGCGCGGCGGCCACGAGCAGCGCCGCGAGCGAGACGCCTACGCCCAAGAGCCACGAGAGGCCGTAGACGCGGACGAGATACCGTTCGAACGACCCGGTGCGGTTCGCGGCGCGGAACCGCGCCCGGTCCCGGTCGTGTCCCCCGCGGGCATGGCGGCCGAACAGCGCGTGGAGTCCCCGGTCGAGCGGGCCGGGGACGGCGGCGCCCGCCTCCGGGCGACCGTCGCCCGACGACCCGGCACTGCCATCTACCGAACCGGTGTTACCGCCCGTCGCCATCGAACACCCTCTGGACGGTCGCTTGTCCGCGCGGTGGCCGGTGCGTGGTGACGGTCATACGCCGCGTTGGCGTCGGTATCGAATTTAAATTTATTCAATTCTAATCAAAAAATACTGTCCGCACCGCGGGGCAACCGGGCTCATCCCGATAGACGCGCGGCTACGTCACCTCGGCACGGTGGCTGCCCTGTGAGAACGGAAATCCGGACGCGGCGTCCGGCGGCTCAGAACGGCGCGTCGACGCCGCCGTCGGCCGCGGTCCCTTCAGAGTCGGGGACGTCGGCCGGATCGACGTTCAGCGTCTCGGGGAGCTCGCCGCGCTCCTCGAGTTCGGCGAGGATGTCGCTGCCGCCGACGAACTCGCCGTCGACGAACGTCTGCGGGATGGTCTCCCAGCCGGAGTGGGATTCGAGCGCCTCGCGGAACGCGTCGAGGTTCTGCAACACGTCGACGGTCGCGACGTCGTCACGGTACTGCCCGATGAGCCCGATCGCGCGCTTCGAGTAGCCGCACTGCGGCATCATCGGCGTCCCCTTCATGAAGAGGACGACCTCGTTCCCCGCGATTGCCTCGTCGACCCGCTCCGATACCTCCTCGGCGTCCAGCCCTTGGTCGGCAGGATCGAATGTCATGGGCAGACGTTGGTCCCGAACGGCATATGCGTTCCGTCGGTTCGGGGGCCGTCACGGACGGTGCGCTGGCCGCAACCGAGCTCATTCCGGCCACTCGGCCGCCGCCGCGTGTTCCTCGGCGACGGCGCGGACCGCCGCAGCGTCGAGCGTGCCCCGCTCCGTCACGACGACGTCGACGAGCGCAGCCGGCGTCCGGTCGAACGTCGGCTCGTGGACGGCGACGGGCGCGTCGCCGTCGTACAGCTCCGCCGGCGACCGGAGCTCCCTAGCGGCGTCGGTCGTCCCCGCAGGTGCGACCTTGGCGCTCGCGCAGGCGACGACCACGGGCACTTCCTCGTGGGCCGCGACCGTCGCGGCCGTCCGCGTGCCGACTTTGTTGACGACGCCGCCGTCGGGCAACACGGCGTCGGCACCGACGAGGACGGCGTCGACGCCAGCGGCGACGCGGTCGGCGACGGCAGCGTCACGCGCCAGTGTCACGTCGTGGTCGGTCGAAAGCGACTCGGCGACGGCGACACCCTCACCGCCCGGTAGCGATTCGAGAACGACCACGCCATCCGTGACAGCCCGGTCGAGCGCCGTCGCGACCGTCCCGGACCGCGACAGGGTGAGGACGGTCGCGCCGTCGATACGGTCGGCGGCGTTGTCGGCGGCCGTCTCGTCGGCGTCGGCCGCGCGCTCGCGAACCGCCCGTGCGCTCTCTGCGACCGCCGCGGGCGTCCGCTCGGTCGCGGCGGCCATCGCCCTGTTCACCCGGTTCGCGACCGCGTGCATCGACGGCCGAGCAGTCCGGAGCTCGCGGGCCAGCATGGCGACCTCGTTGTACGTCGCCGCCGTCTCGGCCGCGGCTTGGAGCGCCTCGAGCGCGAACAGCGAGAGCCACGCGGCGCCGTGGTCGGTGTCCTCCGCGAGCGTCGCGGCGGGGTCGTCCATGACCGGGGGCGAGCACGCGAGCGCGGAAGCTTTTGGGGTCAGAACGCGTCGTCCCGCGCATGCGACTGCTCGTCATGGGCGACACGCACGTCCCGTCCCGTGAGTCGACGGTTCCGGACTGGGTCATCGAGGAGATGCGGCGCGCCGACCACGTGATACACACGGGAGATTTCGACTCCGCGGACGCGCTCGCGACCGTCCGCGAGTACGCGCCCGAACTGACCGCCGTGGTCGGCAACATCGACCCCACCGATCTCGACCTCCCGGAGGTGGCGACGCTCGACGCCGGCGGCGTCCGGTTCGTCGTCACGCACGGGACGGGGGATCTCGACACGTACGACGAGCGGGTGGCGCGGATCACCGACGAGCACGCGGCCGACGACCGGCCGACAATCGGCGTGTCGGGACACACCCACCAGCGGCGCGACGAGGTCCACGCCGGCTACCGGCTGCTCAATCCCGGTAGTGCGACCGGCGCCTCGCCCGCCCCCGACACCTCCGTGATGGTTGTCGAAACCGGGGGCGGGAGCATCGACGTGACCGAACACGTCAGATAGGGCGGTCCGGCGACGCGAGCGACGCACCTGTCGCCCACACGCATGGACGGATTTATCGGCGAACGCGTCGGAGTGGGCGTATGGACGTGAAATCCCGTCACCACCTCCGCGGTGACGAAATCGACGAGATCGTCGCGGCCATCGAGGACGCCCTCGGCGTCACCGTTGAGGGGGACGCCTTCGAGGACGTGGCGTTCACCGACTCCGACCGTCGCGTCGTGCTCGTCGACGGGGAGCCGTACGTCGCCTTCTTCGACGAGGAGCCGTTCCTCACCGTGAACGGTGCACAGGCGTTCTCGCCCGAGCGTAACGTCGTCACCGTCGACGCCGGCGCCATCTCGTTTGTCTCGGACGGCGCCGACGTGATGCGCCCCGGCATCACCAAGGCCGACGACGACATCGAGGCCGGCGACCTCGTCGCCGTCGCCGAGGAAACCCACGGGAAGGTGCTCGCAATCGGCCGCGCGCGCGTCGACGGGTCGGAGATGACCGGCGACTCCGGAAAGGTCGTCGAGTCGCTCCACCACGTCGGCGACGAGCTCTTCGAGTTTACGCCGTAATCGCTGCTGGGAACCCGTTACTCCGCGTCGTCGTCCCCGAGGTCGTCCGCCTCGTACTCGTCCTCGTACTTCGCGACGGCCGCCTCGAAGCTCTCGCCGGCGAGTTCGTACGTCTCCCGGAGGTCCTCGATCGGTGTCTCCGTCGCGTCGACCCGCAGGTCGTTGTAGTACGGCTCGAGTTCACGCTCCTCGGTCGTAGTCACCAGAAGCGCCGCCGACTGTACTTCGAGGTCCTCGCGCTTGTCGCCACCCTCCGCGTGGCCGGCGGCGAGCGCGTCGATGAGCCGTTCGGCGAGCGGCTGGTCGGGGTCGGCGTCTCCCGGCGCGTCCGTCTCGTATGCGTCCGCCGTCGCCTCGACGACCGATTCACCGGTGAGGAGGTTCCCGGCGACGGTGAAGCCCTCACGCTCCGTGTGGCCGTACCAGTCCATACACTCGCCCCCGGAGAAGGCGAACGTCCCCTCGGCGTCGACCCCGTGGAGCTGGCGGCTCTCCTTCCCGTCGTCCGCGTTGAGCAGCGCCGACAGTGCGTCCTCGACCGCGAGCCCGTCCGCGAGGTACTCGACGCCCTTCCGGCCGAGCTCGACGTTGACGAGCGACTGTGTCGCCACCGCGCCGTGCTCGTTGGCGAACGGACACAGTGTTCCGACGCCGGCGAGACGGGTTGTGACAGCAACGCCGTACCGCGTCTGCTCGGCCCCTTCCTCGTCCTCGTACGGTTCGCGGACGCAGATGCTGAATGTCACATGCGACCCCTGGGCTGGGGGGCGCAAAAACGCTCCCCAGCGGCGCGGGTCGCGAGTCGTCCGAAACCGTCAGGGACCGTTGGGCCGGACCTCAGACGGCCTGCCAGACCGACTGGAACCCGTTGCCCGCGGCGTCCGTGACGACCACCCGAACCTCGTAGCTGTTGCCGCTCCCGAACTTCTCGCTCACATCGGTCGTTCCGGAGACGGGGCCGGTCCCGCTCACGGCGGTCGGAACAGTGTCGACGACGGTCGCCCCCGCCCGCCGAAGCTCGACGGTGACGTCGGCGAGGGCAACGTCGTCGGCCACGGTCCAATCGACAGCGTACTCCGCATGTGGGTTGTTGGGACTGAGAACCGTCACCCCATCGACAGAGCCCGACGGGGCGGTCGTGTCGCCACTGCCCATCCCGTTGGCGACCGTCACGGAGATCGCCCCGGCGCTCGCGGTGTTGCCCGCGGCGTCGGTCGCCGTGGCGCTCACCGGGTAGGTTCCGTCGGTCCAGTCGCCGGTCGTCCACAGGTACTCGTACAGTCCCGTCGTGTCGTCGTACGTCGTATCGACCGTCGTGGTGTCGATGGTCACGTCGACGTCGAGCGTCCCGGTGGCGTCAACGTCGTCGCTGGCGCTCACGGCGACGGTCACGTCACCGGAAACCTCCGCACCATCGGTCGGCGACTGAACGCTTACCGTCGGTGCCGTGGTGTCGCCCGTGCCGCCGTCGCTGTCGGTCGTCCCCGTGGCAGCCTCCTCGGCGTCGACGAGTCCCTCGCCGTACGCTTCGTCCCACCCCGACGGGCCGAGGTCGTCGGCCGTCGATTTCAGGGTCGTGCGGGCGTCGACCGCGGCCACCCCGTTGGCTCGCAGGAGCGCGCCGCCCCCGGCGACGTGCGGACAGGCCATCGACGTCCCCGAGATGGTGTTATAGCCACCGTCCTTCCACGTCGATGGGATGTCGACGCCCGGGGCGCTTATTTCGAGGACGCTCCCCGTGGAGGAGAACGAGGCGATGGCGTCCGTGTCGTCGGTCGCCCCGACGGACATGACGTGGACGGACGCGGCGGGGTAGTGGTCGTCCGCGGTCCCGGGGCCGTCGTTACCGGCGGCCGCGACGAGCAGGACGCCCTTCTGTTCGTACGCGTACTGACAGGCGTCCTCGACGGTCTGTGAGTAGCCGCCGCCGAGGCTCATCGACGCGACGTGGATCCCGTTGTCGCCCGTCCAGCGGATTCCATCCGCCACGTCCGACCACGACCCGGAGCCGTTGTCGTTGAGCACCTTGACCGCGTACAGGTCGACCCCCGGCGCGACGCCGACGACGCCCGCCCCGTCGTCGATGGCGCCTACGGTGCCCGCGCAGTGGGTCCCGTGCCCGTTGCCGTCATCGTAGTCGGTGGGGTCGGTGCTCTGTTTCCTGTTCGGGTTTCGGAGCGCGAACGCGACCCCATCGACGACGTTCAGGTCCGGGTGGTCGTAATCGATACCCGTGTCGACGACGGCGACCTTCGCGCCGGCGCCCGTCTCGCCGGCCGTTTGGGCCTTCTCCGCGTCGACGCGGTCGACACCCCACGGCACCTCGGCGTCGCCCGCGTCGATGGCGATCGCGTACAGCCGCCCGTCGGGCTCGACGTACCGGACGTCAGCGCGCCGCGAGAGGCCGCGCAGTGCCTGCTCGGAGAACACCCCCGAGACGGCTTGTCCGATTGGCCCGAAGTCGAGGACGCGGTGGACGGATCGGGCCTCGGCTCGGGCGGCGCGTGTCGCCGCCGGGGTGCTCGTCCCGACGATGAACCGACTCTCGTTTGCCGATGTCGTCCCCACCGTGCTACCGAGGAGCGCCCCCGCGCCGATTAGTCGGAGCAGCTGACGGCGCTGAATGGTCGTCTGCATAAACAATACCCTAACGTCGGGTGAGGATATCAACCTATGTGTCGCCACGGTTCGAGATCGTGACCGGCGGGAAGAGCGGGTTAGACAGCGAATCATCCGAACACCTGCGTACTCCGCAGGGTTCGGGAAACGACACGCGACCGGCTCCGTCGCGAGGATTCGACCGGAGGAGGTGGAGGGTGCGCGCGCTGCCTGCAACGGCATGCATGAACCGTGAGCGCTGGTCGAGGGGCGACGATTTGCCTGCGTTTCGAAGCGAGGCGGGTCGATAGCGACGTCGACACCCGATCCAGCGGCCACGGGCGGGTTTCGAGCCGGCGTCTGACGCAAGAGTTTTGCCGCCAGCCATCGGGATTCGCGCGTATGGGACTCATGAGCAAGCTGCTCGGGGGCGGCGGCCGGAGCACCGGCGACTACGTCGAACTCGACATCGACGACTTCGACGCATCCGCGACGTCCGCGAGCACCCAGCTGCACATCGCGACCATCGGCGACAAGAACGACGTCATCCCGATCAAGGACGCGCTGTACGACGGGGACATCGTCATCGCCGACATCACGCGACACACGACGACTGACCGGACGATGGAACATATCTCCGACGAGCTGAAACAGGTCGCCGACGAGGTCGGCGGCGACATCATCCAGAAGGACGACGACCAGCTCATCATCACG
>Ga0207771_100773_pt1 | contig 16698 bp, 17 predicted proteins | sample A23M2SouthBayCA_2_FD_187731 | JGI IMG/M metagenome (GOLD analysis project Ga0207771, IMG submission 187731) | Aerobic enrichment media microbial communities from Eden Landing Ponds, California, USA - A23 M2 (2) (SPAdes) | ecosystem: Environmental > Aquatic > Marine > Unclassified | place...
TCGCTGGGTAGACGGAGCTAATGCGTGGCCGCCGCCGAGAGGACGTTGAGACAGTACACGCCGCCGATAATGAGGAGTATCCCGACCACGCCAGCGGCGTCGAGGGTTTCGTCGAACACGACGACGCCGATGGCGGCAACACCGACGATGCCAAGCGCCGCCCAGGTGCCGTACACGACTCCGATCGGGAGGTCTTCCAGCGTCAGCGACACGAGATAGAACGCGAGCCCATAACCGACGACGACACCGAGGCTCGGAATCGGGTTCGAGAAGCCATCCGACAGTTTGAGCGCGGTCGTGCCGACGAGTTCGGAGATGATCGCGCTCGCGAGCAACAGGTATGGATTCATGATCGGCGCTACCGCGACACGGGGTGTAACGATTCTGAAACAGGCCGCCACTTGCGTGCCATTGCTCGCGGGGACGAGACAGACCGCGCGAACGCAGTCGCTCGCCGGCAGAATCCACCCACCTACTAACGACAGGAGCGCGGTAGTGACCAACCATGACAGATCTCGGTGAACTGGGCCTGTCGAGCTACGAAGAGAAGGTCTACCGGACGCTACTGGTGACGGGTGCAGCGACAGCGACGGCTCTGTCGGACGCGAGTGGCGTTCCCAGAGGGCGGATCTACGACGTCCTCAACGGTCTCGAAGCGCGCCGGCTCGTTCGAACCCAGTCGACCGATCCGACCCGGTACGTCGCAGTACAGCCCGACATAGCCGTCGATCGGCTTCTCGACGAGCGAAGCGCGGCACTCAGACAGGAGTGGGAGCGGTATCGCGATGTCGCAGACGCCGTCCGTTCGAATCTGCTGCCGACGGTCCCGGCCGACGGGAGTGTCTGGCTCGGCTCACTCGGGAGCGAGACGATGCAGACGGCTCTGCAAGAGCACATGCGGACGGCGACGACATCGGTACACGCCACGGTCGGGCCACCATACGAGACCGCCCCGTGGGAGACGCTCAAACGGGAGGTCGACGCGTTTTTCGACGGCGCGCGACCGGACCTCGATGTCTCGCTGCTCGTCAGCGAGCAGGTGCTCGAAACGGTGCCGGCGACGCTCCTGGACGCGCCGGCGGACCACGAAGCGGCGGTCGAGATCAGAGCCATCCCCGAGCTTCCAATGTCCTTCGACGTGATCGACCGGACGATCACGACGATCGATATCCCCCACCCGCGAACGGCCGCGGATCGCATCGGCGTCGTCGCAGTGGACGACAGCGACATCGTCGACGAATTCGAACGGCAGTTTCAGGCGCTGTGGCGCGACGGGGTCCCGCTCGAATAACGCTCGCCCACAGCCGTCGAGTCCACCGAACCCTTTTCAGCGAACCGGGTGAAGCGCCGGCAATGAGCGGCGAGTTGGTGATCTACGGGTCGTATGGATACACAGGGGACCTGATCGCACGGGAAGCCGTCGAGCGCGGTATCGAGCCGTTGCTCGCGGGGCGGGATCGCGACACGCTGACCGACCAGGCGATCCGACTGGGCTGTGACCACGAGGTCATCGGACTCGACGACCCCAACGAACTCGATTTTCTGCTGGAAGACGCCACGGCAGTCCTGCACTGTGCTGGCCCGTTCGAGCAGACCTACCGCCCGATGGTCGAGTCCTGTCTGCGCACGGGCACGCACTACCTCGACATCACCGGCGAGATCGAGGTGTTCGAGGGGATTCACGACGACGGCGACCGGGCCGAGGCGGCGGGCGTCATGCTCCTGCCCGGTGTGGGTTTCGACGTGGTTCCGACCGACTGCACGGCGGCCCACCTCGCGGATCGACTGCCGGAGGCCGACACGCTCGAACTGACCTTCGACGCCGACGTGGGCGTCTCACCAGGGACGGCAAAGACCGTGGTCGGGAACCTCGACGCTGGCGGGCGTGTCCGCCGGGACGGGCGCATTCGGCGTGTCCCGATCGCCCACGAGTCGCGAACGGTCGACTTCGGCTGGGACCGGGACGGTCGCAACGCCGCGGCGATCCCGTGGGGCGACGTGTCGACCGCGTACTACACGACCGGGATCGGCAACGTCACGGTGTATCAGTCGATGTCACCGACGGCCGAGCGCAACATCAAACTGGCCGGCAAGCTCGGGCCGCTACTCGGGCTTGGACCGGTCCAGTCGCTGCTGGCGTGGCTCGTCGACCGCACTGTCGAGGGACCGGACGCCCAAGAGCGCGCCAGCGAGGACGCATACGTCTGGGGCGAGGCTCGGACGGCCGACGGCGAGCGAGCCGAGACGCGCCTGCGCGTGCCCCACACCTACACCACGACCGTCGAGACGGCGCTGGCAGTCGCCCAGCGCGTGCTGGACGACGATGCGCCGACGGGGTTCCAGACGCCAGCGGGAGCCTACGGCGCGGACCTGATCCTCGATGTCGAGGGTGCCCAGCGCGAGGACGTAACGTAGATTTGCGTGGACGCCCGAACACGTCCATGACCGACACGATCACGGGCGAAGTGCTCCACGTCGTCGCGCCCGAGGAGCGCGAGGACGCCAACATGCTGGACGAACTCGCAGCGCTGGCCGAATCGCGCTACGTCGTCGTCTGTCGCGAGGGCGGGGCACCGAGCGTCTTCGAGCGAATCTGGGCGTTTCTGAAGCGCGACCCGATCCGTCCCATCACCGTCGTCGTCGACGAGGCTGTCGAAGAAGGGACGGAAGTGACGGCGACGGTGCGAGAGACGGATCTGCCGGGCGTCTACGACGCCATCGATGTCCGGTGAGTCCCGAGGTCACTCGTAACAGCGTTCTTCGACGCGTTCGTCGTACAGTCGCCCGAGGAGCTTCGTCATCGGGCCAGTCCCCACGTCGATGCCGTCGACGCTCCCGACGGGACGAATCTCCCACGTCGAATTGGTGAGGAAGGCCTCGTCGGCCTCGCGCACGTCCGCGACGGTGTACTCGCCTTCTTCGACGGGGAACCCCTCGGATTCTGCGAGGTCCATCACGACCGAGCGCGTGACACCCGGCAGGAGATCGAGGTTCGCAGCCGGGGTCTTCAGGCCCGCCTCGGTGACGAAAAAGAGATTACTCGTCGCACCCTCGACGACGCGGCCCTCGGTGTCGCGCAACAGGGCTTCGTCGGCCCGATACTCGTCGGTCGCGGCCCGGCTGAGTTCCAGTCGTGCGAGGATGCCGTTGAGGTAGTTGTGGGTCTTGGTGTCGGCGGGCAGCGCTTCGCTGGGGATCTTGCGGGTCTTGACCGACTGCACGTCCGCTGGCTCGTCCCAGACTGGCCGGCCCTCCGTACCGCCGCGGGGCAGTTCGTTGACGACCACGACGACGGTCGGGTCGACCTCGGGGGCGGGCGTCAGTTTTCCGGGCTGGACCCCGCGTGTCACCATGACCTTGACGTAGGCCTCGGTGAGATCGTTCTCGGCCAGCGTCTCGTCGACCCGTTCGCGCAGATCCTCCGGCACCGCCCCACCGAAACCCAGCGTCTCGGCCGTCCGCTGAAGGCGGTCGCGGTGGGCTTGCCACTCGAAGGGCGTTCCGCCGTATGCTCTGATCGTCTCGAACGCGCCGTCGCCATACTGGAAGCCCCGGTCGGCGACGCTGACGGTCGCCTCGTCTTCGGGGACCAGTTCGCCGTTCACGTGGGAGTACATTGGAGACAGAAGTTCTCGATCATCGTCTTGCCGTCGTCGGTGAGGATGCTCTCGGGGTGGAACTGGACGCCGACGTGAGGGCGTTCGCGGTGGCGCACGCCCATGACGACGCTCGTCTCGGCGTCCGCGGTGCTATCGCCGTGCTTACCGCAGCCGCCCTCATTATCGTCCGATACCGTGTAGGCGGTCTCGACGAGGGTATCGGGCAGGTCCTCGCGCTCGACGGCCAGCGAGTGATAGCGTCCGACTTCCAGCGGGTCGGGCAGGTCCCGAAAGATGCCCGTCCCGTCGTGGGTCACCGCCGAGGACTTGCCGTGGACGACCGCCTCGGCGTGGCCCACCGCCGCGCCGTTTGCCGCACACAGCGCCTGATGGCCCAGACAGACCCCTAATGTCGGATAGTCGAGATCGGCGAAAATCGGCATCGAGACGCCGGCTTCCTCGGGCGTGCCGGGACCGGGCGAGACGACGATGCCGTCCGGATCGAGGCGTTCGATCTCTCCCACCGTGATCGCGTCGTTGCGCCGGACGAGCACGTCGTCGGTCCCGCCACCGAGTCGCTCGACGACCTCGCCGACGTACTGGACGAGGTTGTAGGCGAAGGAGTCGTAGTTGTCGACGACGAGGATCGTCGGCGCGGTCGAGGAGCGACTCATCGGCGCACCCTCCGCGGGCTTCGCTCGTCTACCACGATCATCGCCCGCCCTCCACGCTCATCTCGGCGCGTTTGCCAAGCGCCTCGTCGACGGCGTTGATGAGCGCCCGCCCTTTCGCCAGCGTCTCCTCGTACTCCCGTTCGGGGACGGAGTCGTGGACGATGCCGGCCCCGACCCGGAGGTAGTACCGCGACTCGTAGCGCACCAGCGTCCGAATGAGAATCGACAGCGTGGCACGGTCGTCGAACCCGAAGATGCCGACGGAGCCGGTGTAGGGACCGCGGCACGTCGATTCGAGTTCGTCGATGATCGCCATGGTCCGGGGCTTGGGCGCGCCGGTGATCGTCCCACCGGGGAAGACGGCAGCGACGGCGTCGGCCAGATCCATGTCCTCGCGCAAGCGACCCTCGACCTTCGAGACGAGGTGCATCACCTCCGAGTAGCGGTCCACCCGGCGGTAGTCGGTCACGTCGACGCTCCCGAACTCGCTGACCTTCCCGAGGTCGTTGCGTTCGAGGTCGACGAGCATCGCGTGCTCGGCGCGCTCTTTCTCGTCGCCCAGCAGTTCCGCTTCGAGCGCGTCGTCGGCCGCTGGTGTGTCGCCACGCGGGCGCGTCCCAGCGATGGGTTCGGTCTCGATCCGGTCGCCCTCGCGGGAAAGCAGGAGTTCCGGGCTGGCGCTGACCAGATCCACGCCGGGGAACTCCACGAGCGCGGAGTAGGGCGCGGGATTGACCGTCCGCAGCGCGTCGAAGGCTTCGACGGGATGGACCGCCGCCGGGGCGACGAGTCGCTGGGAGACGTTCGCCTGGAAGGTGTCGCCGTCGCGGACGTGCTCTTTGACGGCGCGCACGCGGTCGGCGTACGCCTCTGGCGTGCAGTCGCTCTCGAAGTGCGCGTCGGACGCGTCGGCGGGTGCCGGTCCGACCGACGGGTCGCCGTCGCTGGCCCGGCGTGCGAGTTCCAGCGCGTGCTGGCGACCGAACTCGTATGCCACTTCGGGCCGCTCGAACTCGTCGAGACGCGGACAGGCAGTCACGTGTAGCGTCACCTCGTCACCACGCGGTTCCTCCCACGCGGCGATTCTGTCGTACGTTCCAAGCTGGAGACGCGGGAGCACACGGTCCCGGGTGGTCTCGGTCGGCAGCGCTTCGAGTTCCCGGACGATGTCGTAGGAGAGCCACCCGATCACGCCACAGGGGTAGGGAATTGAACAGTCCCCGCGGGCGAGCGTCTCGGCATCGACGGCGTCGGCGAGTGCAGCCAGTGAATCGCCCTCGCCCGGTCGAACCTGAACGAAGTCGGCCGGTGCGGTCGCGAAGTAGCCCCAGCCAGACTGGCCGCCGGTCGTTCCGAGGTAGACGCCGCCGGCGCTGTCCCCGTCGCGTGCCCGGCGATAGGCGAGGAACGGATCGTCGACGGTACGTGTGACTTCGACGGGGACGCGCGCCCCCGGGTCAGCGTCGGTAGCGACCGACAGGAACGACTCCCGGTCGGTGACGACGGTCGGCATTACGGCGATGTTGGCGAGGGGCAGATAATTCCCTTGCGGTCGACAGCCACACCGCTTTCGACTGCGTTCGGCGCTGTCCTCGGTGCCACAGTCGAGAAAATCGCGACAACTGCCGCGTTAGAACGACTTCGCCTGTTCGATCCAGCCCGAGATACGGTTGGGAGAGAGATCGGTCGCATCCGCCAGTTCCTCGGCGTCGGCGACCGCGAGATCTGAGACCGTCGAGACGCCGGCGTTCTCCAGCCGTTCTGCGTAGGCCGGCCCGACACCTTTGATCTCGGTGACGGCCGCGTCCGTCTCCGGGACCGCTTCGGCGTCGGCGACGGTTTCGGCCGTCTCGTCTTCCGCCGCGTCCGTGACATCCGCCGTCTCGGTCGCGGCTTCGTCGGTGGCTGCGCCGGCTTCCTCGGCCGTCTCTGTCTCCGCTTCGGTCTCCGGTTCTGTCTCGGCTTCCTCGACCGTCTCCTCGGCCTCGTCGATCCGGTCGGACACGTCGTCCTCGTCGGCCGTCTCGGTGGCGTCGTGCGGTTCCCCTGACGTGTCGGTCTCCGTCCCCTTGACGGCGTCCTCGGACTCGGTCGACGGCTCGCGCTCGACGGTCACGTCGACGTCTTGCGGGGCGCTCGTGCCGGCGGAGGGCGATCCCGAAGCGCCAAGCCCGAGAGCCGATTTCAGTTTCTGCAGCAAACCCATGTCGTGTGCTACTGGTCGCCGACACTTAACACCTTCCGGGTTCCCGCCGGGTGCCTACAGTCGCTCGCGCAATGCAGCATTCATGGTCTCGACCGGCGCGGTCTCGCCGGTCCAGCGTTCGAAGGCTTCGACGCCCTGAAACAGGAGCATCCACGCCCCGTCGACGGTCGTCGCGCCGACGGCGGCGGCGTCCGAGAGGAGTCGCGTCTCGATAGGTGAGTACACCGCGTCGAGCACCGCCAGATCGCCGTGGAGCGCAGTTTTCGGGACTGGCGTCGCGTCCTCGTCCATCCCGACGCTGGTGCAGTTGACCAGCACGTCGGCGTCGGCGAGCAGGTCGTCGAGGTCGTCCAGTCCGTGCCCGCTGGCGTCCGGGACCGCTTCGGCCAGGTCGTGTGCCGTCTCGACGGTTCGGTTGGCGACACGGACCGTCATCCCCTCGTCTGCCAGCCCGAACGCGACGGCGCGGCCGGCACCGCCGGCACCGACGACGACGGCGGTTCCCTCGATCGCAACGTCGTGTTCTCGGAGCGCGCGGACCGCGCCGACGGCGTCGGTGTTGTAGCCGCGTGGCTCGTCGCCGGTCAGGTCGACCGTGTTGACCGCGCCGATGCGTTCTGCCAGCGGATCGGGATCGACGGCGTCCAGAACGTCCTGTTTGAACGGGATCGTGACGTTGAGTCCGGCGACGCCGAGCGTCTCGGCGGCCTCGATGGCCGCGACCGCCTCGTCTTTCGCCGGCTCGAACGTGACGTAGCGGGCATCGATCCCGAGTGCTTCGTAGGCCGCCTCGTGCATCGGCGGCGACAGCGAATGTCCCACCGGATTGCCGATCAGACCGAAGACGTGCATACCAGAACTGCCAGTCCCGGCGGATATGAAAGGCCCGTTCTCGGCGCGGTGACGGTCCTGACGGTCGTCCGAGTGATGCCAGCCGGCAGTTTCGCAAGCTTTTCACGCCGACCTGTCTTGGGATCGCCTAGTGAGTCGCCTTCGTCATCCACTGGTGCAGATCGGTGCCACAGCCCTGCTCACGGCTCCGTGGACGCTGCTCTTCACCTACAACACGCTGGTCGGTCTGGGACTGCTCGACAGTGCGCCGATCCACCTCGGGACGCTCCCGGAAGTGGCCGTGACCGGCATCGCCGTCCTCGGTGCCTCGTTCCTGCTGGCCTGGGGCGCAGAGACTGCCGAGAAGGACGTTCCCCGTGCGTTCGCCATCGCAGTGTTGGCCGTGCTGGCGGTCGCACCGGAGTACGCTGTCGATGCGCTGTACGCCTGGAACGCCGGTGCTGGCGGTGCGGGCGTGGAGGCCTGTAACGGCAACGGGCTGACACCGGCCCAGATCGAGGCACAGGCCACACCGCTCGCGGAGGCCTGTCACAACGCCAACCTCGCCGTGGCGAACATGACCGGAGCCAACCGAATCCTCATCGGCATCGGCTGGGCTGGCATCGCCGTCTTCACCGTCTGGCGTGCCTTCGAGACGAACGATCCCGCGGTCAAGAGCCGTGACGGAAGACTCAGGGACGCCGTCCAGCTCAACCGCGACATCGCGACAGAGATCACTTTCCTCTTCGTCGCGACGATGTGGGCCTTTCTGGTGCCCCTCGGCGGCGGGATCGACGCCATCGACACGATCGTCCTCGTGGGCCTGTACGTCGCCTACATCGCCCTGATCCTCAAATCCGACGTGGAACACGAAGAAGAACAGGTCGGCGTCCCCCGATATCTCCAGCAGTGGTCCCTGCCGTGGCGACCGCTCGCCGTCCTCGCGCTCTTTGGCTACTCTGGACTGATGATCTTCACCGCCGTCGAGCCGTTCGCCCACGGACTGGAACAGATCGGGTTACAGAACGGCATTCCCGAGTTCTTCATGATCCAGTGGATCGCACCGCTGGCGAGTGAGTCGCCGGAACTGATCGTCGTCGTCGTCCTCGTGAACAAGGCCCGCTCGACCGCTGGGTTCAACGCCTTGATCTCCTCGAAACTGAATCAATGGACGCTGCTGATCGGGACGCTGGCCGTCGTCTTCTCGCTGGCTGGCGGGAGCTACGGCGTGTTGCCCTTCGACCAGAAACAGGCCGCCGAGATCTGGATCACGGCCGCCCAGTCGTACTTCGCGCTGGCGATCCTCTGTAACTTCGAGATCAGCGTCCGCGAAGCGATCGTCCTCTTCGGACTGTTCATCTCGCAGGTGGTGCTCGAATTCGTCCTCATTCGCGAATGGGTTGCACTGCCGTTCGACAGCTACGAACTCCTGCTTGCCTACACGGCGATCTATCTGGTCGCCGGAACCGCGCTGTTCGTCCAGCGTCGCCGCTCGGTCAAACTGCTGTTCGGACTGGCGGCCGACGCCGCACGGACCGCGATGGGGAGAGACACCGTCCACAAAGAGTTCGCAGACTGATGCTGGCCGTCGTCGTCTCCCGGTCGGACACAGCATCAGTACACATCGGTGACCACCTGCTCGATCTCGTCGAGTGGCGCGAGCACCAGGACGGAACCCGCCCGGACGGAGCGGGTGGTGGAACTGTCTACCGCCGCGACGGGATCGAGTTGCGGACCGTCGATGCGATCCACCTCGATCTGGACGGCGTCGCCGAGGGCTTTGGGACCGTCGACGACGGACCGGATCGGGAGCCAGCCCTGCTCGCGTTTGCCTCTCGGCACGCTGGCGAGACCGGCCCGCTGCTGACGGCCCACCACACCGGCAACTTCGGGCCAGCGGAGTTCGGTGGTGCCGACGGTACACTCGCTCGGGCCTGTCCCAACGCCCAGCAACGAGCGTTCGAGGCGCTCGACGAACACGCCCCCGAGGGCTATGAGGTCGGACTGGAGTGTACCCACCACGGTCCGAGCGATGTCGGCGTCCCGTCGCTGTTCGTCGAAGTCGGCAGCGACGACGCACAATGGGACGATCCCGCGGCCGCACGCGCGGTCGCCCAGTCGATCCTTGCACTCGACGGCGTCGACGCCGACACACCCAGGGAGAACGGCGCTCGCCGTCACCTCGTTGGCTTCGGCGGCGGCCACTACGTCCCCCGATTCGAGCGCGTCGTCCGTGAAACCGACTGGGCCATCGGGCACATCGGTGCCGACTGGGCGCTCGACGCGATGGGTGAGCCAGCCGAGCACGCGGACGTGATCGAGCAGGCGTTCACCGAGAGCGCTGCGGAGTACGCCCTCCTCGAAGCAGACCGTCCGGGGCTGTGCGAGACCATCGAGACGCTGGGCTATCGCGTCGTCGACGAGACGTGGGTCCGCGAGACCAGTGGAGTCCCGCTGGGACTCGTCGAACGCCTGGAAGCGACGATCGCGACGATCGACGATGGGCTGCGCTTCGGGGCGCCAGCGACCGGCTTCGACGGCGAGTTCGTCGTCGAGTCAGTCGGCACGGAGCTGTTGGCTCGTGCGAATGGAATCGACCGCGAGGCGACACGGGCCGCAGTCGCAGACACTGCCGTGGCCTTTGGCACCGAACAAAACGGGACCGAAGTCGTCGGACCCATCGCACTCGTCGATCCCGACGACCACGAGACGATCGTCGACGCGCTTGGCGATGTCCTGAGACAGTCCTACGACTCGGTCGAGCGTGACGGAGACACCATCGTCGCCCGTGAGACAGCGTTCGATCCGGCACTCGCGCGTGACCTGGGCGTCCCCGAGGGACCGGCGTTCGGCCAGCTATCGGCCGGCAACGCGGTCGAGATCGATGGGACGCAGATCACGCCAGACGAAGTCACCCGGGAACAAATCGACGAGTTTCCGGTCTGAAACTGGCGGGCTGGGTAAGCCGAGATTACTCGCGTTTTCGCCCGATACATCCGAATACGTCAGCCGAGCGTCAGACGGCAGGGGAACACTAATAAGTGTTCGTTTGTTATCGGCGTTCAAATTATGGACTCCATAATCGACGACGCGATCGACGAGGCCGAGGCCGAACGGTCGGAGTCGGCCCCCGCCGAGCAAGCGTCGGACACCCAGAGCAACACCACCCCGGACGCGACGAACACGTCGGGAACGATGACGGACGAGGAACTGGCCGACGTGGTCAAGGATCTCGAAACCAAGATCACCGTCGTCGGGTGTGGTGGCGCGGGCGGCAACACCGTCACCCGCATGATGGAAGAGGGCATCCACGGCGCGAAACTCGTCGCCGCCAACACGGACGCCCAGCACCTCGCCGACGAGGTCAAGGCCGACACGAAGATTCTGATCGGCAAGAAGCGCACCGGTGGTCGCGGTGCCGGCTCGGTCCCCAAGATCGGCGAGGAGGCCGCACAAGAGAACATCGAAGACATCCAGCAGTCCATCGACGGCTCCGACATGGTCTTCGTCACCGCTGGACTCGGTGGCGGGACCGGGACCGGTGCCGCCCCCGTCGTCGCACAGGCCGCCCAGGAGTCCGACGCCCTGACCATCTCTATCGTCACGATCCCCTTCACTGCAGAAGGCGAGCGCCGCCGCGCCAACGCCGACGCTGGCCTCGAACGCCTCCGCGCAGTGAGCGACACCGTCATCGTCGTCCCGAACGACCGCCTGCTCGACTACGCGCCCTCCATGCCGCTGCAGGACGCCTTCAAGATCTGTGACCGCGTCCTGATGCGCTCGGTCAAGGGCATGACCGAACTGATCACCAAGCCCGGACTGGTCAACGTCGACTTCGCCGACGTTCGCACCATCATGGAGAACGGTGGCGTCGCGATGATCGGTCTCGGGGAGTCCGACAGCGAGAACAAGGCCCAGGATTCGATCAGGTCTGCGCTGCGCTCACCCCTGCTTGACGTGGAGTTCGACGGCGCGAACTCCGCGCTGGTCAACGTCGTCGGTGGCCCCGACATGTCCATCGAGGAGGCAGAAGGCGTCGTCGAGGAGATCTACGACCGCATCGATCCCGACGCTCGCATCATCTGGGGTGCCAGCGTCAACAACGAGTTCGAAGGCAAGATGGAGACCATGATCGTCGTCACGGGCGTCGAAAGCCCACAGATCTACGGCCAGAGCGAAGCCGAACGCGAGAAGGCCGCCCAGCAGCTGGGCGAGGATATCGACTACGTCGAGTAGTCGTTCGTCGCCACCACCGCTTTTGCTGTCTGCTGACTCCAGAGCCGCTGGACCGGCCACCGTGGGTGCTCGATCACATCACAATATAGAAAAGCCCCGAGTGGGTACGCGTCGTCATGGACGTACCCTACGATCTCACCTCGTACGTGCGGGTGCTCAAACTCGCCAGCACCCCCTCCTGGGAGGAGTTCTCCCGTGTCGCCCTCATCGCGGGGGCCGGCATCGTGCTCGTCGGACTGATCGGATTCGTCATCTTCGTGCTAATGTCAGTCGTACCCGGCTCTACGCCGGCGTGATACCTATGGGAATCTACGCAGTCAAAACCACGGCCAGTCAGGAACGCACCGTCGCAGACATGATTATCAGCCGCGAGGAAGAGTCGATCCACGCGGCACTCGCGCCGGATTCACTCACCAGCTACGTCATGGTCGAGGCCGACGACGCCAGCGTGTTCGAGCGGATTCTCGACGAGATCCCCCATGCCAACGGCGTCGTCCCCGGGGAGTCCTCGCTCACCGAAGTCGAGCACTTCCTCTCACCCAAACCCGACGTGGAAGGGATCGCCGAGGGCGACATCGTCGAACTCATCGCCGGCCCGTTCAAGGGCGAGAAAGCCCAGGTCCAGCGCATCGACGAGGGCAAGGATCAGGTAACCGTCGAACTGTACGAGGCGACGGTCCCGATTCCGGTGACAGTACGTGGCGACCAGATCCGCGTGCTCGACTCCGAAGAGCGGTAAGCATCCGCCGAGCAGAGCGAGGCGGTTCACTCGACCGAACGGAGTGAGGTCGAGCCTTTTTCACCCATGTTTTTGCGCAAGGGGTGGCGAGCACGGCGAGCCACCCGCAGCGGAAAAAGATGGAGGTCCGACGGTCCCGATTCCCGTGACGGTTCGTGGGGATCAGATTCGCGTGCTGGATTCGGAAGAACGGTAAGAGAGCATTCGGCGACGGAGTCGCCGATTCACTCGACCGAACGGAGTGAGGTCGAGCCTTTTTCTACTAAGTTTTGCAAGGAGTGGGTCGCAACGCGACCCCGACGCAGTAAAAGTTAGAGGCCCGACGGTGCCCATTCCGGTGACGGTTCGCGGGGACCAGATTCGCGTGCTGGATAGTGAGGAACGATAGTTCCTCAGACCATGCGAACGGGCGCGCCGCGCCCGTGAGCAGACAGCGAGGAGCGGTGACCGTCGGGAACCGCTCCTCGGAACGAGCGAACGGGGAGGAACGACCCGTGAGCAGCGAAGAGCAGTAAGAGAGCATTCGGCGAGTGCGAGACGCGCCGGAGGCGGGTCTCGGCAGAACGGGGAACGAAGTGACCCGTGAGCGAAGTCGCCGATTCACTCGATCGAGCGCAGCGAGAGCGAGCCTTTTTCGACTAAGTTTTGCAAGGAGTGGGTCGCTATGCGACCCCGACGCAGTAAAAGTTAGAGACCCGACGGTGCCGATCCCCGTGACGGTTCGCGGGGATCAGATTCGCGTGCTGGATTCGGAAGAACGGTAAGCATCCGTCGAACGTCGTGAGGCAGTTCGCCGGTCCGAGGGCTACGCAAGAGCGTAGAGTATATTACACCGTGGTTAATCACACATAATGTGTCCGACCAATCATATGAGATTACACGACGGAGGCTCCTTGATGGGCTGGGTCTCGTGGTAGTTTCCGGGACTGCGGGATGTGCCTCATTCAGGGGTTCCCAAACTGTGACTGGACGAGACGCGCGGATTCAAATTGTCCTCGAAAACGCCGATGATACGAAGCAAGATTACGAAGTCGAAGTGAGTTGGGGCGAAAACAATCGCAGTCAGTTTTCGGGAACGCTGGCACCAACAGAGACAGATACTGAGATGCTCGCTACGACCGGCGTGGCTCCCGACGAGGCCACGTTCTTCATTGGTGCGGCAGCGGATAGACAAAGCGGAACGTGGAGTCCAACTGACTGTCCTGACTATCGTGTCAATGCCGTACTTGAAGATAGTACCCCATCGCTCGAAACCACCTGCCAGAACTGAGCGCCGTCCATCGCAACGACCACCACAGCCTCGGGAGCTACAACGAGAACATGGTAGGAGACAACCGACTCCTAGCTGGATGGCTCTTCACACTTACACATAGCACGCGGCGGGCGGGCATGTCTTCAAATACAATGCTGAGGAAGCCGAAACCCCGATGCATTACGGCTCCGGACTTCATTCGCTGGCACAGTGCTCTCGGGCGGACGCGATGGAGTGTTGCTGTGAGTGTTAGTCGTCGTCGTTGATGACTCGGTAGTAGGTGTTGTGGCTCGCCTGATTAGACGTTTTTTCTAGGGTCGCGCCCTTGTACGAGTAGGTGTAGTGGTGTGTCGCCTCGGCGTGGACCGCTCGGTACTCATCTGCATCCCGCCATTGATCCGGTGCGACATCGACCTGCGTCATCGGGACCTCCTCAACCAATCCACTGGGTTCGGCGGGACCCGTGGGCCACTCTGGACCCTTCAGGTCCCACATTGTCTCGTCGGCTTGAATCTTCCAATAGTCCCCGTCTTTTGCCGTCAGCCGATCGTGTACGATCGGATGATTAACCGGGGGCGAGAAGCTGACACCGGCGGATATCGGTCCATACCCGAGGCTTGCGCTGACGCTAATCGAACCCGGCACCGCGTCATGTGTCTCGGTCAGTGGGGCAGGATCTTCGAAGGTAGCGGTAGTTCCGTCGAGTGGCCACATCCGAACCTCGGTGAATTTTGGGATGTATTCATCTAGATTACTACCCGTGTCGGGTTCGTTGCCTTCCTCGTAGTAGGCCATCCGCCACATCCGGTCCGCTCCAGATTCGTTGATCTCGTCTGGTCCGTCGTCGGGGTTGTTCTGACCGGCAGAGACGAGTACGAAGTCGTCAGATGTCGTTTCCACGTTATTTATCCCCACGGGAATGTCACTCATTTTTTAGCACCTCGATGAGATCGTCTTCACTCATACCAGACGACTCCGGCACAACGGCATAGCCGATCCGCTGTTTTCGGTTCGGTGCCGTGATCGTCCCGGTAAACAGGTCGCCGTGTTTAGTCGTCGTGGTCATCGTCGCTGTCCCTCCTTTTGCGAGACGTCCCCGGATGCTCTGCCGATAGCTCTTCATGACTTTTCCCTGAACTTTGGCCTTTGATCGCAGCTGTTCGCCCTTCACTGGGATCTTCGTTTTGGTCATGTCGAGGCTCGCATTCGCCTCGATCTTCCGGTTCCGCTTGGCCGCACCCTTGACCTTCTTGATATACTCCTGGCTCGCCGAATCCGGGATCGCGTCCTCCGAGACACGAACTTCACGGCTGTCAGGGAACGCTCCATGCAGGGGTGACGAGTCGACCCCTTCACGTTCCATGAAATCCAGCGTTCCGCGGAACTTGTCTTTGTTCTCGTTGATCTTCGCCTCGACGTTCCCGATGAGTTCATCGCCCGACGGAGAGTACGCGATGCCAGTGTACTGCTTGTTGTTGCCTGCAGAAACGGTTTGGGCCCCGACTGTGCCCATGCCTGCTAACGTGAGTCCTGCCGTTTTGAGCACCGATCGCCTTTTCGTCAGTCTTTCTTGTATCTATTTTTCCATTTTAGGCCACATATTTATTAGTTTCTATTGAACATAATATACCAATATTAAATCTAGTCGTTACTTACTACATAGAGGGTGCCATAGAACGTATCACACACCGTGATGATTGTAGTTCTCGGATTGTCTCCGCGTTCATAGTTGGTGATTGCGACGAGCGGTGAGCGCTTCGCGCTCACCCGAGTCGGAAAAAGATGGTGGCGAAAAATCGATTTTGACCGAACCGTGGTTTAAGGGGGCAGTCGGGAGACCGTCGGAACGATGGCAGCGATACGGACACGTGGACTGACGAAGGCGTTCGGCGATCTGGTCGCCGTCGACGACCTCGACCTCGTCGTCGAGGAGGGCGAGGTGTTCGGCTTTCTGGGGCCGAACGGAGCAGGCAAGTCGACGACGATCAATCTCCTGTTGGATTTCATCCGACCGACCAGCGGGTCGGTCGAAGTACTCGGACTCGATGCGGGGACCGAGCCGGCGACGATCCGCGAGCGGGTCGGCGTCCTCCCGGAAGGGTACGGCTTCGACGACCCGCTGACGGGTCGGGAGTACCTTGAGTGGGCGATCGAGACCCGCAACGGGAGTGACGATCCCGACGAACTGCTCGAACTGGTCGGGCTGGCAGACGACGGAGGTCGGATGGCGAAGTCCTATTCGAAAGGGATGCAACAGCGCCTCTCGCTGGCGATGGCGCTGGTCGACGATCCCGACATGCTGATCCTCGACGAGCCGACGACCGGACTCGATCCCAACGGCATCCAGCAGATGCGGTCGATCATCAACGAGCAGGCCGCGGCGGGGACGACCGTCTTCTTCTCCAGTCACATCCTCTCTGAGGTCGAGGCGGTCTGTGACCGCGTCGGCGTGATGAACGAAGGGGAACTGGTCGCACTCGACAGCATCGAACAGTTGCGCGCAAACGCCGGCGGACAGGCGACGATCCGACTGCAGTGTGCATCGCCACCGCGGGGGCTGGGCGTCGAGTCGCTGGATGGCGTCGCCGCAACCACTGTCGACGAGGAGACGCTGGTGGTCGACTGTCTCGATCCGAGCGTCAAAGTCGACGTGGTGACCCACGCCGCAAAGCGCGCGACGATCACGGACATCACGTCCGAGACGGTGTCACTGGAATCGCTGTTCAACGATCTGACCGGCGGTGGCCGTGACGCCAAAGACGGTGACGGCGAGACGGTCGCTAGCGAGTCGGTCGCCGACGGACAGGAGGTCCCACAGTGAGTGTCCTCGCCGTCGCGAAGAAGGACTTCAGGGGCGCGCGCCGATCGCGGTCGCTGTGGGCCGTCGCGACGCTGCTCGGTCTCTTGACTGCGTTGATCGGCTACAGCTACAGCGCCTATCAGGCGACGCCAGCGGAGTCGTTCCAGCGGCTGTTCTCCCAACTCGTCTTGCTCCTGATGCTATTGGTCCCGATCGTCGCACTGGTCGCGAGCTACATGTCGATCGCGGGCGAGCGAGAGAGCGGCGGCGTGAAGTTCCTGCTGAGCGTGCCCAACACGCGTCGTGACGTGTTCCTCGGGAAGTATCTGAGCCGGCTCGGCATCGTCTGGGCAGGCGTCGT
>Ga0207771_100779_pt1 | contig 16560 bp, 6 predicted proteins | sample A23M2SouthBayCA_2_FD_187731 | JGI IMG/M metagenome (GOLD analysis project Ga0207771, IMG submission 187731) | Aerobic enrichment media microbial communities from Eden Landing Ponds, California, USA - A23 M2 (2) (SPAdes) | ecosystem: Environmental > Aquatic > Marine > Unclassified | place...
GGATTTGGGTCGTGAACTCATGTTGACGCCCCTCCATCCACTCCATCTCTGGAAATACGTTGAACTTGCTGAGGAGATCACTAACTCAAAGGAGACGCTCTCAGCCGATGATCGAGAGTTCCTCAAGGAAACGGTCGAAGAGCAACCCCATGTCTTGAGCAACATAACCGTTGGTGGTGGGCGGCTCATTCAGGATGAAACATACCTGATTCAGTCAGAGGAGTATGGGGGCCTTCCGGTGTATACAGAGGCAGACCGTGCCGATCCTGGTGACAATAGCTATCTCTGGGACTATGCAGTCGATAAGTTCACGACAGCGTATCCGCCCTCGGAACAGCATCTTAAGATTGCGATAGTTGACCCAATCAAGCCCCACCAAATTCTCACAGCGATCACATCTGCAGTAGATGACGGCCAATTGTTGGGGGCGACGGTCGAATTCGTGTACCTCAACCAAGAGCGGAAGAGCCTATTGGCGGGCGCGAGCTCAAATGAAGAAGAGGCAATTCTGAATCTCTTCGGTCCAGATGGTAGTACAAGCGCATTCAATATTCGTGCCCGGGAGTGCACGGACTATTCTGACTTTGTCGACCACCTCGAGAATAATGAGAAACATTTCGTCGTTATAAACGACCGTAGTTCGTTCTTCATTGAGGAGTTCGAACGTGATATGGAGACCTCAATCAACCCGCTCTACGTTCCAAAAGAGTTCGACTACGATGCCTTCGAACAAACTATCGATATTCGCCCCTCCACAGAGGGAGAGTTGTTCTCCGAATATCAGAACCTCATAAATCAGCTCAATAATCAACGTCAGCAGTTGCACAACGCAGGCGTCCATGAATTGACTGTCGACGAAGAAGTGGTGCAAGAGCTTGAGGAGCGGTCGGTCTGGGTTTGTATTTCTACTCCGCCGATGAACTCTGATCCGTTCTGGGAGACGGACTTGATTTCTCGCGAGCGCCGAGGGAATCGAGAGTACGGGATTTACTCACGTGATCTGGGGCTCTTCGTGCGGACGCTCCGCCGAATCCTGAATGAGTACCCCATCGCACCAGACAGTGCTGACATCGAGGCTATCGCTCGTCGCATCGCCGATACCGAACGCAGTGGGCTTCTCCGGCTGATCACACAAGAGACGATCGGAGAGCAACAGTCCCGGAATTCGCGAGGCTTACTCGGGTCGATCATGGCGGTACAGTGGATTGAGGAGACATACGCTGACCCGAAGCTTATTTTCTCGATTGACGATCCCAAGACACGTAAGTGGCTGAACTTCGGGGATTCTGACCGTCGAGCTGATCTGCTGGTTGTTCAGCCGCACGGCGATGACGGGCTCGAGTTAGATATTGTCGAAGTGAAAACACTCAGTGAACCTAGCTCAGCCTTCGAGATCACATACGATGACGGCGAATCAATCGTCACCGGAGACGCTGTGGATCAACTAACCGAGACGACGGACACAATTCGTGGCCTCTTCGACGGCGATGACAATATCACTACCCCGCCTCGGCGGGAAGCGCTCCGTGAGCAACTCTACTACGAATTAACGAGTCAAGAGTCGCACGAACACACCGCAGAATGGGCAGAACGCGTGAACAATGTGTTCAAAGGCGATGGGCAACTCCGAGTTGCACCACGGATTGTCTCAGTAGAGATCAACAGTGGGGAATCCAGTGAATCGACTGAGGAGTGCCTCACAGAGGAGCGCCAAGAGTTACGGGTAACGCGTTTGCCGAAGAGTACCGTCGTTCGCCTCATCATGAACGGTACCGATCAGAAGGCAGAGCCATCTACTGATGACGAGGAAGAGGAACAAGCTGCTGACGAAGATCATGGAGACCATTCCGCTACTGAGGACACCGATACAGACGTAACGGAAGCTGAGTCCGAAGCAACAACTGATGACGGTGGGACCGAAGCTGAAGCAAGCGAGGAGCGTGAATCGACAGCACCCACCTCGTTCGGAGATCCCGCTGACTATGCAGCTCGCGTTGAGGAAATGAAGCGCGTCCTCAACGAATTTAATATCAAGATACGGGATATCGATCCAGATGAGATCGAAGTTGGACCCAATCTTGTTCGGTACAAGGTCGAGTTAGGGGCGGGGCAAAAGCAAGGACCACTTGAGAGCCGAGCTGAAGACATTGCTCGAGAAATGGCCATGGAACGTGAGCCATACATCCATCGTCTCCCGGGGACGAATTTCGTCGCTGTTGATGTCCCACGAGAAGAGACCGAAATCGTCCATATCGAAGACTATCTCGATCAGCTTCCGGAGGCTGGTGAGACGACATTGGGCGAACTTCCGTTCGTCGCAGGGATCACACCAGCTGGTGAGGCACACACAGCTGCCCTTGAGGAGGCACCGCATATGCTAGTTGGGGGGACAACAGGGAGTGGAAAGACCGTCTTCCTTTACTCACTTCTCACGTGCTTCTTGGAGCGGCTTGACCCCAACAGCGTCCGGCTCGCAATCGTCGATCCGAAGCTCACCAACTTCATGTTCTTCAACGCGTTGCCGAATCTGGAGAATGACGAGGTGATTACCGAGTCTGGTGACGCTGCGGAACTCTTTGAATGGATTGTCGAAGATGAGATCCCCCGTCGGACGAAGGTGCTCGGCAACAGCGGGAGCATCGATATTAGCGAACATAATAACCGGAGCGATGAGCCGCTCAAGCCGCTGGTCGTTGTTGTTGATGAATATGCCGACCTGATTGACGATATCGAAGACAGTGACGAGTTTGAGAAGAACGTTCGCCGCATCGCACAGAAAGCTCGGAGCGTCGGAATCCACCTCGTCATCTCTACGCAGCGGCCAAGTGCCCAGATCATCGATACCGATCTCCGAGCAAACCTTGATATGCGGGTCGCATTCCGGTTGCCGTCGGCCAGTGACTCGCAGGTCATTCTTGATGAATCCGGGGCTGAAGGCCTCGGCGGGAATGGTGACATGCTATTCAAACAAGCAGACGCCCTCACCAGGTTACAGGGTACGTTTGTCGAAACAGAGTATCTACGAGATCTTATTCAAGAAATCTCCGAGTAGCCATCTAGTCACCCACGATATGTCTCTGCATTTGGGGAGCTAGTAAGCGTCGTATTTGCTAATTTTACTCGAAGACCGATGAGTCGATTGTTTCTGCGTTCACTATACTCGATTGGTGATTATTCGTCCGAGGCTTGGATTTCACCGTGAGGACTCCGACAGGCATTCGACCGGTAGCTGCGACGATGTCGCCATCAGTTTGTTCGAGTTGATCTCTCGATTCTACTCGCTTCGTCTCATTTGCCCCAATAACGCGGGCCCATTCCAGATCAAAATGGTCGTGTTTTAGGAGAGATTTGAGAACGGTGGGTTTTGAGGAATGAATCCGGAAGTGCTTGTCCTGTCCACACATCGTGATTGTCGTCTCTTTCTCGTCCCCACTCAGCTTCGGGTCTCTATCGACCTGTGCTGACAAGTCCACGTCAGACATGGAAATTGGTTCAGTTTGGTTGCCACATAAATTTGTTTGTGAATTTACCCGCTCTGTTCAAACCCTCAGCGCTAATATAAACGCTGTACTGAATACGGAGAGTGTAGTCAGCGAGATGTTCCGAATCTTGGCACGATTTCAAGTACTGAGAATTTCAACAAAGCTGTCTGTACCGGTATATATTTCGTGTTCATTTCAAATCATCTTTGACAGCTCTCTGACCTGCTTCACAGCGAGGGCGGTAGTGACACCGGGAGCACTTCTCTGCGGATGGGTCAACAGGAAATTTCGACGGAGTGTATTCCTCATTCCAAACCTGCAAATCCGCGCTAATGCGGCTCCGTAATTCCTCAAGGTCGGATTCAGTAACGGATTGAGGGACGATCTCCCCGTTGCTGGTGAAGATTAGTTGTGCTCGAATTCGATCTACATCCGGTTCAAACTCAGTTTGGGCCCACAGAGTGTACAGGGTCAACTGAAGTGAGCGGTTTTCGAACACATCTGGAGCGCGAGTTTTCCAATCTGAGATCACAAACGTGCCGTCTGAGTCACGTGTACACAGATCTGCTTTGGCCCAAACTCTGTTTCCTTCAACCTCAAACATAGACGTCTGCTCATGTGTAATATATCGATGTGTAGTGAACCGGGACCAGATCACATGAAAGAATCGCTGGATATGATTTTGGACTGTTGTCTGGGCCGAAGACGACTCTATGTCTACACACGCTTGTGCCCCGTTTTCGGGATGAATAGTTGCTAAGTGGGACGCCGCGACTGACTGAGCCGCTTGTAAGCTGGGTTCTTTACCGACGCGCCAGCGTTCCATCTGGGACGCGATGCCTTCGTGGACAGCTGTGCCGATTGCTTCCCCGATCGAACGTGCTCTCCGGTTGGAACTGTCTGTAGACTCGACGCCTGACTGCCCACAGTGGCGATAATAGAATGCTCGAGGACAGGTTTCGTAGAGGCTAGCATTCGAATACGACCAGTCGATTCGAGGGTCCTCGGGAGGCGTCATCTACGTTTCAAGATTGCTGACAATAGACGCAGCGACCTCCGGGAGTTTATGAGTCAACTCGTGATCTGAGAAGTCTTGATCCAATTGCTCGTCATCGGTTCTCCGTTCGCGGAGGCAGGATCTGATTCCAAAGGTCAACTCCGCACCGTTTAGTCGAACGTGATAGCGGTCGACATTGTCGCCCTCTTCGAGGTGGATACCTGGCTTCTGCAGTTCAAGCGATTGCTGGAGTCGAGTTTGGAGGGTGCGGATTTTGTCTGGTCGTAGCCCTGGTTCCGTACCATCGGTTGCATATTCCAAGAGAGCGAGCCCCTGGTGGCGGTCCAGGAGGTCATGCAGATGGCGGTTCTGATAGCGTCGCAGACAATTGTGACACGCTGCATCGCACTTACAACCATCTAATATTGTTCGTGTCTCGTTGAGAACCGCATCGAATTGCTCCCACACCTTCGTGGAGAAGCCGGCTCCACCAGGGGTCGTATCGAACAAGAAGACTTCCACGAGGCCGTGTGCATCCGGAGCGTCAATCAGTTCGGCCGACCGAGTACGGAACCCTCCTTCCAATTCGTCATCCTCGATACCCAAGGCATTCGAGGCACCCATTACCAAGGCTTCTGCGAGAGATTGCGCAGCCGACTCAAACCAGTCCTCGTTGGGGGTAAATCGTAACGATCCGGTAAACGGAATCCGAAACACAGTCAAGTCACTCGGGAAGGTATGGCTAAAGCTCGTATTGACCGTGGAACCGTCACACTGAGGTGTGTATTCTGACAAGTCCATTCGTCGTACATCCTTCGGATACGGACGATTATGCGAACCCTCTAACGAGCCCTCGCGGCCGACAGCTCCACACTTCGTACAGACCTCAAACCCGCCATCGTCTGGCCCCAGATTTGCGATGAGTAGTTGCTCGTCGCTCAGTTGGTCTACGATCGACGGACCAAATGACTTGGTTTGCTCACCGAATGCGGCGTCGTCTGCTTCCTCTGGAGTTGGCGTAAGTGGATATTTTGGCCGAGTTGCATAGACACGGTCTTCGTTGTAGCTAGATCCTTCCTCGGGTCGGCCGTATTGGTCGACTTCAGGAGCGAAAGCGGGAGGAGTGTACATCTTAACCGACTCAATCGCTTCCTCTCCACAGACAGTGCAACTGTGGCCTTGTTCGGCCATATTCTCATCGTCTTCGTCGTAGACGGTCTCACACCGAGGACACCTGTTCAACCACTTCAGGTCATCCCAATCAACCCCACTCGCCCTGTCCACCTGATCACCAGGGAATTTGAAGTGAACGCCGTACGATTCGTACGTTTTCTTATCAACGACGATCTCTCGTCCAGGGACATAGGTCGAGAGGGCCTGCTTGAGATCTCGTGACATCTCATACTTCGTCTTCGGTTGGTCCGACGACGCATCTGCACCCCGAACAATGAAATCACACACATCGATCGGGAATGAGAACGTTGGGAGTAGCGCATCGTCGAGGAGGACTGCCAATAGGTTGTCTCCATCATCGGATTCACCTTCCTTGTCAGTCGAGGGCGACCAATTTGTCCGCTGTTGAAGTTCTGCTAAGTCATCCAACAACGTCTCGCTGGTCCGTTTGACGAAGTCAGTTCGCCAATCGCTGGGCATTTGCTCACCCAATTCGTCAGGGAGGAGGTCGCCAATAACTGCTGCTTGGTCGCTGTTGGGGGACAAAATCTCTGTTTCGACCCACTCTTTGAAAGCGTCGAACGAGTGCTCACCGGTTCGGCCGAAGAAGTCCGCACCCGTCCCGAGCGATTCGAAAACACCACTCCCGGATTCGAGTTTAGTTTCTCCAAAGAAGCGTGCGATCAACGAGGCATTAACGTGTCGCTCTGCGATCTTTTCATTCCCAGCGTAAATGATCGGCTCAGATCCCTCCGAACTAATCATGTCTTCTGGATTGTTGAAGTACCGTGATTCGTGTGGCGAGTTATCTGCAAATGTCAGGATGGTTGAGAGCCCAGTCCCTCGGCGGCCGGCGCGCCCAGCTCGCTGTTCGTAGTTCTCCGGCCCCGGAGGAACAGTGCGCATCGCAACCCCGGTTAGACTCCCAATGTCAATACCGACCTCCATCGTCGTCGTGCAACTCAACACGTCAATCGGCTGTTCACTCTGATCACCGACCATGATATCCTGGAACAGCAGTTCATATGTCTCCGACCGAGAGAGGGCCTCAGAGTTGTCCTTTGCTGTCAACTGCGCAGAGTGCTCTTCCGAGCGAAGGGTGAACGGATTTCGCTCTTCGGTAACTACGCGACGAGCAGGTGTGCGGAGGTGATTCTTCCGAGCCTGGAGATGGATATCATCATCACCAACGGCCTCAAGTTCGCCAGTACACTCCTCATGTGGACAAACCCCATCAAGGGAGACAGATGAAAATCGGTAACAACCCTGACACCGATACCAATCATCGTCAACCCGAAGTTCGATCGTCGTTGCTGCTGGGTTGACCATGTATTGCATATGGCCTGTCGGTTCGAACAACATCGGTTCCTGGAGGAAGCTGTTCTTAATCGACTGCCACTGCTCTGTTGACACGGTATTTCCGACAGCCGCTTCGAGATATTCCGGAATAATCTCACCGTACTCCAGCCCAGATGTCTCTTCAGTAAACGTCCCGTATGGGTGAGTGAGCGATTCGTTTCGCTGGAAGGCAGGGATTGACTCGTCGTACGCTCGCTCCTGACAAGCGTGATCGAGTACCTCGATCAGAATCGACTCCAAAAGATCCTCGTCTATATCAGGAACGGCTGTTCGGACGCGATCCATTACTTGCTCTATTGGCCGAAGATATCCAATCAGTGAAGCGGAGAGCGAGAAGTACTCATGCCCCAGCGATCGAAGCAGCATACTGTCGAATTGTCGGGGGCGTCCCGAAATCTCCTTACGACCAGCAGCATCCGATGGGATGTCCTCGATGTCTTGAAGATGCGGATACCGTTCAACGATGTCGTCAAGGCTATCCAAAATCTGCTGGAACCTTGTCCGGGAACCGGGATATTGGACTCCTTCATTCGTGATCCGCTCGTCGCTGTCATCGAAAAAGACGATGTTGTGCTGTTTACAGTAGACAGCAAACGTCGCGAAGAACTGGTCCATTGTCACTCCGCTCGCAGTCTCATTGAAGATGTCTGCAATCACTTCACGGAACGAGTCTAACTCGACGTTAGACTGAAGATCGCGAGCGAGCCGTGCTGCTTTCTGTCGGCCGTCAGAGAAACAGAGCACCTTCTTTCCCTTATTGGGAAGATCTGCCTTCTGAGCGTCCTCTGGCTGAATTTCGAACATTGAGCGGACAACGTTTGCGAAGGGTTCCTCTCCCTTCGTTTCCAAATCCTGTATTTTTGTGCGGCCATTGCGCCAACTCTCCTCGATACCGCAGACCGGGCACGTACTCCAACTCCACGGTGCGTCCTCACTTGGTCGATCCTCAGTCGGTTTCCAGACGGTAATATAGTCATCTTCAGCCGATTGGTCAACAAACCGCTCTTCCAGAAGATGGCCTGACGAAATCGACAGCTTCCGGGACGGCGTCGTCTCTGCAAGCGAGTGTCCTGGTGTGTCGGGCGAATCGACATCTGATCGTGGCTCTTCGACGAGAAGGTGGACTTCATCTAGGTCATCGCTGTTGCCCGCATTAGTCCAAAGGAATGGCCGGCCGGTCGCATCCCCCGTCCGATGATATGCCTTGAGATATGCTGCTCCACACGTCCGGTGGCTGAGGAGTTCGAATACGCGACTACCACATTCATCGCACTGTGACCGTGGGCTGGTGAAGAATTTCCCCAGCAAATTGCCGCCCTCTGTCGCGCGTCGGCCAGGGCACTCCGGGTTCACACACGTGTACTGCTTCGGGAGCCCCTTGAGGAACATATGGAGTCGAGTTGGGAGTAGTGCTTGCCCCTCGTCTCGCTGTGCTTCCGTACAGAGGTAGAGGAGATTACCAGTCGCTTCTCTAGCGGTATCAGTCGCAACGGTCGGGAAGAGTTCCTCCGCCAATTGGGACAGGGGGAGGGGCTCCTGTTCAAGATGATCATGGGCCAGCGCGAACAATGAATCGCTCTTCAGCTGTGAAGCGAGGTATTCTCGCAGCTCTTGGCGACTATCGCCGGTGTATTCCGGCCAATCACGTTCCGTAGCAATATTCCGAATCTTCGGCTCAGAAAGATCGTACTCGATCCGTGAGAGCAGTTCGGCTACACGCTGATTACCGGGCTGGCCCCCCTCGTACGTCTCCTGTTCCCCTTTGATGACCGCGAATTCGTCAGGATCGCCGGTTGTTAATTGGGCCGCAAACTCGGGAGCTGCCTCATCGATATTCTCTCCCATCGTTGCACTGGTGAGAATGAATCGAACTCGGTCACGAGAGATGTTCAGCTTCTGTAACAGACGGCTTAACAGAAGCCCGACTTCAGCCCCCTGTGCTCCGCGGTACAGGTGGGCCTCGTCAAGCACGATGTTGAGTTCGTTCTCTGGATCCGCTTCGAGCCACTCGCGGGTCTCATCAAAGAACGGTTGCTCGATTGGCCGCAGAAGCATATATTCGAGCATCGAATAATTCGTGATGAGTAGATCTGGGATCCCACCGTGCTGATTTGGTGAGTGCATCTCCTGACGGGTGAAGAGTTCTGTATCGCCGGGTTGGGTCTGGAAATGTTCCTCCTTTGAAGCTCCAAAGTTCCGAAAGCCGGACAGGTCTTTGGCGGGGATTCGCCCTTTCTCTTTGAGTCGGCGATAGAGGTCTGGCTTGTCGGCTTTTAGATCGAGGTAGCGGTTAATAATCGGTTTGAGACGCCGATCATTCCTGTCTGTATCAAATTCTCCGTGATACGGCGTCCGGCTCGTGTACATCCCGAATTGGATCCGGCGTCCCATTCGCTCCTTAATCGTGGCCGCACCGTCGCTGTCACCAAACAGAAGCCGCATCCTCGCCAGCTGGTCTGCAACCAGGGCGTTCATCGGATACAGAACAAGCGTCCGGATTCCGCGCTGATCAGTCGAATGTCCTCGCTGAGCCTCGCGTGCTAGTTGGCCAAGAATCGAATAGAGGAAGATCTCTGTCTTTCCCGAGCCCGTACCAGTTGAGACGATCAAATCCTGCTCGTCGTTAAAAAACGCCTGAAGCGCGTCAGCTTGATGCTTATATGGTGGATCGAAGATATCTAAATCATCCGCTTCCAAGTCTTTCAACAGATCGACAACCGGAGTTGGTAATCCGAGGTCACGCAGCTGTTCGCCGGGAACATACGAGGGCGTAGCCTCAACCCAGGGCTCTGTCGATGTTTCGCCCTCCTTCATCAATTCCCTGCGCTCACTGAGAAGCCGTGGATGGTGAAGGTGGTAACTCGACTCGAGATACTCTTGAAGATCGCGCTCAACCTGTTCTGAAACTTGTTTAATCGATTTCATTGGTATGAATTGTTAGTCGATGTTGTCCTGAATCGTCACGGGAAGCGCGTTGAACGTCTCCCGAACTGACTCAACGGCGGATGGCTCAATGAGCCAATGCAAGTATCCCTGGCGGTAGCCACGCCACTTTCCACCGATAGCGGTTAGCCACCGCATCTGGTGTTTCGTGGGTGAGAAATTACACCGCAAGTGGATACCTCCGGGCGCCGTTGAGAACTCGACATGACGCGGAATTCCGAGATCGTCATCGATGAGCAGACAGATTCGCTTGTAGTATTGGATCGGAACCCGAACCATCTGAACTTCGCCAACCGCATCACCCGTTACTTGGAGGTAATATTCATCTGCCTCGTACTCAATTGGACGCTTCCAGAGACTGACGAGGCGACCATCGCTGAGATTGACCTCGACTGCGGTTTCATCCCAATCAAAGCCGTAGCCACCGGATCCCGCGTACGCGAGCCAGGAATCCTCACCGGCCCACGGTTGGGTTTCTCGTGCAGCGATGAACTTTTTGAGATATGACAGATCATATGCGGGTTGATCTGCTGTCCCGGTGTATTCTGATAACGACTGAATCGCAATCCCAGCATCAGAAAGTTCGTCCTGAGTGGTTCCTTGAATAATACGCGACAGTCCCCGAATTTCGACATCAAACCCGCGGTTGGTGAATTCGCGGGTGGGCTTTCCAGAGATCAGCACAGCTGTTCCGTCATCTGACATAACTGCCCGCGTGGGCCCAACAGTGTAGTATCCTTCAGATAACTCGATGATGTCGCCGAGGAAGGTTAGCGTAGGTCCTTGCCCATCTCGGAGGGTGTTGATGAACCAATGGCCGTCCTCGGCATCTTCCAGCCCGGTATCGGTTTCATCGTCAGGATCACCCAGAATCGGTGCTAGTTTATGAATAACCCAATGACGAATACCGCTGATGTGTGCCCGCGGGAACTCTGCGGTGGTTTCCTGTGCCTTGTCAGCCATTGCAAGCCGGAAGCATTCACCGATTAGTGCAGTACTGAGAGGTGATGAATCCTCAGGAAGAGCACTAGCTGGGACACCGGTGAAATCAGACGCAAATTCGAGAAGTGGGTCCTCTCTGTAGCCGGACTCTTGCAGCCACTGCATCCGGGCCCATTGGCCTGGACTGTCAATACGGCTTACTTCGTCGTACATCTCCACTACGTCTCCGACCGCATAGAGCCCAGCGAAATCCTCTAGTTCGACATCTATCTTTTGCCCGAGTTTTGCATCGCATTCTGGGAGCCGTACAGGGATATTTTTGATATATGCGACAGGGCGTTCGTCAACAAACTCAGCTACTGCCGTCTGATACACCTTACCGAGTTCAACGGGCAAAGCATCGACCTGTTCGGTAAGGAGTTTGAACTGCAACTCGTACGAATCAGATTTGACAGAATCAGTGAGAACTTTCGCGTGAGTATTCGAGTACCCCTCTATCTGGACGAAGCCGTCTACCTCTGCGTTAACCGGCCCGAGACACAGTTCCGCATCTCCAAGATTCGCATAGGCGACCCCGTCGTCATCATATCGGTTGACCTTGGCGTACGTTATCTCACCTGGACTTGGCGGCCCCTCAGGCGTGAGAATATCGATGATCTGGTCCAGATACTCCTCATACTGACTGTCGATTGCTTCTTCGGTTAGGCAAATCGCATAGTTAATTGTCATGCTGTCCAGCACCCGCTCACCGAGATACTTGAGGTGAGCATGGGTGCCTTCATCACAGACAACGGGGCCAACGGTGATCGTTTTCCCGTCGGCTTTGACGCTTCCGGTGCCTGTTTTAGTGACCTTGAGCTTGGCAGAAAACCGGTCTCCCACCTCCAGGCTCATGTGGCCTCACCCGAGAGTGCAGAAAAGTCGAGAGTGACCGATCCAATCCCGTCAAACTCGATTTTGATTTCGATACAGCCCTGTTGCACCCAATGCCCCAGGTTCGGGAGTTGAGTTTCCAAATCGTCTGTGACACGCGTTACAACTGAAGACCCATCATGCGACTGCGGGAACGTCGCTGTTATCTCCGCATCGAGTCCTTCTGGGCCGGCATATGTCACGATTCCAGGAAGTGTCATCGGTGCGAAATCAGGGGGAAAAGCGTACGCCGCGTCATCATCGATCGGAGCGACATGGACAGTATCATCCCCCTCGCTAATTTTGAGGCTGAGGCTGTTCATCGGTGCCTCCAGCGATCCCTGTGGTTCATCACCACCCTCCTCTGCGTGGAGGTGAATCAGCCGATGTCGACTCGAGTTTCGCTGATGGACGCTGATTCGCTTAGAACCCTGAGGTGGTACACGCGATTTGAAATATCGGGGGTTCCCGGGGCCGGTCGACTCAAGTTCGACCGTGTCATCACTTCCTCTTGGGATCGATACGACCTCGAACGTGGGGTCCAATTCGGGTGACGGCGTGACCCCCACGAGAATAGGGTTTCCAGGGTCTGAATGAATTGGCGCATCTGAGGTGGGATGAGCTCGTGGAGGCAGAACGACATCGGCATCGAACCCGTATTCGTCAGTTCGAATTTCGATTCCTTGTTGTTGGAGAAACGACTCTGTGTCAGCGCGGGCTGGGAATGCAAGTGCAGTCCACGTCGCGAGAGATTTTGTCTCGACAAAGTCTGGAAGGTCAGTATCAGAACCCTCCGTCAATGAGTACACCCACTCTCCGAGTTTAATTAGCCGACCCTCATCGAATCGTCGCGCGCGTGTTTGATCGCCGACAAACACGTCGCCCTCACTTAGCTCATCGGCAGTCCAGGTCCCTGTAATTGAGTCGAGGGCGTCGGGCCCCTCTATTTGAATCTCATAGCTATCGGCCTCTGGATCGAGTTCGAACGCAACCTCTGGCTCGGAGGGATGAAAACTCTGGGGGACCGGCGCACGTTCAACACCTGAGGCAGAGATGTCCATATCGACAAGTTGTGAATCAGCGTCTACTCCTGCTGGAACGACTGCCCAATCAAGGGACGGAAGCACTCCGAACAACTGCAGGCGCCCACCAGGCTCTTCGCCGAGATAGACGCGGATTTCCCGGTTTTGCTCTCCTTGTTCAACATCGGAGGTTCGGAGTTCGTCCACCATCTCATCGACATCCGCCTGAGAAGACAGAGAACAGGTAGTCTCGTCGAGGACACCTTGTTTGTGGGCGAAGTAGCTTCGTTGTTCCCCCTTCCGTGGATTGACGATTTCACTGCACTCTGGGCACCGATAGTAGTTTATTTTGAACCGCTCAGCTTCTTCGATGGGGACCTCATTTCCGTGAGGGCCTAAGGCGAAAGGAATGGATAACGAACTCATTTATCGCCGAAGGTGACACTGTGTTCTCCAGATGGTCATGTGATAGCGTGTACCAAGTTATTCCTCCATCATAAATTTTGTCGGCTGAAAATATTATCTCGGCTGAAAACCACCCAGACAAGATGGGGGTGTAGGCACACCTTACTGTTGTTCAGGCTGAAAATAAATGTAATAGCACTTATAAGTAAATACAAAAGATAGAGGTAATCACCATTCTTCCGTTCCAATTGGTACGGGTCGTACACAGCGGAACAATTTCAGAAAGCTTGGAGTGTGTACAACAAATCTCCGCTCCTGAACACAACCGTTCGTGGATAGAACAGCAGATATATCACACTGACAAATGACTGACTCACTACTGATGGGACCACATAAGGTAGCCTGTCCCGTTTCTGGCTGTGACTATATCGGGCCTCCCACCTCAGTTGCTGGGCACGTCAGCGGAAAGCAAGATACGGACACGATTGGGAATCTCTTGGATATATACGGGTTCAATCAAAAGCAAGCGGCGCACCACGAGTCATCGCTGCATACACTCTCTGAGTCTTACACGCCGTTACTGAGAGCATCTCGGTAGTTGATTGAGCCGTTGCAAGATACAGGATGCATATTTTGCACGGATGCCGCCCTTATCATAGCCCGTCCGCAAGTTGTTCTTGATGACACTCAGTCTTCATTTGTTATGCGTTCAAGTGTGAGGACAAGGCCGTCGTGGTCGAATCCGTTGTCCCGCAGTGCGGCGAGGGCTTCGTCCGGGAGTGCAGCGAGAGAGCTCGTCAAGTCATAGGCGATCCCAGATTCAGTCACGCCTTGGAGCCGCCAGTCGCCAGCGAGAGCCTGGTCGTCCTTCTCATCATCGTGAACGGCCTGATACACTGCGTACTCGTTCTTGGAAAGGTACGCCTTCGCTTCCGAGAGATCGTCCGACAGCGCCTTAATCTCATAGCGCACCGGCTGTAGTCGTCCGTCCGCCAGTTCGAGCCCGATGAGGTCGAATCCAGCACCATCCCAGACGTTCGAGATGTGGAGACCATCTTCGATCGCGTTACGGTCGCCAGTTGCTCCGAACTCCTCGAGATGCTCACGGACGTGCGTCTCCGTGACACCACCATCGTAGAAAGGCCAACAAAGCACGTCAACCGCATCCTCTGCGTCGGCCACTTCCGTCCCCTGGACGGTCAAGATATGGTCGGACTCTAGTACGGTGTCAAGAGCAGCTACTGTCCGGTCCACGATCTCCGTGCGAATCACGTCCTCGGCGTCTTGTCCATACGCCATCTGGGCACGTTTCTTTTCGGTGTCATCCTCCAAGTTGAACACACCGCTACCCTTCTTGCTCGGTGTCGCGGGCTCCAGGGACGCTTCAGTGATATCCGTGTCGGTAATATCTTTGATTTCCCGTATTGGTTTGAACGTTGTTCCGTGACCCACAAACTCCGCTTCGAGCGATTCCGGATCAGGTATCTCTGACTCCTCAATGTCGAGATCTAATGTACCAAGCCAGTTGACAACCGCAACCTCAGGCTGGAACGCTACCTTCTCACACTCGTTGTCACGAACGTACGTGATGAGACGGTCGCTGAGTGTTTCGGTATCATAGTCGCCTAGCCCACCCTTGTGGACGATTTTGAGAAGGTATGGAAGGAGCTGGTCTTCGTGGTCAGCGAACCAGGATTGCCATTCGTTGGTATGCAGCTCGTAGCACCGGAACCGTGGTCGGTACCATTCCCAGTCCCGCGTATCCGGAAGGTCAACCGCGTCGAGCACTCTGTTGATGTCACTCTCGGTGAGTGGCGGCCGACTGTCAGGCAATTCGATGTCCCGCGGTGTCAGCCGCCGCAGGTGATTCACCGCGTCGGTATTGAGCGTGATATCTTCGTCGTCAAGCGCGGTCGCCGTCGTGTCTCGGAGGAGTTCCCGCTCCTCGTCGGTAAGCTGGTCGAAGACACGATCATAAGTGTCGACAAGCGGCGTCGCGCCCTTCTGATCAACGAACCCCTCCAGTGAAATGTCGTCGCTGGCTGCGATCTGAAGAGTCCTGGCGAACAGATCGCCGACCTCCCGCCCCTGATCTTCCAGCAGCAGTTCAGCAAGCGGTTCGCCGAACGTATCGAGCGACGGATATTGCGTACCGCCTTCGCTGTCGAATATGATGGTCCGGTGGTTGTCACCGGTTATGAGGGCCCGGCCGTGCTCGTCCACGAACTCCCGCTCGGTGCGAGTGTCGCCGTTAAACCTCGCTGTGGCCTCACGCCAGACGTTGTCAGCATGCCGGAAACGGTCTGGACCCCAACGATCGGCTACCGTCTCCAGGTCGATGTCGAACGGTCGGGTTGCGTCAGCCAGCGCGAGTAGCTGGGGAACGAGCGAACCGAGTCGGTCTGCGACTGCTTCGGCCATGTCGTCGTGGATACCACCTGGTGGGTCGCTGTGGATCGTCCGATCGACACGAATTGCCCGGTCGGCTAGCGGTAGATAGTCCTCCAGAGATTGTGGTGCGACCGTTCCAGCCACTAGCGGTACTGTGGGGAAGTATCGTCGCATCATTTCTTGGTCGGCGGGCGTGCCGGCCACCCAGCCCGGTTCGTCGAGGGGGCGCCATCTGAGATGACGCTCCGCTAAAGCGACGGCGCCCTCCTCAACGTCGGCTCCCCTGTGGGTGAGTAACCATAGGTCGGTCTCACCATGGTTCGTTGAATCGCCTTCGACGACCGCGTTGAGGATGCGATCGAACAGATTCACGAGCGTCTGTTGGCGGCGTGGATCGGCGATGCTGCTTGGATCGAGGTCACGGAGTGTCTCTAGCAGCCGGAACGCCGGCGCAGCACCGCTCGCCTGTAGGATGTCTTCGTCCAACCCGGCGATAGCTCCGAGCTGGCGTAGCATCGACGCCGCGTCAGCGGTGGTCGTGAGGCTCCACAATAACTTCGGATATTGGGTCTGTTGGGGGACGTGCAGCGTGATGTCTTTCGGCGGAACAGCAGTCGGAGGATGATGGTCCGGCTCCGGTGGAACGACTCCTGTCGTATCATCTCCCTCTGCGACCGGAACCCACGGTCGATCACCGAGCGTATCGCGAAGACTGGTCCGGCTGGTAATCTCCTCGCTCTCGAGAACCTCCCGTTCTATGGCGACTAATTGTTCGAGCCAGTCACTCCAAGCCGCCTGTAGAGACTGCTGCCAGGCGTGCGGGTCACTCGCCGGCTTCTCGGCCGGAGGGAGACCGCCGAGTGTCGCATCTGGGAGGCCACGACCGGCCGCTGCCAGAGTCGGCGGACGCTCACGAGGCTCAACCCGTCCGTCC
>Ga0207771_100783_pt1 | contig 16511 bp, 15 predicted proteins | sample A23M2SouthBayCA_2_FD_187731 | JGI IMG/M metagenome (GOLD analysis project Ga0207771, IMG submission 187731) | Aerobic enrichment media microbial communities from Eden Landing Ponds, California, USA - A23 M2 (2) (SPAdes) | ecosystem: Environmental > Aquatic > Marine > Unclassified | place...
TGATGTTTTTGCATCATGGAGAGACTTCTTTGGAGGGCAGTCCAGATCTTATCAAAAACAATTGAGGTGGATCAATGACAATGCTATAAAGCAATTAAAGGAAGGTGCCAGTAGTAGAGGCGCAAACGCCGTCGTTGCCTTGAAAATTGATCATGATGAGATTTCGGGAGATGGTAAAAGTATGTTTATGGTCACCGTCACAGGAACTGCCATAAAAGCTGATTCACCAGACGACTATGAAATAACTGATGAAATGGAATTCACTGAGATCAGCAAAGATGAATTACATGAATTGATGAAGATAGAGCAGATAAAAAATAAAATTTCACGAATGGTAGATGGAGGAAGGCGTTTTGATTTAAATGATGATAAACTGGAATTGCTATTAAAGTATAAGGTCAAATCTGTAATTAATCTTATTCTGCAAATATTTGAATCAGATAATGTTGATACGATTAAAAGAAGATGGAAGGATAAATTGATTGAAATTTGCAGAGTGATTGATGAGGAAGAAGTTAGGGATCGATTATATAAAAAATTGGAAACGGCAGAAAACAGATTTAGTGAAAAGTATATACTGGACGTAATTCAAGAACTTAACCTTTTGGATTTTGAATGGGCAGATCGATTTTTATCGTCAGATAACTTGGACAAACAAAAAGTTGGGTTGGAGCTTTTGACATATGATAAACATAGCTATTCGGAAGATGATCTGAAAAAAATTGAAAACCTTATGGGATTGGATGATAGGTTCGAAAAGCAAACCGAGATTGTTGAAAAAGATAAAATGCTTTCATCCAAGAAGAAGAAAATGTGGAAATGCATGTGTGGCCATGAAAACAAAATGGACGTATCAACCTGTGAAAGTTGTTACCGCGATAAGTATGGATTTAAGGATACGGAAACCGATCCTTCGGAAGTTGAAGAAATATTGAAAGAAAAGGCGTCAGTCTTGCGGAATTACTTGTAGGGAAAAAGCTTTAACCAGAATAAATTTACAGCTTTTAGATTTTATGAACTGATCTCGATGAATCGGAAGCGAATTAAATTGTTATTCATCCCGTAGTTCCTCGATGGCTTTCCGAAGCAATTCCGTGCTTCCCCGCTTTATTCGGTTGTTAACGGCTTGTGGAGTGATCCCAAGGTGTTCCGCCAGCATTTTCTGATTCAGGTCGTATTCGATTAATAGTTTTTTGATTTCACGTCCTTTTGGATGTAACATAACTGTTGCTTTTTATATTGATAAGTAAATATATAACGTGAAACAGTTTCTGGAAGTATAATATAATTTGCTTGCTATGAGTGGAGTAAATGAATGTGGCGTTCCAATTAATTAGATTATCAGAAAGGCCAATCCTTACAAACTTTTTCTAAATTATTTTTAAAAGGGGTTTATGAGCGACCTTGAAGATTTAACAGAAATAGGATTCGAACAATCGGGCCACTGGGAGCCGAAGGAAAATGGTGGAATATCATTCCAGCAAACCAATGATTCTACTGAGGGTGAAAATGTCCTATACGCTTTTGTAATCGATGAGGATGTTCGTTATGTAGGCAAAACCGCTCGTACCATAAAAGATCGGATGCGAAACATTGAGTATGCCGACTCATCGCAACAGACGAACATAAAGTTACAGGGACATATTAAAGATCTGCTTGAAGAGGGAAAAGATGTGGACGTGTATTCATTAGTTGATGATGGTCTTATTCATTACGGTCGTTTTCATTTAAATCTGGCTGCTGGGCTGGAAGATGATATCATTGGAAAACTCAAACCCGAATGGAATAATATCGGGACATAGAATTCTAAATAAATTTTTAAAGCATTGATTTCGCCAACCACAAATAAGCCAAATTTGGATATTGATGTTTCTGTTCATCGGGAGGACTTCATTGATAAAGAGTCATCAGTCGGACGTTATCCAAATCCGCAAGGGGATAAGAAGATTGATGTGATAATCAGGCTGCGTAATAAAGGTCTTTCGCGGATACAATTTGATTTAATCTCTATTATGCTGCCCGAAAATGAGTTATGCAATCGCAAAGAGGATACGGGAATTTTTGACGGGAAATCTTTCTTGTTCAAATCTTATAAATCATCACCGATCAATATCAATCCAAAAAAGGAATCAGTCATTGTATACGGTGGATACGAAATTTCGAATTATCTGAAAGATAAAGGGTATGAAGGGGATATTGAATTCCGATTCGTTTTTCAAGATCAAACCGAGAACCAATTTCATTCGGATCCGATTCAAATGCATACTGAGGATTGGTTGCAGGACATGGGGCGATTCGTATATTACGTATAGAATAGAAATTTTCATTAAGGGAAAATTTTATGGGATCCAATAACAACAATTTATTTCGTCATGCGGGCAAAGAATTCGTCATGGATGCGTTTTTGTGCTGGTTGATCGAAGAGGAAAAACAAAATGATAAGTTGGCTGGATTTCGAGAAGAATTTCTGGAAGATTTCCTCGAAGTAAATCCAGATGGGAAGGTCCAAGAGATAAAAGCTGAAAAGCAAAAGAATAATATTGATGTTTTAATAACCATCGAGACAGACCAAGATAAACATGAAGTACTCATGGAGAATAAGATGTGGTCAAATATTCACGGTCGTCAATTGGGGAGATATAAGGAAAACCATCCCAACGCTGCTGCTTTTATTTATTGGAAGCTTGGCTATCTTCACAGGAAGGAAAGGAAACAAGTAAGGAATGTGGGGTATGAGATACGTGGTCCCGAATCATTAAATAATATACTTGAAAACTATGTGGAAGCCCATCCCTTTATTAAAGAATTTAATCAGTTTCTTAATACACATTTCATAGGTCTACGGGAAAAGATTAAAAATGATTACCAAGAAAACAGATACGAAGAACTGCAACATGCTCCTTTCCAACAGTACGTGACAGAAAAGATTTACGATCAGCTTACAAAAAATGGTTTTGCAGATGAAGAACTCTCGTTTCTTTTTGGAACAAACAGGGATGGTACGCCATGGTCACATTTGACTTTCAGCCAACTGGATGAGGTGTATGATCAAAAACAAGAGGTGCTGTTTTTCCGAATTGATAAGCGTTCAGATAAGTTTTATTTGCGAGTTAACCAATATTCAAAGGATGGGAAAAAATATTGGCCCAAAAAGAAAAATCGAATGCAAAAACTTCGTGAAGCTGCTGATGAGTTAAAAGATGATATAAGTTTAAATTTTAATTCGCCCCATAATAGAGCAAGTAATGAGGTCGAGATTTTGATTCTCTTTTTTGAAGATGGAAATACAATTGAAAAAGTTGTAAGTAAGACACCGCAGATTGCCAAAAAGTTAAAGTCAGTGCATCAAAAGTTATGAGTCAATAAATCTGTATAATACGTCAGATACACCCATGAAAAGGCGTTGTAGAGTTTGTTTGCTATCACTTTTATTGGTCGTCGTTTTCGACTGCAATTTAAAAGCTCAACTTACGGTTCAACGAGTTATTGACGGAGATACCTTCGAGCTTTCCAATGGAGAAACCGTCCGATTGATCGGCATCGACTCGCCCGAAAAGTATATGTCCGACCACCTGCGTGAAGATGCCCGACGGAAAGACATGGATATCGAAACCATAAAGGAACTGGGCCGAGAAGCCAGCAAATATGCCCAACAGTTGGTTGAAGGCAAGCAAGTGGAGCTCACCTTCGATCAGGCCAATACGGATTCAGATCATCGAGGAGGGTATGGTCGGCTGTTGGCTTACGTCTGGATATTGGATGAGTCGGGGAAGCGCCAGTTTATGGTAAATCGACGGATGGTCGAGGATGGTTATGCTTACGCCTATACCAAATATCCGTTTAAATTCATGGAAGAGTTTCGGAAGTTGGAGCGAGAGGCGAGGAAGCAAAAGCTTGGATTATGGAATAAAAAAATACACAGTGGCAATGGAAACGATTAAAGATAAAAGCTTAAAAATCAAGAATTTTAAATGCTTTGGAAGTGAGCCTGCAGGTTTTGATGATTTTTTACCTATGAATGTTATAATTGGGAAAAACAATTCGGGTAAATCTTCATTACTAGATTTTATCGAATATCTTACGAAGAACTGGATACAAGGAGGCAAAGATTATATTCCAGATAATCTATGGCATCAAGGGAATGAACCAGAAGTTATTTTAAAATGTGTGACAGAGAATACACATGTAGAAAGGGGCGGTGTGGGTACAGCTTTTTCAGGATTTCCAATAAAGATCAAGATTCGCTCTGATAATCAAAATAGTAAGGTGTTAAAATTTGAGCATTCAGTAAGAAATAGTTTATCAGAAACCCAAAAAGATAATTTAGCAAATCAATTTGAAAATCCGCTTAAAGCTTATTACTTCAAAAAAATAAATGTTGATAGGAATATATCCCCTGAAGTTGAGGGAAAATCGAAAAATTCAACTCCCAGAAATGATTTTGATGAGTCGGGCGTAGGTGCAACTGATATTATTCATCGTTTCATAAATGATGCCCAGTTACCAAATGAACTAGTAGAAGAAAGATTGTTATATAGCTTAAATGAAATATTTTCGGGCGAAACTAAATATGAACGTATAGTCAGCCAGTATTTGGAACAGGGTGGAGATTGGGAAATTTTCTTGGATGAAGATAATAAGGAAAGGTTACCTCTCTCGCAGTCAGGGAATGGACTAAAAACAGTGATATTAATTTTAACTTCTATATATCTCATTCCAAAAATACAAAACAGGTCAATTGATAAATTCGTATATTGCTTCGAGGAAGTTGAAAATAATCTTCACCCCTCTCTTTTACGTCGTTTACTTGCTTTCCTATATGATTTCGCCCTTGAAAATAATACCCATTTCTTCCTCACAACCCATTCCAGTGTATTAATTGACTTTTTCAGTACGAAAGATCAGGCACAGATTATACATACCAAACATCGAGGAGATCATGCAATTACTGAAACAATCAATAGTTATATTGGAGAAAAGAATATACTGGATGAACTCGAATTTCGGGCGAGTGATATTTTGCAAACTAATGCTGTCATTTGGGTAGAAGGACCTACAGACCGAATATATTTAAAAAAATGGATTGATTTATGGAGTGATGGGAAATTGAAAGAAGGCCAGCATTACCAATGTATCTTTTATGGAGGTAGGTTACTTTCACATCTTACTCTTAGGGATCCAACGGACAAAGAAATTGAAGAGTGGATAAAACTATTGCGAATGAATCGAAATTCGATTGTGGTGATGGATAGTGATCGCAATCATAGAAACTCAACCTATAATGAAACGAAAAAACGAATTCGGGAGGAAGCAGATGAAATCGATGGACATGCTTGGTTAACAAAATTACGAGAAATAGAAAATTATATTCCGAAAAATGTTATAAATAATGTATTTGAAGAAGAGGTTGATCGAGGAAATGATGGGTATGAATTGTTTTGGGATTATTTAGGTGAATATGATGAAGAATACATGAAATTCAGTAACAAGAAAGTTGAGTTTGCCCATAAAATTACGGAGGGATTTGCTAGAAAAGATTTAAATCAGGACAATGATCTTCCCGAGGAGTTAGATACAATTTGTGATCTACTCTTTAAGTGGAATGATATTGTGAAAGATTAAACAAGTTATTTGAAGTAATAAAAATAAGCCCCGACGCTATCAACGTCGAGGCTCTTTTTCATCAAGAGAGAAAGTGCAGGAATCTCGCCTGCACTTATTATTAGATTAACATGGAAAATTGCCACATTCAAATTATGAATTGACAATTTGCAAGAAAATGGGGAGAATGTGAATTAGTTAATACTTGTAATTAACGAGAGGCATATGCTAAGGTTGGCCAATTTTGTTGCGGGGGCATTGCTTTTGATTGGGATCGCGGAGCTTCCGTACGGGTATTATACATTTCTCCGAATTGTTGTTTTTCTGGTCAGCCTGTATAGCGCATATCAGATCAAGGATGCGGGGAAAAACGTGTGGATCCTGCTTTATGTGGGATTGGCAATATTATTCAATCCGATCATTCCCATTTACTTGTATGATAAAGAGGTGTGGATGGTGATTGATGGTCTGGCGGGAATATTTATGCTTTTTGGTGGGTATCGATTAAATGAAAGTATACTGAAAAAGGAGGGGTAACATGACTCAAGTATTTGGAAAGAAGAAAAGGTATTGTTCATGGTGTCTACATAAAACAAATCATGCAATTGTAAAGGAAGGTATAAATGGAATCAAACGGGACTTTCATCTATGTAATAATTGCCACAACTATACAGTTAAATGTCGCTTTTGTAACAATATGGCTCGGGCGACTCCAAAAGAATTGCCAAAAAATGGATTTAAAAAATGGTGGAGGAAAAATTGGAATAATGTGTTATGTGGGGAACATGATGGTACCGTACCTGATTTCGAGAAACTGAATTCAAAATTCGACGATATTGAGAATTATGAATATTTATTCGAAAAAAAGAAATACAATCTGAAAAAAGTATTTACAATCATAAGTGGAGTGGTTGTGATTGCTCCTTTAGCTTTTGTCGGAGCTGGTTCGTTAGCGAGTGCACTGGGAGCAAAAGGATGGCTCGGGGTAGCAGGTACTGGAACGGCAATTCAGTCATTGTCTGGTGTCGCGTTGGAAAGTGCATCTTTGGCAGTGATTGGAGGTGGGTCAATGGCAAATGGTGCAATTATAATTACTGCTACAGGAGCAGCATTAGGAGCTGGTCATGGTGCGGTAGTCAGTAATGCATATTTTAATTCATTGAATGAATTCAATATTACAAAAGAGAATGTCGGAGCAACAAATAAAAATATTATTTATATAGATGGTTTTTTAACGGAGAATGAAGAAAGTACGATTAAATGGAGGCGAAATTTAGAGAAAAATAATAACTTTGTTGAGGATTATAACTGGTATTATTTGTCATGGGAGTCAAAAACACTTGAAAAGCTAGGTGGAAAAATACTTACTGATATCAGTGGGAAACAGGCACTAAAATTTGCAAAAAAAGCTGCAAAAAGAGCATCAAGAAGAGCGGGGAAGAAATTGAGTCCCTTAACTTGGGCTACATTTTTAGCGGATTTCATTACAAATACTTGGTTTGTTGCTAATTGTAAAGCTACTCAAACTGGAATAATACTCGCTGATCTTATAGCAAGAACGAAAAATCAATCCTTTACCTTAATGGGGCATTCTTTGGGAGCAAGGGTGATTTATTATGCATTGGAAAATTTATCAACAAAAGAGGAAAAATATATTGATGATGTTTATTTATTAGGAGGAGCAATGGAGCATCATGATGATGAGGGATGGGAAAAGGCTACGAAAGCTGTAAATGGTTGTATATACAATGCCTATTCCAAAAACGATAAGATATTAAAATACTTGTTCAAGGGAGCAAAATTAGGTAAAACAGCCGTAGGGTATAGTCCTATTCAATACGAGTCGAATAATATTGTCAATGTTGATGCTTCTCATTTGGTTCATGACCATAAAAAATGGAAAAACAAATTTCATGAAATATTTAATAGTTAATTTGGCAAAACACTCTTATGAAAATTATCAAGGAACAGTCTATTCGTGCTGCGAATGAATTATTAAAGGAAAAAGATTTGTTGGATGATTGCAGGGCGTTGGCAAGGAAATGCGAAGGAGATCCGAAACGAAGCCATAAGGACCTTGTGAATGAACTCGGATTCGGTGATCCACCCACAATACCAATGCGGGGAAATAAACCTCAACTTGATGCGTATCATGGCAAAGAGAAGGTGGGGATCGAACGGGAAATGAGAGAGCAGATGAATGTCCGTTCTCATTTGATGTTTGCCGAAGTCGGGTATCAAGAAGGTTACCTTGATGTTATCGTTTTTATCTTACCGACGAAAAACGAAAATGACAAAGCTACTTACGAACGGACATTGCACGAACTTATCGATTCCGAACTTTTCACGAAATATTTTCAATTAGATGTGCCGACATATTTGATCGGTGTGGAAAGTGAATAGTTCCCATTGAATGGGAGAAGCTAATCAATGATAACATCGGCTTATCGGTGGCCAGAATTCGACATTTGGCACAGTGAAATGAAAATTTATTTATGATAGCAATTCATCATGGAGAGAAGTGATATTGATACATTAAGTCTTAGATATTTATATCATGGGGGTACTGTAAAAAATGGCAAACATATAAATTATTTCAGATGGAAAAAGCACGGAGACCTGTATTATTATGATCCCAATAGTGAAAGATCAAAAGCAATAGCAAAAGCTAAAGCTATTAGGGAAGCATCATGGGAAAAGCATATAAAAGATTTCCCAGAAGTCACAGAGGAATTTAAAAATGCAGTTCGTCAAATTGATTTTTCCCCAGTTTATTTGTTAATCGATGAATTAACAACTTTTTGGGACGAGATTGTTTGGTTGACAAGAAATGGGTGGAAACCATCTGATATAACATTAAAGTATCTAAATTTATTTGATTTACATTATATCAGAAAAACCGAATATACAAGACAATTGAGAATTAAATATGGGTATAAACCGAGCAAAAGGAGGCAATTGCTTCGGTCCGATAAACTCTGCTATACCCCTACATCAAGGAGAAGTTTTATAAAATTTAATGGGGAAAAAATATATTCACGTTGGTATCCTATAAAGCGTCATCAAGATATTGGATATAAGTTTAATGATTTACTGGGTTTTATTATGGAAGATCCCGAAAGTAAATATAAAGGTGATGGAAGAGGCAGATATAGATATGTTCGCAAATCACTGAAAAGGTATTTGAAAGATAAATATGATAATTGTCAACTATGTGGTAAATGGATAAAAAATTCGGAGAAGAAAACGGATCATATTATTCCTGCAACATTTGGTGGGCCAAGTCACTTATGGAACCTATCCATTTTATGTCGTAAGTGTAATCAGAATAAATGGCATTTATTAATCCCCGAATTAGTTTTACAGGCAGTTGGAAAATTGAGGGATTCAATTAATTAATTTCTCGTATAACGTACCTTATCAAAAACATCTGACCCTGAAATTGATAAATTCTTATTACTCTTTGGTGTAAAAAGTTGCACCATATTGTTCAACAACTAGGTATCCTTCATCATAGGAGGCATATCCATAGTAACCGTCAAAAGTCAGGTAATAATCCGAACCTTCAATTAAGTAAAGATCACCAGTTTCGTCTGATATTTCGACCTCATACTTTCCCCTGTCTAGTTCTGCTGGGATATAAATATGATCAATAGAATCACCATCCTCATCAAGGGTTCCATAATCCACATCTTTTTTGATATAAATTTGATCTACGTCATGTTCTTCCCATTCATCCTCGTAAAATTGAGCATGGGAACTGCTACTAACTAATAAAAGGAGAGTTATTAATAATAATGATTTATAAATGTCCATAATGCCCCGTTAAAGTTTTGTCTCTCTTTGTAATATATTTTAAATAAGTAATTAATGAGTTCCTTCCAATAATAGCAATCTAAATTAACGGTCTTAATAATACTTTTGCTAGCAATCTTGTCGCAGAAAATAACTTGACTCTGTATTATCAAGTATGATTCAAATTTCACATGGAGATTTAATTTAGTTCAGAACTGATCTCTTTGTTTATGACAAGCCAAGTGTAATTCCTTAATCTGTTTAAGATTTCACCCCCGATTTGATTGCCTTGAAGTGAATATGCTTCAAGACACTTATCAAAATGATCGAAATTGTTCTCCTGAACTGTGCTATCGGGATCAAACCCCCCGAAGTGTGCTGCTGCATGTCTAAATGCATGCCACTTTACAATATAATTGTATAGATTATATTCGAACTCATTTTCATCTTCAATATTTAATCTAATACCGAAGTCAAATATCAACTGGCAAACCTCTCTTTTTATGTTATTGTCAAGTGATAACTGATTACCATTATCATCAGTTACATAATTTTCATATTGATCCACCAAGTGCTCATTATGGTTGTAATTTTTGGATTCTGCAATACTTTCAAGAACAGTCCAATATCTTAAAAATTCGAAACTTTCATTTGTTTCATTAGATGCATTGTTGTACAGAGAGACGAAGTAACGTGAAAGCTTATTTTCTGCAATAACATTATACTTATTTGCTATTGAAGCTGGTTGTTCACCAGCCAAAAACCCCGTTAGCATATTTCCTCTGTAATGATCTACTTCAGGATATAATTTTACTTCACCAGTATTATTATGAAGCAATAGGCTGGAAAATATCTGCCCTGTTGCATGCCTGTTTAATGTTAATAATTCGGTAAGAAGTCTGACTTTTTCATGACAATAATCAAGAATTGTTAATTCGTCATCAGAGTAGATAAAAGGGAAAAAAGCAACGAAGATTGGATCTGATTTTTGGAAATGACGAATATATTCTTCGTTTGGGTCAAGTTGTACATCAATGTTGGTGTAATTGTTCATAAACTCATTAATAATTCGTATCTCATCATATCCGTCAATTCCTCTTGATTGAAGTTTGCTATCATTTGGGGGGAAGGGTAAGACACTCCAGTTACTAAAGTGTATTGGTTTCGATAGTAAAACCCCTTTTATAAATATGTATACATTGAAACTAGTTTCGGCTTCATCATCTAAATAGACCCCTTTTCTGTATTACTTCTCGATTTCTTGTTCTTTTGATTCGAGTTCTGCAATCGGATCAATATTCTTGTTTTTATTACTGGATATTCTTAAAACGCATCTTTTAAAATGATTACCAGAATTAAAAATTTGTTGGTTGCCTTTTTTAAAATGAACCTTGATTTCAGCCAGTTCATAGAGGCCCTCGTCCCAATCTTCAGTATTTACAATAGTATTTATTTTCCCCTGTTTTATATTTTCTTGTTTGATTCCAGCGCTATGCATGAGGGAGGGATTTTTCACACCTGTTCTTATTATTACAAATCTTAAACTTTTTATTTCATCGCGCTGTGTAAATTTGATAATGAGTTTGGTATTATCACTTGTTAGGATGTCCTCAGGCTGAAATCGAACTGTTTCTATCTTCATTTTGTCTCTCAATCTTATTTGAAGGTACCATTCATGATATTCTTTATTATCAGATAAATCACCGATAATCCCGCCTTATCGGTGACCAGAACACTTCTGTCGAAAAGGTATATAACTGAAGAATTATATGAGCGATATGATGGTAATCTTTATGGTTTATCATCCCAAATATTACTGGCCCCCAAGGTAGTTCTTGAATTCATTTATAATCTTGCCCTCATTTAAATCGTCCCCCGTTTTATGTGCTTTGTAGATTTTTTCATCTGTATCGATGATAATTTCCATCATCTTCTTTTGGGGTCTGGTATCGGAATCTGAATTGAAATTACCCCCATGAACCGAGACCAACTCTTCAAGCTTGTCAATTAACCTGTCCCTTCTCTGTAGCAGGTTTTTCTGGGCTTCGAAATCTGTTTTTTCAATTTGGCCGTTAGATATATAAATACATTTTTGGAGCGTGTCGGATTCGGCAAGATAAAAGTTCAAGGATCCCGTATCCTCTCTGGGTATAATCGATTCACTTCGCCAACAATTCTTATCGGGATCAAAATACATTGTAAATGAAATATCGCCAACAGTTTTGCCCAGCCTATATGCTTTTAACTGTAAATGTTGATGGGGTGTAGTATTTGGCTTTTCGATCCTGTGACTTTTTGAAATAAAACTCCATCCTTCTAAATCAATTTCCTCGAATAAATCTTTTTCTAGTTCCCTGAACGTCGTCCGTAAATCGTCACTTCTTTTATCTTCTTTTTCCAGACGATTCTTTTGATTACTTATTTTGTCGGCTTGATATATGATGATGGTTATTAAAACCAATAATAAAATAAAGCCGATTGACATTGCAGAATCCCTTTATGAAGTAATAAATATATAATATGAGATATTGGGGCTTCCTTCCGCTTTTCGAATAAGATTGTAAGTTCACCCCATTTGAATTATCATAATAGTTGACGAGTAAAGCAATATAATTCGATGAAAAGAGAGGTATTCGGGGAATTTTATTTAAAAATTATTTTAAACATGAATCAATAAAATAAAGTAATCCCCTTCCATGGATTGGTTTCAGGAGAAAGATTTTTATACGGAAGAAGATATCAATAAACTGATTGAATCTGATGCTGAGGAAAGTACTTATTTGGAATTTAAAGCATCAGGTGCATTGGATAGCTCAGGTGGGAAAAAAATGGAGATATCAAAGGATATTTCTTCATTTGCCAATGCTGATGGTGGCATAATTGTGTACGGAATATCGGAAGATGATCATGTTGCTGATGATAAATCTTTTGTAGACGGGAATGAATATCCGAAAGAATGGCTGGAACAAGTCGTACAGTCGAATATACAACGTCGGATAACTGGATTGGAAGTGCACCCAGTACGATTCGAAGATGAATTGGATCAAACAATCTATGTTGTAAAAATACCAAGAAGCAGTTTCGCTCCTCACATGGCGAAAGATAATAAGTTTTATAAACGCAGGAATTTTCAATCAGTCCCGATGGAAGAATATGAGGTACGGGATTTGTATCATAGGAAAGCCCAAACAGAATTGGAGCTCAGAGAAATTAATTTCCAAAAAGGGGGAGAAAGAGAGAGGGGAGATAAGCTTGAATTACAAATGATGATGTTTGAGCTGGTAGTTGAAAATGTCAGTAATGCAATCGAAAAAAATTATAAGGTGGAAGTTCAAGTCCCAACTCGGTTTACTGATCAGAGCTTTGGCCCTCTACTCGAAAACTTAGAAAGAAAGGAAGAGGAATATTCATATTACGTGTTTTATACTGACGAACCTTTATTCCAAGGGGAGGTAAAAAGGTTCAAGAATTTCAAGTTAAAACTAGATAGGAAAAATATTTTTGAAATTGATGATTATGAATTTTCAATAAAATTATACTATTCGAATGGAGTAAAAACTGAAACTCATAACATTGGTGATATGGTGAGAGAAACAGAGTTTAATCCTGAACAATTAAAAGATTAATTAAACATGAAAAAGCAGGAAGCAATAAAGGAGTTTTATAATGACATTGAAGGGAAAAACTCCGAGAGTGCAAAAAAGGAACGGTTCATCACATTGTTGCGGGATCTTTTTACCGATAGGGATTCACGAAAGATAATAAATGAGTTTGCATCTGGGGCAGAGAAATCCCTGAAAATCCCATTAAAGGATAGAATGAAATCGGGAAGGGCTGATACCCAGTACAGAAAGGTTATAATCGAATTTGAGTCGGATTTAAATAAAACAGGGAAACATGCCAAAGACCAGTTGATAGAATATATCGCTGGATTTTGGAATCAGGAGACGGAAGATGCCCAGATTAAACTTGTTGCCTCCGATCTTGTTACATGGAAGATTTATGCTCCCATCTATGACCACGAGGTAGGCAGCCCGTTTGATATCGATGAAATAGAACTCAAAGAAGTCGACACATTCAAGCTTGATGGAAGTCCTTCGGATGATTTCTTCTATTTTCTTGACCGACATCTATTTAAAACTCATCCGCTACGACCCACATTAGAAAGGATTAAACAAGATTTTGGTGAATCGTCGGACACGTTCATTAAAGCCATTCAGGGTTTAACAGATTATTTCCAACAGGCCAAGGGAGATAACTCGATTCAAGTATCGTTCACCCAGTGGGAGAAATTTTTAAGTATAGCCTATGGGTCGTTTGAGTCGGCTGAGGAAATATTCATCGTACATACCTATTTAAGCCTACTTGCCAAATTTCTTGCTTATGAAGTCCTGACTCAAGATGATTGGATTGATGGGGATGAGTTGGAAGGGATCGTGAAGGGATCCATATTTGAACGGGAAAATGTTCAAAATTTCATTGACAAAGATTTTTACAACTGGGTAGCAAGAAAGCCCCATCTTGATAAACTAAAACATGTCTTCCGATTAATAACCCAGAAGTTGGGAGACTATGATTTTTCAGAGGTCGACGAGGATATATTAAAAGGGGTATATCAGGAACTAATAGATCTGGAAACCAGACATTCGCTTGGAGAGTATTATACCCCAGATTGGTTGTGCAGTCAGATTGTTGAAGACCTTCAACCAGAATCGGATGCCAAAATACTGGATCCTGCTTGTGGGAGCGGGTCTTTTTTAAAAGCATCAATTGATTATTTGAAGGCTGAATATCCCGATTTAAATGCATCCGATATATCAAACCAAATTGTCGGGATTGACATCCATCCCTTGTCGGTTCAGATCGCGAAAACGACGGTTATACTGGCACTGGGAGATCGAATACAAACGGGAACTCCTATTCATCTTCGCATTTATTTGGCCAATACACTTCTGATTCCAGATAAGAAAGATGCCCATACGTTGTTCGGGGGAGAATTTAATATGCGGATCGACAAAAAATCGTTCTACCTAAATACAAAAATATTAGATGACCAATATTTGTTTGATCAAGCTTTATATGCAGCCGAGGAACTTGCAACCATTTCCAGTGGGGATGAAGATTTCGGCAAAGAAGCATTGGGGAATGCCCTGAAACAGCGCGTTGGATATCGGGGAGATGATCGTCAGTTAGATAGCTTTTATAACATCTATAAAGCTTTCAAAGAATCCATTGAAGAAGGAAGGGATAGCATCTGGCGATTTATCGTCCAGAATACCTATAAGCCGTTTATGTTAAAAGATAGTTTTGATTATGTGATTGGAAACCCGCCATGGTTGACCTATTCGGATATCGAGGTATCGGAGTATCAAAAAGATTTGAAAGAGTTAGCCGAGAAATATGATGTAAAACCTGATCGGGTGACGAATTACACCCACATGGAAATTGCATCCATTTTTCTGTCCCATTGCAGTTCATTTTTCCTGAAAAAGAATGCTACAGTGGCGTTTGTGCTTCCTAGAAGCATATTTAATGCGGATCATCATTCCAATATTCGTTATGGAAGGGCCAAAGGATATAAGATCAGGAAGATTTGGGATATGGAGGGGATTAAGCCGTTATTTAATGTTCCTTCCTGTGTTATATTTGCCAACCGAAAAAAATCCGATATAAATATTCCTAAATCAGGGAGGCTAACTTATTATTTTGAGGGTAATCTGTCAGAGCATAATGCGAAAAGGGAGGAGGCAGATGAGCAGATTACGAAGAGAAAGACCAAGTTGTACCATGCCAAATTGGGGAAATTGGATGCCCTTTCCTACTACAAGGTAGAAACAGAACAAGAGAAGAACCCGTATAGTGATCATTTCAGACAGGGAGCAACCATTGTTCCGCGTAATTTTTACTTCATTGAATTGCTTCAGGATGAACCAGATGATTTTGATGACAAAACCATTGTGGTTCAAACCAGTGAAGAATCGATCAAATACGCGAAGGCCCCGTGGAAAGAACTGACCTTAGAAGGCAAGGTTAATACCCAATTCATATTTCGAACCGCACTGGCAAGGAATATACTACCGTTTACATCCATAGATTTGCAATTCGTATTATTACCTGTTGAAATCGATAAAGATGGTTTCCCAATGTTAAAGCATTGGAAGTCAATGATTGAGGAAGGATATGTAAGTACTGGAGAATGGTTTCAAGAGGTAGAACGTGGGTGGGAAAATCATAAAACCGATAATAATAAGGATGTTAACTATCTTGAATATTTAGATTGGCAGAATAAACTAACGAATCAAAACACAAATCTGAGATATAAAATTTTATACACTGCATCAGGGAAAAATGCCAATGCTTGTGTAGTTGAATCCGAAGGAGACATGAAATTCCTTGCTGATGCTAAATCCTACATCTATTCAACCAAAAACCAACAAGAAGCTTATTATGTCACAACATTTTTAAATGCTGATTATACAAATGAGTTAATTAAATCTTTCCAGTCAAAGGGATTGTTTGGGGTACGGGATGTTCACAAGAAAATATTGGAAGTGCCATTCCCTGAATTTGATCCAAAAAATGCTCAGCATCAGGAGTTATCAGAATTAGGGATGAAATGTGAAAAGAAAGCATCGAATTTTGCTTCCGAGGAAGAATATTCATCACTTGCCCCAAATCAGCTGGGAAGAGCAAGAAGAAGTTTGAAACAAGAACTGACTGATGAATATTCCGAAATAAATGATTTAGTAGAAAGGGTTATGAATGAAGGATAAAACCCCTACGTAAACCGAGGTCAACAATTGTCCAATCAGGAATTACAACAATATTGTAAAATTGCAACAGCCATCAAATACACGATGGACCTGCAGGATGAGATTGATGAGTTATATCCCGAAGTTGAAAAGGATATAATCGAATGGGATCGTAACTGATAAAATATCACAATATGGGATACAAATTCGATAAGAAGTTAGAAATTGCGAAAGAATTAAATGATTCTTTGGAAAATCTCACCATACTTCCTAAGCAAATTAAACTAGAGTTCCCTGAGATAGCTGGTGGTATACAGAAAAGGATTAGTAGGATGGGTTCCGAAATGGAGCAAGTAAATAATG
>Ga0207771_100784_pt1 | contig 16502 bp, 13 predicted proteins | sample A23M2SouthBayCA_2_FD_187731 | JGI IMG/M metagenome (GOLD analysis project Ga0207771, IMG submission 187731) | Aerobic enrichment media microbial communities from Eden Landing Ponds, California, USA - A23 M2 (2) (SPAdes) | ecosystem: Environmental > Aquatic > Marine > Unclassified | place...
GGGGGGGGGGGGGGGGGGGGGGAGCCGGTCGCCACCGAGACGGTACGTCTCGCCCCTGGGGAACGTACCGAGGTCCCACTGGAGTTCGAGGCCGACAGTGGGGTGGTCGCCGTCGAGGGCATCGAGGCGGGGCGGCTTCGTGCGGGTGGTGGCGGGCCGTCGCCGTCCGGCGAGACTACCCAGACGGCCACGTCGTCTGCGTCAGGTACATCCGGTCTCGTGGGTCTACTCGTCGACGTGTTCTCGATCGCCGTCCTCGCGCTCGTTGGGACGATCACGCTCGGCGGCGTACTGCTTGGCGTCCGATGGCGATAACGACGGTGTGGCGGGGAGCACACCATCGTCGACCAGAGACCACGGCGAACCGATAGATTCCCCGCGCTCGGAATATACGGAACGTTGTAGACGTTTCCCCAGTCGACCGCACGACAGCGTGCGGTCGATCTGGCAAAGACCGACAACGTTCCGTATAAAGAGTTTTCTCCCTCGGGAGTACAGTCCCGTCCATGACTACTCACGAGTACGACGTGGCTGTCGTCGGTGCGGGCACGTCGGGCTGTTACGCTGCGGCGACGCTGGCCCACGAGGGATACGACGTCGTCATCGCCGAGCGCAAGGACGCCGAAGAGGCGGGCCATATCGCCTGCGGGGACGCGCTCAAGGGGGCCTCGAACTTCCCGTCAGCGATCCCGAAATCGCAGATCGAAGGCGCGTTCACGAACACCGGCGTCGATCACGGTCGCTTCGAGATCCCTGAAGACGACACTGTCCTCGAAATTCCCGTGCCGGGCGAACTGGCCGTCATCGACCGCTGGGAGTACGGCCGACTGCTCATCGAGGGCGCTGAGAATGCCGGCGTCGAGTTCCACTACGACACCGTCGTCCAGGACGTTCGCCAGGCCGACGACGGGCGCGTGACTGGACTGGATGCGATCCGGCAGGGCGACCACGTCGACTACGAGGCCGACCTCGTCATCGACGCCGCGGGCGCGCTGTCGATCATCCAGGAGAAGGCAGACCTCGACGAGGCGACCTTCGACACGAACGTCACCTACTCGCAGTTCTGCTCGGCCTATCGCGAGATCGTCGAGACCGAAGAGCCAGTGCCGTGGGACGACGCCCTCGTCTTCAAGCCGGCCAAGCGCGCGGCAGGCTACGTCTGGTACTTCCCGCGCACGGACACGGAGATCAACGTCGGCCTCGGTTTCCAGATGACCGAGGAGCCGATGGAACTGGTCGACGACCTCAAGCGCGATCTCCGGGGTCGCTCCGAGTTCGAGAACGCCGAAGTACAGGACAAACTCGGCGCGGCGCTGCCGACCCGCCGCCCCTACGACTCGGCGGTCGCACCGGGATTCATGGCCGTGGGCGACGCGGCCGGCCACGTCAATCCGACGACCGGGGGCGGCATCGCCGGTGCGGCCTACGCGGGCCAGTACGCCGGCGAGCAGGCCATCGAAGCGATGGAAGACGGCCGCGTCGACGAAGAGGCGGCCCTCTGGGAGTACAACGAGCGCGTGATGGATCATTTCGGCGCGCGCTATGCCGCACTCGACGTGTACAACATCTTCACCACCGCCTACGACGTGGACGACCTGATGGGGCTGCTCGCCGCGCTTCCCGCGACGAGCATCGCCGACGCGCTGTACTCGGGATCGGCCGACATCGGTCTCGGCCTGAAGCTCAAGACCGCGATCAAGAGCTTCGGCCACTGGAGTACGATCTATGATCTCTACCAGACGAAGCAGCTGGCCGACAAACTGCTGGATCACTACGAGTCTTATCCGTCCAGTCCGAGCGAGTTCGGCCGCTGGCAGTCCCAGCGCGACGATCTGATGGACGAAATCTATGCCGTCACCGGTGCCGATCCGAAGTACTGACACGAACAGCCGACTTCTTTTCTCCCGACAAAATGCTTAAGACAGTTTCTCGTAACAATATACTAAGCTCGCACGAGCCGTGCTATTCGACGCCTGAAACTGGGGGGTTTCGGGTGTCTGACCGATGGGCGTGTGGGGGAACGTCATGCAACAGGACAAGCGACACCGCAGTGGGCGGGGTATCACACCGGTCGTAAGCGTCGTGCTAATGCTCGCGATCACCGTGTTGCTCGCGGCGACAGCTACCGTGTTCCTGACCGGCCTGACCGGTGCGACAGGCGGTGGCGTGCCGACGGTCGCGTTCGAGTTCGACTATAGCCAATCGACCGGCTCCGACGAACTCAGGATCAGCCACACCAGGGGCGACTCGGTCGCGGCCGGCACGCTCTCCGTGGCCATTTCAGATGCCGGCTACCGGAGCAGCACCGACGATCCGAACGGCCGGTATTCGATCACTCGATTTGGCGAGCTAGCGGCCGACAGCCGGTTCGCCACGGACGCTGTCGTCACGGTCACTGGCGCGGCACTCGGCGGCGTCGGTACGGATCTCGACCTCTCCGGAGCGACCGTCGAGATCACGTGGCACGGGCCACACGGCGACCGATCGATGCGACTCACGACCTGGTCGAAGGTTTAACGGCGGCGCTCGCTGATCTGCCGGATCGTCGCAGTGAGCCAGTCGACACCGATCGCCAACGATGGTTCGTCGACGTCGAACGTCGCCGTGTGATGGCCGCCGGGATGGTCGGTGCCGACGCAGACGTAGGCTGCCTGTCCGCCGGTCTCCTGAACACGACGCATCAACACGGTGGCGTCCTCGCTGCCCCCCAGCGGAGCCGTTCGCACACGCGAGGTGACGCCGGGCACCATTTCTGCGGTCTCGTAGCCCAGATCGACGAGTGCGGCGTCGTTCTCGGCGCTGGGTGCTTCGCCGGTGCGTTCGATCGCCCATTCGCAGTCGTGCATCTCGGCGGCGTGTTCGAGCACGTCGTCGGCGCGCTCGCGCATGTACGTCATCAGATCGGTCGTCTCGCCGCGGATCTCCCCCTCGATGCTCGCGTGCTCGGGGATGATGTTCGTCGCGGTCCCACCCTCGACGACGCCCGCGTTGACTCGGGTCGGTCCCCCCTCGTTTCGCGGGATGGCATAGAGATTCTGGACCGCCGCGGCCATCGCCTGTACGGCGTTGCGCCCCTGTGCCGGATGGCCGCCAGCGTGGGCCGGTTCGCCGGTGAACTCGGCGCGGAACTGACTCACCGCGAGGAAGTCCGTGATGCCGGCGACGACCTCGCCGGTCGGATGGTCGAGACCGATGTGGACCGCCAGCAGAGCGTCCACGTCGGCGAGGTGGTCGTGTCTGATCGCCTTCGCGCCGCCGACGACCTCTTCGGCCGGCTGGAAGAACACCTTCAGCGTCCCCGAGAACTCACTCTCGGCGATGGCTTCGAAGACGCCGACGCCGATGGCGGCGTGTGCGTCGTGGCCGCAGGCGTGCATCGCACCGGTCTCGGAGCGAAAGCCCTCGGCGACCGGCGCGTGACTCGCCTCGGTCGACTCCTCGCGTGGCAACCCGTCGATGTCGACCCGCAGTCCGACCGTCGGTCCCTCGCCGCGGTCGAGGACGGCCAACAGCCCGGTCTCGCCGTCGCCGAGGTGCTCGACTGTTTCCGGGTCGGCTCCGGCGTCGAGCGCTCGCTCGCGCCACTCGCCCATCGTCGCCTCGTCGGGGACGCTCATGCGGGTGTCCGTATCGAGCACGTCCGGCCCGACGACCAGTTCGTCGGCGGTGCCTTCGAGTTCGTCGACGAGTCTGTCGGTCGTGTAAAACTCGCACCACGCGGGTTCGGGATGGCGATGCAGGTCTCGGCGCAGTGCTCGCAGGCGCTCGTACTGGGAATCGTCCATACCGCTGTTGGACCGGCCAGGGGCTTAACTGATGTGCGCGGTTGGGGTTGTCTCCCGGTGTTGCTTTCCGGTCTCGAAGGAGTGATACGGAACGTTGTCGTTGCTGACCGGTGAGCGTCTCCCCCGTTGCGACGCTCACCGGTACATCGCTACAACCGTCCGTATGAGTCGACGACTCCGTACGTGTGCGTACCGATCGCGGACCGAATCGAAGCATCGCGTGCGTGACCGCGCCTAGACGAACTCGGGGATCTTGGGGTCGGCCTGCCAGACGCCGTTCTGGAGGGACCCGCTGTCGTAGACCGCATCCAGAAGGACGAGCAGTCGGTACACTGTCTCGGCATCTGGATCGTCGGCGTTCCTGACGCCGGCGATGGTGACTCGAACGATCTCGTCGATCTCGCAATCGACGCCGGTCGATTCGTGGACGGCGTTGCAAGCGCGCTCGACCAGTGGTTTCGCACTGTTGCCCACACACCGCGGGACGCGCGGTCGACCGTCGTGTTCGACGTGTAACACGTCACCGTCGTCGTTGTGGACGCGGACGTACACGTCGGCGAATCCGTCTTCTGCCCGGGACACTGCGTCGGCGTACGCGTCGGGCGAGAGACTCAGCGTGGTCTGATTGACCGGGAACGAGCCGTGGCGCTCCTGTAAGAAGTCGATCCCGTCCCCGATTACCTCACGGGACCCACTGGCCGTGTTCATACCACGTGCTTGTGAGCCGGCCCAATAAAAGCAGTCAGTCGCTTCGGCGTGCGGGGCGTCGGTGCCACTCGCCTACACGTGCTCGTCGAGGAAGTCGACGACGCGAGTGTAGGCCTCGATCCGGTTCTCGCGCTTGCTGATCCCGTGGCCTTCGTCCTCGAAGACGAGCAGTTCGACGGGGATGTCCTGCTCGCGTGCCGCGTCTGCGATCTGTTTGGCTTCGCCGACCGGGACCCGCGGGTCGTTCTCGCCGTGGAGGACGAACAGCGGCGCGTCGATGCGGTCGACACGGTTGATCGGCGAGATGGATTCGAGGAACGCCCGATCCTCGTCGAGCGAGCCGTATTCTGCCTCGCGCAGCGCTCGTCGCCACGAGCCGGTGTTTTCGAGGAACGTGACGAAGTTGGCGATGCCGACAACGTCGACGCCGGCCGCCCACAGATCGGGGTACTCCGTCAGCGCAGCAAGGACCATGAACCCGCCGTAGGAGCCGCCCATGGCGATCAGTCGGTCCGAGTCGACCGCCGGGTGGTCGGAGAGCCAGTCGACACCTGCGCGCAGATCTTTGACGCTGTCCATCCGGTTTTCCACGTTGTCGAGTTCCATGTAGCTCGTTCCATAGCCCGTCGAGCCGCGAACGTTCGGCTCGAAGACCGCGTAGCCACGCGAGAGGAAGTACTGGGTCAGCCCCGAGAAAGAGGGGCGACGCTGGCTCTCGGGACCGCCGTGGATGTCGACGATCACGGGGACGCCGTTTTCGTGTCCGTTCGCCGCCCGAGCATCCTCGGGCGGGAGCGAGAAGAAGCCCGGAATCTCACGGCCGTCGAAGCTCTCGACGTGGACGAGTTCGGGGTCGACGAAGGTCGATTCCGGGATCCCGGCGGTCGCGGCGTGGGTCCAGCGCGTGGCCGCGCCCGTCTCGGTCTCGACGAGGAAGACGTTCGTGTTGACCGTCCGGCCGCTCACCGTGACCGCGAACTGCTCACCCTCGGGTCCCCACGAGACGCCGCCGGCCAGGCCACCCGGCAGGTCCGGCGTCGGGAGCGTCGAAATCGTCGTCTCGTCGACCAGTTCGCCGACGGTCAGGTCGGTGTAGCCGTCGACGTTCCGGGAGTAGGCCAGCCTCACGGGACCGGTGTCGTCGCCGCCAACTGTCGCGTGGCTCACCGACACCCCGTCGACGTTCCACTGCTCGTCAGCGACGACCTCGTGCATCGTCCCGTCGAGGTCGACGCGGGCGAGCCACAGCAGGTCCGCGCCGTCGTCGGTGACGAGATAGATCCCCTCGCCGTCGGGTGCCCACTGGGCGCTGCCATAGCGCACGTCGCCATCGTGGGGCGTGAGGTGGTCCATCTCGCCGGATTCGATGTCGAGGACGTAGATGTCCTGATCGACGTTCGAGTAGGCTTCACTGACCAGCAGTGTCTGGTCGTCGGGCGACCACCCGCCCACCGAGAGCCAGCCGTCGCCCTCGGCGGCGAGTTCGGCCTCGTCGTCGTCTCTGCCCTGCACGTACACGTCGAAGACCTCCTCGTCGCGCCGGTTCGAGGCGAAGGCAAAGCGCTCGCCGTCGTGACTCCAGCCGCCCCATCGGTGTTTGGCGGGAGCATCGCTCCCGTGAGGCTCGTTACGGCTCGAAGAGCCGTGATGGTGTTTGGCGTCCGGGCAGTCGGTCAGGGCCGTGACGTGGCCGTCCGCGTCGAGACGGAACAGTTGCATGCGCTCGTCGCCGCCCTCGTCCTTCCCGAAGATCAGTTCCGGCCGCGTCGGCGAGTAGGCGGCAAAAGAGACCGAGTCGTCGTAGAAGGTCCGCTGCTCGGGCCAGCCACCCGGCTCGTCGACGGTCCACACCTGGAAGGTCCCGGTCGTGTTCATCCGAAACGCCACTTGCCCGTCGGGTCCCAGCGTCGCCCCCGTCGCTGATCTGACGTTGAGGTATCGTTCGAGATCGTACACGCGAGATGGGAAGCGGGCAGCGAGTATAACGGTTTGGCGGGACGCCGCCGCTCAGAACTGGAGGATACCCTTGTACAGTTCCTTGGTCGTCAGATACTCCTCGACTTCGGCATCGATCTGCTGATAGAACTGATCGCGTTCGCGCACGACTTCGTCGCTGACATCGAAGTCGTTGACCTCGTAGAACACGGAGTCGGCACCGAGGTTGCGCATCATCGTGTAGAAGTCCGGCAGGAAGAAAATCGACAGCTCCATCAGCCCGGTCTCGTCGGCCAGGGGCACGATCTCGCGACTGAAACCGTCGCGGTCGAACTGCTCGACGATCTCGTCGACGCGGGGGCTGAACTCCGTGAGCGAGATGTCGCGCCAGAACGCCGTGTCGCCGGTCGCATAGCGGTAGTGGATCGCGATGAAGTCGTAGATCGACTCCCAGACCCGTCGGACCCAGGTGTTGTACTCCGCCTGAAGCGTGTCGTCGGCCACTCGGCCGTGGATCGCCAGCATCTTCGCGAGCTGGACCGCGGCGGTGGCGTTGCCGGTGAGACCGGTCGATTGAAGCGGTTCGACGAAGCCCTGCGAGTTCCCGATGGCGACGCAGTTCTCGATCCAGGCGTTCTCGAAGTAGCCGGAACTGTACTCGTACTTGGCGACATCGTCCGCGTCGATGTCGATACTGCCCGCCGACGCCGGTGCGACGCGAGGGATGTACTCGCGGAACTCTTCGAGGGCCGTTTCGTCGTCGACGTGGCTCGAACTGAACACGTAGCCCAGATCGCGGTTGTCGTAGGTGTCGATCTGCCAGAACCAGCCGTGGTCGCCCGTCTCGACGATCGTCGCCGGTTCGATCTCGCCGAGGGCGCGCTCGATCCTGACGTTGTACGCCGAGTCGAGCGGGAACTCGAAGTCCCGGAAGTCGGCGTCCTGTGCGCTGCGAAGGACGCGTGTAAAGCCGGTCGCGTCGACGAACAGATCGCTCTCGTAGCGGCCGCGTTTGCCCACGACGCGGTCGATGTGTTTCCCGGTCGTCTCCACGTCGGTGATCTCGTCGTCGACCAGCGAGATGCCGCGCTCACGACAGACCGTCTGGAGGAAGTCGGCGAACCGCTGGGTGTTGAGGTGGTAGGCGACCTTCTGATAGCGGTCGAGATCGCCGTTCTCGTCGAAATACCACGGGGATTTCCCCTTGTCGACGATCGCCTCGCCTTTCGTCAGATGGTCGGGACTGTCGTACAGTTCGGTGTAGTGATGGTAGTAGTATTCGAGCGCGTTGGGTGTCTCCGAGGCGGGATACTTGTCTTCGGGATCGAACGGATAGTAGAACTCGTGGCAGTCACACCAGTCCCGGAAGTACAGCGCACCCTTCCAGACCGGGCGCACCTCGCCGATAAAGCGCTGTTCGTCGATGCCCAGTGTCCCGTGGAGGATGTTCTGAATTTTCTTGAACGTGCTCTTGCCGACCTGTGGTGCCTCCTGCTGAAAGTTGTCGACGACGGTCACGTCGATTTCGGGATTGAGTTTCTGGACCGACAGTGCCGACAGCAGTCCGATATCCCCACCCCCGACGACGACCACGTCGTCTATTGTGCCATCCATCGCTGCACGATTCTAGCGGTGTTTCGATAATAACGCCACCGATTACCACGACAGCACTCCACATCGGGCCGGAGCGCGTGTGCCGGCAGGCCCTGCCGTCGTTGTCACCACGACCGGCGGACAACCCCGTAACGAGTGGATTTTTCACGGGGCACGTCGACCCACCGGTATGCGCGTGGCGTTCGTCTCGATGGAAACGACACACCATCGGGACACGGAAGGGTCTCGTCGGCTGGAGCGGGTCGCCGGCCAGTTCGCGGCCGCGGGCCACGACGTGTCGATCTACTGTGCGCGCTGGTGGGGCAGCGATCAACGGACGTTCGAACCCGACGACGTGACCTACCGCGCTGTCACTGCCAGTCCCAACCCCGCCGCGTTCGCCGCCCGCCTTCCCGTCCGCCTCGCTCGCCGCCCGCCGGACGTGATCCACGCCAGCCCGCGCCCGGCCTGTGGCGTCGTCGGTGCCGGTCTCGGGGGGACGATCACTCGGGCACCCGTCGTTGTCGATTGGTTCGGCGACGAGGGAATCGACGGGGCGCGACTCGCGAACCGCGCCGCGCGCAGTCCCGACTGCGTCGTCACGCCCTCGGAACTGGTTCGGACGACGGTCCGAGAACGCGGCGCGAGCAGCGACCGGACGACGATCATCCCCGAAAGCATCGACATGGCGCAGATCCGGGCGACCGAACCGGCCGACACGGTCGATGTGGCCTTCGCCCATCCGCTCGACGAGAGTGCGAACGTCGAGAGCCTCCTGTTGGGACTTGCCGAACTGCGCGAGAAAGACTGGTCGGCGACGATCATCGGCGATGGTCCCCACCGGGCGGATTACGAGCGACAGGCCAGCGACCTGCGGATCGACGACCGCGTCGAGTTCGTCGGAGCCTGCGACCGCGAGCAGCGAATTCGCATCTATCGCGGCGCGCACGTCTTCGTCCAGACGGCCTATCGGGAGTATTTCCCGACAGAACTGCTGTGGGGACTGGCCTGTGGCTGTATCGGCGTCGTCGAGTATCAGGCCCATTCGAGCGCGCACGAACTGATCGAGCACCGCGAACGAAGCTTCAGAGTCACGAGCACCCAGCAGATGGCCGACGCCATCGTCGCAAGTGGTGACTTCGAGCGTGAGACGATCGACGAGGGGCTGGCCGACTTCGATCACGATGCCGTCCGCGAGCGGTATCTCGATTGCTACAGACGGCTGATCGACGCTCACGGTGTGCTGTGAGGACCGGTCGAGACCGCGACCGGTCGCCGTTTGGATTGGCCGTCAGAGTAATGTATCTGCAACTGAATGTTTGCCTGAGGATGAACACTGTCGACGAGATACTTTCGCTGCTGGCCAGCGAACAGCGGCGAAACGCTTTGTATTACTTGCGCCAGTGTGATGGACCGGTTCCGGTTGCGGATGTCGCAGCGGCGGTCGCCGACGAGATCGCTGACAGAGACACCGAGGAGCGCGAACTGCACGAGCGCCTGCGCGTCGAACTTCGGCACGTCCATCTCCCGAAGGCGACCCAGCTCGACTGCGTTCGGTACGACCCGGGACTCGAAATGGTCGAGTTCGGGACGCCGTCGCAGTTGCTCACCGACGTACTCGACACGCTGGAAGCGCTCGATCAATCGCCAGCGCAAAGCGGGACCGTCACCCAGTGATCGGCGGGAACCGGCCCTCGCTGGCCGGGACCGCGTTTCGTCCCGGTGCCAGCCGAAACCCGTTTGCCCGTCGGTCGCTTCTCACTGGATGTGACAGACGCGGAGCAGTCGCCGGACGACCCTGCAGGGGCGGTCGAACTCGGCGACGTGTACGACGCCATCGACGCCGTCGGCAAGCCCCACCTCACGCCGACGGAACTCGCACGCAAGGGCGGCCTGTCGGCCGACGCGGCCCGTGAAGCGCTCGAACGACTGAGCGAGACCGACGAACTGGAGCGCCAGTCCGTGACGGAGGCCGAGGCGGTTTACTACCCGCCCGATCTCGACGCCGTCACTGACCGCGAGCGCGTGATCGTCTTCCCGGACCGCCACGAGGTCGTCGTCGAACACGCCGACCAGTTCACTCGCGCACAGCTTTCACAGTTCGCCCATCTCGTCGACACCAACCGCGCCGGCGGTGCGATCTACGAGATTCGCGAAGAAGACGTGTGGCAGGCACCTTACGAGTCCCTCGACGACCTGCTCGCGACGATGCGGGACGTGTTCGGCGAGCGTTCGCCCCACCTCGAGGAGTGGGTACAGAGCCAGTGGGAGCGCGCCCGGAAGTTCCGTCTCGTCACCCACGAAGACGGTTACACCGTGCTCGTCGCCGAGAGCGACGACCTGATGGGCAACGTCGCCCGCCAGAAACTCGACGACGACGTGTTGCGCGCCCCTATCTCCGATTCGGAGTCGTGGGTCAACGACGAGCAGACTGCACAGCTCAAGCGAACGCTGTACGAGGCCGGCTATCCCGTTCGCGACGACCGCGATCTCGACGAGGGCGATGCGCTCGCGGTCGACCTCCAGTTGCCCCTGCGCGAGTATCAGGCCGACTGGGTCCAGCGATTTCAGGAACAGGGTTCGGGCGTGTTCGTCGGGCCGCCGGGATCGGGCAAGACCGTCGCGACGATGGGCGTCCTCGATGCCATCGGCGGCGAGACGCTGATCCTCGTCCCGTCGCGTGAACTGGCGAGTCAGTGGCGTGAGGAGCTACTGTTACACACGGATCTCGACGAGCACCAGATCGGCGAGTACCACGGCGGCGAGAAGTCGATCCGACCGGTCACGATCGCGACCTACCGCACCGCAGGGATGGACCGTCACCGGAAGCTGTTCGACGAACGGCGCTGGGGGCTGATCGTCTACGACGAGGTCCAGCACATCCCCGCCGACGTTGCTCGCCGGAGCACACGGCTCCAGAGCAAGCACCGGCTCGGACTGACGGCGACCCCGGTGCGAGAAGACGACAAAGAGGAAGAAATCTTCACCCTCGTCGGCCCGCCGATCGGCACGGACTGGTCGGCGCTGTTCGACGCTGGCTTCGTCCAGGAACCGGAAGTGACGATCCGACAGATTCCCTGGAGCGACGACGACATTGCCAACGAATACGTCTCTGCCGTGGGCCACGGTCGTCGCCAGACCGCCGCGACGAACCCGGCGAAGATCGACGAGATCCGGCACTTGCTGACCGAACATCCCCACGCCAAGGCGCTGGTCTTCGTCGAGTACCTCGATCAGGGCGACGCCATCGCCGCGGCCCTCGATGCACCCTTTATCAGCGGCGAGACGCGCCACGCCCGCCGCGAAACGCTGTTCGACGAGTTCCGTCGCAGCGAGCGCGACACCCTCGTCATCTCTCGGGTCGGCGACGAGGGGATCGACCTCCCCGACGCCGAACTCGCCATCGTCGCCTCTGGTCTCGGTGGCTCGCGTCGGCAGGGCGCACAGCGTGCGGGCCGGACGATGCGGCCGGTCGGCGACGCGATGCTGTACGTGCTGGCGACTCGTGGCACCGAGGAAGAGGACTTCGTCCGCCAGCAGATGCGCCACCTCGCTTCCAAGGGGATTCGCGTCATCGAGGAAGACGCCGAAGCCGTCGCCGAGCCTGTCGCCGAAGACGCTGACGACGAGTAGCGTCTCGCTTACTCGACAGCGTCGATCGCGTCCCGAGAGAGTGACAGGATCGTCTCGGGTGCGATCTCACAGGACGCCCACGCGGGCAGTCGGCGGTCCTCACTCGGCTGTGCGATGCCACGGACGTACTCGCCGACCTGCTGGCGTTCGCTTGCTGGGTCGTAGTCCAGTCCGTTGAAGTGGGCGTCGGCACCGTACTGTCGGACGAGATCGTCCGCTGCCGTTCGATACGCTTCCCGGAGTCGGTCGTAGTCGAGACCCACGCCGTGATCGGCAAGCACCCGGAAGAGCGCCTGACCGACTTCCTGGCACATGTCCCCGAGTCCCGAGGGGCCGCCGACGGAGCGATGGTCGTGTTCGTGCGTGCCCAGATCGACCTGTGCGCTGCCGGCGAACCCGGCGGCGTCGTAGGCGTCGCCGAGGGTCCCGATTTCGAGGCCCCAGCCCGGCTGTGCGCGCAGCGACCGAATCACGTCGCTCGTGGCGGCGAACTCACCCGCCAGCGCGTAGCGGAAGGCGAGCAGATAGTCCACGACCGCGTGGTCGGTCGTCTCGTCGAGCGCGCGCAACAGCGGCCGGACGAACAGGCGAAAGAGCCGTCCGTAGAGCTGTCCGTTCTCGACACGAGCGTAGTACCCCTTGACGAACTCGAAGTCGTCGGCGAGCGGGGCGAGCAGTTTGTTGACGTGTGCTATCGTGTAGTTGCTCGTGTCGGCGTCGTGGACGGCGACGTAGTCGTGGCGGGCAGCCACGCCGAGTGCGAGCCACACGTCCCGGCCTTTTCCGGCGTCCTCGGGCAGCCCGCGCTCGCGCAGTCGCTCGTCGATCCGGGGCGCGTTACACCACAGCACCTCTGCGTCGATGTCGAACCCGTCCATCCACGCCGTCACGGCCCGCACCTGTTCTTCGCTGGCTCGCAGCGCGACGTAGACGCGTTCCGGATCGACGTGTGCCAGCGTCTCGAAGACCCGTTCGGCCGCGAGGCTGGCGTGGTCCCGTTCGGTCATCGGGACGACGACCGCCGCGCTGTCCGTCGGCGCGTCCGGGTTTGCCTCGCCGTAGTCGTGAAGCGTCGCGATCCGTTCCTGCACGTACTCCATTATCGTCATCTCGACACCGCGCACGCAAAAGCGGCGTGCCTACGCACGGGCACCCGCCGGTAGCTGGCCGTCGACGTACAGGCCAGCGAGTGCGACGAGAACGACGGCGAGCAGGGCCGCCAGTCCGCCGAAGATGGTCTCGAAGCCGTACCCGGCCGAAGAGAGCGTCCCGACGATCGTACTGCCGGATGCCTGAATAATCATCATCGTCCCACTGTAGACGGCGTAGGCACTCCCGCGGTGGTGGTCGGGCAGCGAGCCCAGCAGGTAGGTGTCGACGGCGGGAAAGAGACTGTGGATGACGTACCCCATCACGGCACTGAGAACGGCCAGTGCCAGAAAGCCCTGAAGCACCGTCGAGGCGAACACGCAGACGAGAAAGCCGGCGATGATCGAGAGGATCAGCGGAATCACCGGGAGACGGTCGGCGAGGCGACCGGAGACGAAGAACGCGGGGACGCCGGCCCCGAACACGATCGTCAGCAACTGATTGCCCTGGGCTTCGGTCAGCCCTTTCGCGAGCGCGAACTTCACGTAGAAATTGAACACGCCTTGCCAGACCAGTCCGGTGACGCCGATGACGGCGACGCCCGCGAGGATGATCCGCCACTGGTGGCGCGCCGCGGCGAGGAAGGCGGTGTCCTCGTCCCCAGCGTCCGGCATGTCGGTCCGCCGGGCCGTCAGTGCGAAGGCGATGCCAGCGAGGACCGCTGCGACCGCGATGGCCCGAAAGACCGTTCGCCAGTCGCCGACGACGAGTGCGGCGACGACGATCGTCGGCGCGCCGACCGCGGCGAGCTGGCTGGCGGTGCCGTGGACGCCCATCGCGGTCCCGACACGGTCGGGAAACAGTTCGCTCGCCAGCGGATTGGCAGCGATGAAGTACGCACCGCTCGCGAGTCCCATCAGGAACGCGCCGACCATCACCGTCGTCACGCTGTCAGCGATCGAGGTGGCGACGGCCGCTGCGGCTAAGACACCCGCCGACACGAGGATCACGATCTCCCGCGAGACTCGTGTCAATACGTATCCCGTCGGAATTCGTGGGACGGCACTGCCGAGCCACGCCAGCGTCGCGATCGTTCCGAGGGCGGCGTCGTTGGCTCCGAGTGCGCCACCGAGCGGTTCCAGCAGCGGCGCAAACACGACTCTGGCGAGGTTGACGAGGAAGACCATGCCGAGGAGCGACCCGAAGACGGTGCGCCGAGACACGCTAACTGATTGGTCAGTCAACGTATCAAAACCTTCCGGTCCGGCGCGAGCCTTTTTACACACGGCGCTTGCAGAACATCCTATGGACTCAGTACGGACGGGACTTCGTTCGGGGGACTTGGCAAAGGACAACTACGGACGGCTCGCCTGTACGAACTGCGAGACCGAACTGGCGACGCGAAACGATCCCGACGAAATCGGCAAGGTCAGGGTGTGTCCCGACTGCGAGACCGAGTGGCAGGAGATGTAGGCTCGCGGTCGTCTTCTGGGCCGGTCACTCGAAGACGGCGTCGAACGCCGTCGCCCCGAGGGGTTCGTAGCGTCCGGCGGCGACGTTCTCGACGACGTGTTCCGGCGATCCCATGCCGACCAGCGAGGCCGTAACTCCCGGTGCCGACCGGGCGAAGTTGATCGCTCGCTGGGCGCTCGTCTCGCCGTCGAGTTTCGCGGCGACATCCCCTGGCAGTCCCGCCGTTAGCTGGCCCTGCATGATCGAGGCGCTCGTGAACACCGACAGTTCCGCCTCGTGGGCGAACCACAGTGCCGACTGCGCCCCGTCAGCGCCGTCGTGTGAGTCGACGGTGAACCCGTCGGCCATGCTGACGTTGAACGGAAGCTGAATCCCACGGAAGCCGGTCGTGTCGTTGCCGACCGCGTCGGCCGCCGCTCGCGCTCGACGGACGATCTCCGGCAGCGAGAGATAGCTCTCGTGGGCCGCGGGCACGCGCAGGGCCTCCCACGTCGCCACACCGTAGTGGCGAATATCGCCGGCCGCTCGCCGTTGCTCCAGTCGCTCGAAGGTCGCTTCGAGTTGCTCGTACACCGCCTCGCGTGACTTCGATTCGAGCTGTGTCTCCGGGTTGTGGACGTAGTAGAGATCGATCGTCTCCAGCCCGAGATTGTCCAGCGATCGATCGAGCTGGTCCTCGATGAACCCCGGCGCGATGCAGTGCTGACCGCGGACGAGGTCGTCGCGGTCGACGATACCCGTGTCGAGGTACTCCGAGCGGACGAACGCGCCGGGATCGTCGGGACGCTCGCCATCGAAGGGGACGAACCCTCCTTTCGTCGCCACGAGCACGCTCTCCCGGTCGACCGAACTCTCGCGGACGGCGTCGCCGACGACTCGCTCGGAGCGCTGGTGGCGGTAGTTGATCGCCGTATCCACGACGTTGATGCCCGACCGGAGCGCGTCACCGATCGCCTCGCGATAGCGGTCGTCCTGTTCGTCGGTCGCCTCGCCGAGGTAGGTCCCGACGCCGATGCTGGAGACGACACAGTCACCGAATCGCCGGAAGTAGGTGCGCGCGAAGTCCTCGTGATCGTCTCGATAGGCCCACGTCGCCGGCTGCGTTGCCATAGACACGCTTGGACGCCCGCCGGCAAAAACCGTTAGATGTCGCCGGCCATCGCGTCGAAGAGGTGGCCCTTGAAGTCGGGCATCGCCACGCCGCTGCCCGGACCGATCCCGTTCATGTGCTCGATCGAGAGCTGTCCGCCACCCATTCGAGCGTGGCCGCCGGCCGACCCCATCGGAATGTCCTCGACGACGGTTTCGAGGGCCTTACCCATGTGGACGCGGTCGTCCCGAGAGCGCCCCGAGAGGTGCAGCGTGTCGTCTTTCCGCCCCATCACGACGACTGCAGTCACACCTTCCAGTCGGAGCAGTTCGTCGGCGGCCTGCGGGATGGCGTCGACGTTCGAGATCTCGCCCACGTCGCTGACGGCGAAGGCGTTGCGAATATCGCGGTTCGTGATCGCACGCGCTTTCACGTCCAGTACTTCGGCGTCGACCTGCGGGTTCGCGATCCGGTCGAGCATGTCCTCGTCGATCCCCTGATAGAGGAACTCTGCCGCCTCGAACTCCGCCGAGTGACATCCCTTTGTGAGCTGTTTCGTGTCTGACTGGATGCCATAGAGCAAGCCAGTCGCGACTTCGGGATCGATATGGTCGCTGTCGGGATCGACGCTTTCCACTTCCTCTGGATCGACGAGTTCCCAGTCCAGCGATTCGAAGTATTCGGCGAAGATCGTCGCACACGCGCCGTAGTCGGTTCGAACGTCGGTGAACTGCCCACCTTCGCCGCTGCCGGGATGGTGGTCGATCACGGCCAGGGGATCGATGCTCTCTGCACCCGGAAACCCTCGCGCTTCGTTGTGATCGACGAGGACGACGTGCTCTTCTTCGAGCTGGCTCGCCGTCTCGATGCGGTTGAAATTGAGATCGAGAACGGTCTGGAACGCGCGGTTCTCCTGATGCCGGATCTGTCCCGGATAGTACAGTGTCGCGTCAGAGCCGGCCCGCGTCGCGAGTTTCTCTGTCGCGAGCGCACACGACATCGCGTCGGGATCGGGATTCGGATGCATCAACACCGCCAGTTCGTCGGCCGAGCCGAGCAGTCGCTGGAGGCGTTCGCCCGGGGTTCGGCGAACCCGACCGATCGCGAACCGAACGCCAACGAGGAAGACTAACAGCCCGATGACGACGAGAGCGGCCAGCAGCGGTGACTCACGCGCGAACGCCGAGACGGTGTCG
>Ga0207771_100785_pt1 | contig 16502 bp, 16 predicted proteins | sample A23M2SouthBayCA_2_FD_187731 | JGI IMG/M metagenome (GOLD analysis project Ga0207771, IMG submission 187731) | Aerobic enrichment media microbial communities from Eden Landing Ponds, California, USA - A23 M2 (2) (SPAdes) | ecosystem: Environmental > Aquatic > Marine > Unclassified | place...
GCTGTCGCCGGAAATCAAAGATTTCCGAGATGAGCGTTGGACTACGTCCAACGAACCTGCGAGCGGGCCTGCGGCCCGCGAGCAGATGACGAAAGAGCTACGCTCTTTCGGACCACGCGCTTCGGCCGCGTTGCGGCCTGCAGTGTCTGCTCACGGGCGCGAAGCGCCCGTTCGCACGGGCCATTCGAGGCGGTTGCACCGCCTCGAATGGAGACGGCGACGCCGTCTCCCGGCCGCCACGCGTGCCTCGCCCTTTCAGTTTACCAGAAGACGCAGTCTTCTGGTCGCCCGAAAATCTTCGATTTTCGCAGGCCGCCAGGATTCGGCTGGAAAGCCAGCAGAAACAAACTCTTTGCTCGGTGCTTATCTGAACACCGCCCCCGACTCCCCCCAAAGACCGGCGCCCCAGATTGTTTGTGATATCTCTTCAATCGTGGATTCCGATCACCGTTGGATTTTTGTTTTCGCTACTGAAGTCGAATCGAGCTCAATACTCCCGATAGGTCTCCAATCGTCCCCAATCCCTCACATTCTAACACATATGTTTTCATCGGGTGAGAATTCGGTACATTCCTTTACAGGAGGTACCGGTAATTCCTACCCATATGGCAACGTTAGAGCGCGTCAAACAGTCGTTGGGGTCGGAAGAGCCCGACGCCGGCACGGGGTCGGGCGTCATTCCGGCCGACGCCGGGGTCGAGGACGTCTGCGACGAGGAGATAGAGACGGTCCGGGAGATCCTCGTCGACGTCCCATCTGCCAAGGAGGGGGTCATTCCGGCGTTGCAGGACGTACAAGCGGAGTACGGCTACCTGCCGAAGTTCACGATGGAACTCATCGCCGAGCACACTGGAACGTCGATGGCCCACGTCTACGGGACGGCCTCGTTTTATTCGCAGTTCCACATGGAGCCCCGTGGTGAGCACACGATCAAGGTCTGTACGGGGACGGCCTGTCACGTGAAGGGGGCCGACGAGGTCTCGGAGGCCTTCTGTGACGAACTCGACGTCGACCTCGAAGACGTGACCGACGACGGAAAATTCACCGTCGATCACGTCCGGTGCATCGGCGCGTGCAGTCTCGCCGTCGCCGTCATGGTCGGCGAGGATGTCTACGGCGACGTCCAGCCGGACGAGGTCGACCGGGTCATCGAGGAATACCGCTAGGAGGGATCACGTATGTCAACTGTACTCACTGAACCCCGTCGCATCCGCACGGAAGACGATCTGGCCGACTTACAGGCCGAGGGTGAACAGTCGCTGTACCCAGAGAAGACGAAGGTCCTCGTCGGGATGTCCTCCTGTGGGAAAGCCGCCGGGGCGGACGACGTCTACGGCCTGTTGTCGGCCGAACTCGGCCCCGTTGCCGACGCCACGGTCGAGAAGACCGGCTGTATGGGATTCTGTGACCGCGAGCCACTCGTCGAGGTCATCCGTCCCGACGGCGTCTCGATCATCTACGAGAACGTCACCGAGGACGACGCCAGCCGGCTCGCCGGGGCCGTCGAGGACGGCGAACTCCCCGCGGAAGGTGCCCTCGCAGCCCGGAGCCACGCCGAGGACTGCGACCACGATCACGGCGTTCCCCACATCGACGAGGTCCCGTTTTACGAGTCCCAGCAGCGCGTCGTCCTGGGCAACAGCGGCCTCGTCGATCCCGAGAGTCTCGAGGAGTACGTCGCCCGGGACGGCTATTTCGCGCTCTGGGAGTCCCTCTCGGAGGGTTCACCCGAGGAAGTCATCGAAGCGATCAAGGACTCGAACCTCCGGGGTCGCGGTGGCGGTGGCTTCCCGACGGGGATGAAGTGGGAGTTCCTCGCCGGCAACGACGCCGGGCTGAAGTACCTCATCTGTAACGCCGACGAGGGCGACCCCGGCGCGTACATGGACCGGACGCTGCTGGAGAGCGATCCCTATGCGGTGCTTGAGGGCATGACAATCGCGGGGTACGCTCTGGGCGCGGAGAAGGGTTACATCTACGTGCGCGCGGAGTACCCCCTTGCGATCGAGCGCCTTCAGCACGCCATCGAACAGGCCCGGAAGGCCGGCCTGCTGGGTCAGGACATCTTCGGCGAGGGCTTCGACTTCGACCTGGAGATCAAGAAGGGCGCGGGCGCGTTCGTCTGCGGCGAGGAGACGGCGATGATCAACTCCCTGGAAGGTGGTCGCGGGATGCCCCGGCCACGGCCGCCCTACCCCGCCGACGAGGGGCTGTGGGCCGAGCCGACCAACGTCAACAACGTCGAGACGTGGGCGAACGTGCCGGCGATCCTTCGGAACGGCGCGGAGTGGTTCGCCGACATCGGCACCGAGGAGTCCGGCGGGACGAAGGTGTTCTCAGTCACCGGCGACGTCGAGAACACCGGCCTCGTCGAGGTGCCGCTCGGCACGCGCTTAGAGGAGGTCGTCTTCGAGATCGGCGGCGGGACCACCGGCGGCGAGTTCAAGGCCGTCCAGACGGGCGGTCCCTCCGGCGGTGTCATCCCGCGGGAACACGCCCAGACCCCGATCGACTACGAGACCCTGATGGAACTCGGGTCGATGATGGGTTCCGGTGGGATGATCGTCATGGACGAGTCGACGTGCATGGTCGATCAGTCGCGGTTCTTCCTCGATTTCAGCGTCGACGAGTCCTGCGGGAAGTGCCCGCCCTGTCGGTACGGTACCACCCAGATGCTCGAGATGCTCGAAGCGATCACCGAGGGCGAGGCCGATCCCGAGGTCATCTCGGAGCTGCGCTCGCTGGGGGAGTCGATGGAGGAGATGTCGCTGTGTGGCCTTGGCCAGACCGCGGCCAACCCGGTGATGAGTACGCTGGATTACTTCGAGGACGAGTACCGCGCCCACGTCGAAGACGAGGAGTGTCCAGCCGGGGACTGCGAACTCGGCAGTGGCGAACACGCCGGGACGTACAAGATCATTCCCGACGAGTGTATCGGCTGCCAGCAGTGTAAGGAGGTGTGTCCGGTCGACGCCATCTCGGGCGATCCCGGCGAGATCCACGAGATCGATCCCGAAGCCTGTATCGGCTGTGGCCAGTGTGTCGAGGCGTGTCCGGTCGACACTATCGAGGTGAGGGGTTGATACAATGAGCGAGTCAGCAACCGCAGACGAGATCGAAGACGGCGTCACCCTGACCATCGACGGTCAGGAGGTACAGGCCCGAGAGGGCGAGACGATCCTTTCGGCTGCAGAGCGAGCGGGCATCGACATCCCGACGCTGTGTGCCTACGCCGACCTGACGAACGTCGGGGCCTGCCGGATGTGTCTGGTCGACGTCGACGGCGAGCGCCGCGAGACCGCCTGCACCACCGCCGTCGCCGACGGCGTGGAGATCGAATACGACACCGAGGACCTCTGGGATCAGCGCCGGACGATTCTGGAGTTGATGTTTACCGAGGAGAACCACTACTGCATGTACTGCGAGATGGAGGGCGATTGCGAACTTGAGGACATGTTCAACCGCGCCGGCCTCGACAGCGATCGCTTCCCACTCGAGTACAAGGATGTCGAGCCGGACACCTCGAACGACTACATCACGATGGATCTCGACCGCTGTATCAGCTGCGGTCGGTGTATCCGGACCTGCGAGGAAGTCGTCGGCAACGACACGCTGAACTTCGGCAACCGCGGCCGCGAGACGACGATCATCGCCGATTCGGGCGTCCCGCTCGGCGAATCCTCCTGTACCTCCTGTGGAGCCTGCGTCCAGGCCTGCCCGACGGGGACGCTGTACAGCCCACTGTCGGCCTACAAGGGCCGCGAACGCGACTGCGAGGTCGAGACGACGACCTGCAGTGAGTGTTCGGTCGGCTGTGAACTGGAGGTCTACACCAACTCCGGCCGGATCGTCAAAATCGAAGGCGTCGAAGGCGGCGCGGACGGCGGCCAGCTCTGTGAGATGGGGCGCTTCGAACTCCTCGACGATCGCCGCGAACGGATCACCGAACCCCGTGTCGACGGCGAGCGGGTCGACCTCGAGGACGCACTCGAGGCGGTCGGCGACGAACTGGCCGACGCGAACTCGGTCAACGCGGTCGCCTCCGATCGACTCCCCACGGAGACCCTGGACGCCTTCGCGGAGGCGATGGAGACCGTCGACGCCGCCCTGGAGATCCCCGGGGCGCAGCGCCGGGCAACCGAGGCCGCGATCCGCAAGGAACTCGCCGCAGACGGCTACGAGGACCTGCCCGCCGACTCGATCGAGGACCTGCTGGACGCCGAGGGGATCGTCGTCTACGACACCTCGATCGTCGACACCCATCCCGTCGCCGCGTCGTACGTCCGCCGCGCGGCGAAGGACGGTGCCGAACTGGTCACCGTCGACGGCGAGGAGGATCAGCTCAAACGGTTCAGCGACGACAGCCTGACCGTCGGCTCGCCGCTGGCCCAGGCCACCGCGGAGGCGGCCGGCGCACTCGCCGACGGCGGGAGCGCCTCGCCGGTCGCGGGCGTCGCCGAGGCCGCGACCCGCACGCTCGACGCCGACGAGAGCGTCGTCGTCCTCGGTCCGGACATCGAAGAGCAGGACGCGCTGGTCGACGCCTACGGCCTGGCGGCGATGACCGACAGCCAGGTCGTCAGTCTGGATCGGAGTGCAAACCGCGCTGATCTGGCGGCCGACGGGATCGAGGAACCGGCCGAGGTCGCGTACCTGCTGGCCGGCGACGACCGCGGCGACGATCTGGATCGAGCGATCGAGGTGGCCCGGCAGGCCGACACCGTGATCGCGCAGGCGACCCGCGAGTCGGCGCTGACCGACATCGCCGACGTCGTGATTCCCGCCCTCGACTGGTTCGAGCGCGAGGGGACGATCGTCGACGCCGACGGCCAGCAGCGAGCGGTCGATCGCGTGCTCGAACCGCGCGGCGAGATCGACGCCGATCTCGACGTCATTGCGGCGCTCCAGGAGGTGGCAGCATGAGCGCACAGACTGAAGCTGACGCCCAGAACGACGACCGGACGACCGTCGCGACGGTGTGTCTGGGCGGCTGTTCGGGGTGTCACATGGAGTTTCTGAACGTCGACCACGGTCTCGTGGAGCTGGTCGAGGAGGTCGACATCGTCGCCAGTCACATGATCGTCGACGAGAAGGGCGTCCCGGAGGCCGACGTCGGCATCGCCGAGGGCGTCGTCACCAACGAGGAGAACGTCGAGGTCGTCGAGGAACTCCGCGAGAACTGCGACACCGTCGTGGCCTGGGGCGACTGCGCCGCCCTGCGCGGGATCATGTCCCTGCGCAACTACCAGGATCGCGACGAAATGCTCGAAGAGACCTACAAGGGCGAGGCCGACGACGAGAGCGAGGTCCCCTTCGGAGACGACGACGGCGTTCCGAAACTGCTCGAAGACGCCCGGCCGCTCGACGAGTACATCGACGTCGACGTCTACGTGCCCGGGTGTCCACCGGACGCAGACGTGATGAAGGAGAGCCTCGAAGCGCTGGCTCGCGGGGAGACCCCCGAGATCGAAGGCGAGAAACTGCAGTACGACTGAGGAGATACAAATGAGCAAGAAGGAAGTCATCGATCCGGTCACGCGCGTCGAGGGGCACGGCAAGATCACCATCCACCTCGACGACGAGGGGAGCGTCGAGGACGCACAGTTCCACGTCACGGAGTTCCGTGGCTTCGAGGAGTTCGTCGAGGGCCGTCCCATCTGGGAGATGCCCGAGATCACCGCCCGCATCTGTGGCATTTGCCCGGTCAGCCACCAGCTGGCCGCGGCGAAGGCCGCCGATGATGTCATGGACGCCGAGGTTCCCGAGAGTGCCCAGAAGCTCCGGGAACTCATGCACATGGGCCAGGTCCTTCAGAGCCATGCACTGAGCTTCTTTTACCTCTCCAGCCCCGATCTGGTGCTCGGCTACGACGCCGATCCCGCCGAGCGCAACATCGAGGGCGTCCTCGAGGAGAACCCACAGCTCGCCGAGCGCGGGATCGACCTGCGGAGCTTCGGCCAGGACGTCATCGCCGCGCTGGGCGAGAAGAAGGTCCACCCCGACTTCGCCGTGGCGGGTGGCGTCTCGAACACGCTCGATCGGGCGGACGGCGAGGAACTGCTCGAAGAGAGTCAGCCACTCGCCGGGTACGTCCGGGAGACGATCGACCTCCTCAAGGACATCTTCGAGGAGATGGACGACGACACGCTGGATTATGCCACCTACCCGACGGGCTACATGGGGCTGGTGACTGAGGAGGGTGGCCTCGAACACTACGACGGGGACATTCGCCTGGTCGACGAGGAGGGCGACCTTCTGGAAGAGATCGACGACGGCGACTATCGGGACGTCATCGCCGAGCGTTCCAAGGAGTGGAGCTACCTCAAGTTCCCCTACTACAGGGAGCGCGGGTTCGAGGACGGCCAGTACCGCGTCGGGCCGCTCGCGCGGCTGAACGCCGTGGACAACATTTCGACGCCGCAGGCCCGTGAGGAGTGGGTCGAGTTCATGGACGCCGCCGAGGGACCGGTTCACGAACGCTCGACGTACTACCACTGGGCCCGGCTCATCGAGATGCTGTACTGCGTCGAGCGCATTCAGGAACTCCTCGAGGACGACGACGTCTACGACGGGATCACGAACGTCCCCACGAAGCCCAAGGCGGGCACGGGCGTCGGCGTCATCGAGGCCCCGCGCGGGACGCTCATCCACGAGTACACCATCGACGACGGCGGCAAAGTCGAGAACGCCAACTTCATCGTCGCCACGACGCACAACAACGGCGCGATGAACAAAGGCGTCACCTCCGCCGCAGAGAAGTTCGTCGACGGCCCCGAAATCCCGGAGGGGATCCTCAACAAGATGGAGAGTGTCATCCGGTGTTACGATCCGTGTCTGTCGTGTTCGACACACGCCATCGGCGACATGCCGCTGGAACTCGAACTCGAACAGGGCGGCGAGACGGTCGCCTCGATGAGCCGCTGAAGACGGCCCCGACGACAACCACATACTCACACATCATGAACGCACTCCTGCTCGGCCTCGGAAACGACATCAAGCGCGACGACGTGGTCGGTCTGGAGGTAACCGACGCGCTCGAAGAGCGCTTCGGCGACCGCCTGGACGTCGAGACTTACACGTCCGGCCGGCTCATGCTCATCCAGGAACTCAGCGGCTACGACCGGGTGTTCCTCGTCGACGCGATCAAGACCGACGGGGGCACGCCCGGGGACTACTACGAGTTCTCTCCGAGCGAGGTCGAGCCGAGCGACGACTCGGGTGGACTGGCTACCCACAACGTCGGGCTGGGGACGCTCCAGACGCTCGGCGAGGCGATGGGCCAGTCCATGCCCGAGATCACCATCTTCGCCATCGAGGTCGAGAACCCCTTCGAGTACGGCGAGGGGATGACCGACGTCGTCGAGGCGGCCGTGCCGGATCTGATCGCGGAGATCGGCGACGACATCGAGGCGGCGCTCGCGGCGACCGCGGCGGTCTGACTGTCGGCCCCGACTCGATGGCACGGACAGCGCTCTCGCCTTGATTTTCACAGGTTGCCCACAATATTGTTGGCATCACGATACTTTCTTGGTACTTGCTATCGTAACTCAATCCGGTGATACGATGACCGTCGCAGACCTCATGCGCGAGGACGTCGTGACTGCGCGTCCGGACACGGCAGTCGGTGCCCTCGCCCGCAAGATGGGAGACGAGTTCGTTGGATCAGTCGTGATCGAACGCGACGGCAGGCCTGTCGGTATCGTCACGGACCGTGATATCGCACTCGACGTCGTGGCCGAGGGCCGAGAGCCGGACGAACTGGTCGCCGAAGACGTCATGACGAGCGATCCGGCGACAGTGTCCGCCGACGCAGGGGTGATGGACCTCGTCGACGAGCTGGTACAGGCCAGTGTCCGACGGATGCCGGTCGTCGACGACGGGGATCTCGTCGGGATCATCACCTTCGACGACCTCGTCGTCCTCCTCTCGACGGAGTTCACCAAGATCGGTGACGTCGTCGATACCGAGATGGCACCGTACTGACGCCCGCCGACGGGGCCGGGTTTCGTTCGCCTCCCGTCCTACGAGTCACTCACTGCCGCCGAGGCGTTCTCGCCCCGAAGGAACGCGACCAGGACGTCCCCGAGTTCCTCGTGGGCCTGCTCGTACGAGATCGTCGCCGGACTGTCACCGGGTTGGCCGCGGTATGAGCCGAACTGGGTGTGGTTCATCCCGTCGATCGTGATCTCGACGGCCCGATTCGGGAGGAACTCGCGGTTTGCTTCGGCGGTCTCCCGGTCGATCACCGTGTCAGCGCTTCCCTGTACCGAGAGGACACGGAGACCACTCCCGGCGAGGTCGCGGTCGCAATACGAGCCAAAGAGGACGAGTCCGTCGAGTCGGTCGGCGTTCCGATCGGCGAACCGGCACGCCATCGCGCCGCCAAGCGAGTGGCCGCCGACGTACCACGACGTCGTTTTCGGATTGGCGTCGATGATCGGATCGGCTATCCTCGCGTCGAAGACGGCCAGATTCAACGCTGGTCTGGGTATGTAGACTGTCGCGCCGGTTCGATCGACGACCGGAGCCAGCGTCTCAAGGTAGGCACTGGGATCGACGCGTGCACCAGGGTAGAAAACGAGTCCCATCGAGGCGTCCTCGACGGCCGATGCCTCCGTCGGTTCGAGCACGTACCCGCCGTCGAGAGCAGACACAGCGACACCTGGGTCGTCCTCGACAGCCCGGATCTCCGCCGGCGTCGCCGTGTACGGTGTCCCGACGTAGACGACGCCGAGGCTGGTCGCGATGAGGAGGACGGCGAGAAGCCAGACGGCGATCCGTTCGCGGCCGACGGCACGGATCACAACGCGTCGTCGACGAAGGGCGCTTCCATCTTGCCGATCTCTAAGATGACTTCGTCACCGGTGCCGAGGATCTCGAGGACCTCGCCGACCACGACGAGGTCGAACTCCGGCGTGGGGCCGACGGCGAGGGCGTCGCCGATGTCGATTTCCTCGAGGATGTCCTGGAAGTGAACCCGAGCACGACAATCTGTGGGATGGTGAACGTTCGTGAGTGTGATCTCGTCGACGGTGACGTCGACGCGCTCGTAGTTCTGGGCGACGACGACCTTCTCGCCGTCGGCGTCCTGGTCGCGTTCGAGTGCCTGAAAGGCCTTCTCCGTCGGCTGATAGCCGCCGCGCGGCCCCGGGACGCTATCGACGAGTCCGAGTGCCGAGAGCTTTCGCATCTGGTTTTTGACCGATCCTTCCGTCCGGTTTACCTTCTCGGCGATCCGGGCGCTCTTGACCGGCGAGTCGGACTCCGAATACTCGTTGACGAGCGTCGTCAGCGCGCTCTGGTGGGGAGGGGAGAGATCAAGCGTGTTCGAATCCATCAGTGATGAGTAATAATGACAGACACCTATTTATAGGGTTCGCAACTCGAAGCCGCGTTTCGCGGAACGCATTTTCACCCGAGCAGCCTTGCGACGGGTTTCATCGATCCCGTCTCGTGACGCTTTCACTCGAAGTTCTCGACGAACGCGTCGGTCGAGTCCCGCCAGGCGTCGACGAGTTCGTCCTCGAAGGTGTCGCCCTCGCCGACCTCGATCTCGTCGTGGTCGTCGAGCCATTCGACCGTCCGCTCGACGCCGTCTTCGAAGGAGACTGTGTACTCGAAGTCCAGATCGCGTTTCGCCTTGCTGTTGTCGAAGACCGTGCTGTACTGGAAGTGGTCCCGGAGCATCTCCGTGCGATCCGGTGCCACTTCGCGGAGCACGTCCGTCGGAACGTGGACGAGTTCGGGTTCCGGAGCATCCAGCGCGGCCGCGACCCGGCGGTGGTACTGGTTCCAGGTAATGACCTCCTCGCTGGTGACGTGGTAGGTCTCGCCGTAGGCGACCTCGTTGCCGACGGCGTTGACGTACGCCGCGGCGACGTCGTCACGATGACACGAGCCCCACAACGAGGTGCCGTCGCCGTGGACGACGATGGGTTTGCCCTGGCGAATCCGCTCGATGTAGTAGGTGTCGCCGCCGAACGTGTGGAAGATGGCTCCGCCCTCGCCGTAGGTGCTCCACGGGCGGATGATCGTCACGTCGAAGGCTCCCTCAGCCTCGGCTTCCCGGAAGCGATCCTCCGCGGCGGCCTTGCCCTCGGCGTAGTCGCTGACTGGCGGCTCGCGGGTGGCGTCTTCGGTCACCGGATTTCGCTCGGGCGGCCGGTGATAGACGTCGACCGTACTCGTGAAGATGAACTGCTCGATCTCTCCGGCGAAGGCGCGGATGTCGCTCTCGGCGTCCTCGAGGCCGAAACACATCATGTCGATGACGACGTCGACGTCGACGTCTGCGACCGCCGATTCGAACGCGTCGTGATCGAAGCGATCGCCGTGGATCTCCGAGACTGTCTCGGGGATCTCGACGTCGGTCTCTCCGCGATTGAAGATCGTCACGTCGTGGCCCGCGTCGACGAGTTGTCGTGTGATGCCGGTCGAGATGACGCCCGTACCGCCGATGACAAGTACGTCCATAGTCCGAGTCCGGGCGGGAGCTACATGACGGTTTGGCCTCGTGTCTGTGCGGTGTTTAGTTAATCGAGTCGCGGTTGAGAACAGCCAGAAAGCCCCCGCGTTCTCAGCTGCCGCGACTCGCTGCGCTCCGGTAGGTGCTTGCGTCGTCGGGGCCCGCTGAGAGCGCGGCCCCTTTCAGTCCCGCCCATGCCGGCTGACCAACCGGTCTCGGGGCTTTCTGGCTGTTGCAAGCGATTCCTGCTAAACTAAACACTACCCGTGTCTGTGCGGAATTTGATTGGTGTCCTCGAAAACTGCAGCCAGCACAGCGTTTACCCGTCGTTCGCACCAAACGATCACAGACAGCCATGAGCGAGCCCACACCCGACGCGCCCGACGAGGACGACCCGACCATCACACTGTATCGCCTCCAGGCCTGCCCGTTCTGTGAGCGCGTGGCGCGAAAGCTCTCGGAGTACGATATCGACTATCAGTCACGCTTCGTCGAGCCGCTGCACTCGAAACGCAACGCCGTCAAGCGGGTCAGCGGCCAGCGTGCGGTGCCGGTGATCGTCGACGACCGGACCGGCGTGACGATGAGCGAGAGCGACCGCATCGTTCAGTATCTCGATCGGACCTACGGGGAGGCCTGACGATGGACCTGCCATTCGACGTCGTCGACCTCGGGCCGGCCGACCACCCCGAACCCGGCGAGGCAGCCCCGGATTTCGAGCGCCCGCTGGTCACCGACGAGTACTGGGCGGACGTCGCGCTGTCGGCCCTCACGGCCGACGGTCCCGTCCTCCTCGTCTTTTTCCCGATGGACGGGAGTTTCCCGGCGACGTACATCTGGAACGAGATCGACGACCGCGGGTGGGGACGCGAGGGCGACCTGACCGTCGTCGGGCTCTCGATCTCGACGCCGTACGAGCACAAGCGGTTCATCGCGGAGGCGGGACTCTCCTATCGACTGTTCAGCGACCCGCAGAACGGGGTTGCCGAGACCTACGGGGTCGTCCACGATCTCGACGGGATGGCAGGCGTCAGCGAGGCTCGCCCGGCCGTGTTCCTCCTTGACGAGGACCGGACTGTCGAGTACGCCTGGGCAGCGAGTGAGTGGCCGGAATTTCCGGACTACGACGCGATCGCGGCGGCGATCGAGGAGCTCTAGGTTTCGACCGTCAGTCGGTATTCTCCTCAGACTTCGATCTCGCGGAGCGACTCCGTCTCGCCGCAGTAGGGACACTGGAAGTCCGAAACAGCGACGTCGTCGGGCATCTCGTAGGTGTAGTGGAGTTCGACCATGTCGAGTTCGCAGTCGTCGTTCTCACAGGCGACTTCGAGGGTTGTGGGCATACGAGCCGATAGCGGTGGCTCCCGGATAAGCGAGTGGGTCACGGCAGTGACGTGCGCCGGGTATCACGGTAACGGCCTCTCTCGGTGGGCGTCGTCACTCCGCGGTGGAAACGATGGCTGCGGGGAGTAAGCCCCCTTCTGTTGTCGGCATTCGGCTGAGCGTCCGCGTCGTGTCCGGGCTACCAGTCACGCGGACTTGCACCGGCGAGGATTCGCCGTTCCATCCGTTCTCGCCCGTCGACGCGCCGGACGGCGCGCCCAGTTCGTCGTGCGCGTGAGGCCCGTAGGGTCCCACGTAGCGACGCGCCCTCAGTGGGTTGGTCTTCCCGTCGTTTGTTCGCCCGCTCGATCGGCCGCCTTGCGGCGGGGATCGACCGCACTTTGTCACTCCGGGGTCACACACCTCATCGGTCGGGGCGAGTGGTCTCGTTTCTGTTCCAGTGCCGGCGGTCTCCCGCCCCGGGCTTGTGCCCGGTCGCCTGCCCGGACGGTGGGGGGACTTTCCTCATGCCCGTTGATCCGCTCCGGCGAAGCCGAAACGCACGTCCCGGGCACGGGAGCCGGGCTCCCGCTGCCACTCGATACTACGCCGTCAGGGGGATTAAGGGGTTCGGTCGGTCGATGGGGTACCGTCTGACCCGTCGCTTACAGCGCCTGCTTGACCTGCTGGAGGAACTGCTGGGGCGGCAGCGCACCCGTGAACTCGCCGTCGGTGCCGTTGACGTTGATCTGGGGAACGCCACGGACGCCGAACTCCTGGGAGAGCTCCATGAACTCCTGGGACTCGACCGCGTTGGCCGTGACGTTCTCGTTGACCACGGCGAAGTTGTGGGCCGTCTGGACCGCACCCGGGCAGTGCGGGCACGTCGGCGTGACGAAGACGGTGATGTCGACCGGTTCGTCGATCTCGGCGACCTCTTCGAGCACGCTCTCGTCGATGTCGGGCTCGCCGGTCGAGACCGAGATCATGTCCTGGAGGAACGCGCTGAACTCCTGGCCCGAGGGAATACCGAAGTACCGGACACCGTCAATATCGTCACGCGTCATGACCGTGACCGGACCGCCGTCGTAGTGGTCCGCGCCGAGCTCGGCCGCCAGCGGGTCGTCCATGTCGTGGACAGCCACCTCGATCGCGTCATTGAGGTCGGCGACGTCTTCGACCAGCGCGACCGTCTCTTCGCAGTACTCACAATCGTCCTGGGTGAAGACGTGGACGTCGATCGACTCGTCCATGTCTTCGAGAAGTTCTGAAACTTCCGCTCTGTCGTCGTCGTCGAGTATTGACATCGTACCTTCCCCTAGCAGCTACAGCGCAATTATATTTTGCGATCTTCACAATACCATGCAATCGATGTACATGGACCGGACGAATCCGGTTCGGACCGGGGGACGGCACCACTTACGCCGGGGAGCGGACCAGAGTGACCACCTCACTCAAGCGGGCGGACCGGGACGGTCACCTTACTCAAGCGGGCGGACCGAAACGGTCACCTCGTCGCTTTCGAGTCCGTCGACCTCTGCCGTGATCGTCACCTCGCCGGATTCACGTTCGGCCTGAATGATTGCCAGGGCCGTCCCGTGATAAGCCGACCGGCGGGATTCGACGTAGGACTCGTTGCTCGCCAGGTCGCCGTTGTCGACGCCGGCGAGGTCGCCAGCGCCGTCCACCGAGAACGTGATCTCGTGGTCGGCCCGCGGCACGACGACCCCCTCGTCGTCGACGATTCGGGCGTCGACGTACACTAGATCTTGCCCGTCGGCCGTGATGGCCCCGCGGTCGGGATCGAGTTCGACCCGCGCGGGCTCGCCAGCCGTCTGGAGCTCGTGGGTCGCGACGACCTCCCCGTCGGTCTCGGCGACGGCCCGCAGCGTCCCCGGCTCGTAGGGGACGTACCATTCGATCATCCGATCGGGGTTGTCGGCGAGGTGCTGGACGCCGATGGTCTCGTCGTTCTGAGAGAGCGTGACGGTCTCGGCGTTGGTGAACGTCACGACGTGGACGAACCCGCGGGAGTCTTCCTGGTCGGGGAACGTCCAGTGGTCCGAGAGGGCCGGCCAGGACCACGCCGGGCGGGCCGGCGCGCGCTTCCGACCGGGATCGAACGCCGCGATCTCGACCATCGGCTCGTCGCTCCAGACGCTCTGATGGAAGGCAGCCGGCGGCTTCGGGACGCCGCAGGTGTCGATCAACCCGGTCGGCCAGCCCTTGCTCGGCCACTCGCGGGCTTCCCCCAGGTAGTCGAAACCGGCCCAGATGAACTGCCCCGCAACGTCGTCGCGCTCGGCGACGTCGAACCACGGATTCCGGGGGACGAACGCGAGCGGATCGTCGCCCTCGCCGCGGAAAAAGGGGCGACACTCCGAGCCGACGATCGGCACGTCGACGCCCCGCTCGCGGAGTTCGTCGTAGTGGTGTTCCATGTAGTTGCCCGAGAAGAGATCGACCCGCTCGGCGACAGCTTCGGCGTTCTCGAGGATCCCCTCGTGGCCGTCACCCCACGCCGGACTGCCGTAGGTCGCCGGCCGCGTCGGGTCGAGTTCGTTGGCCGCCTCGACCAGCATCGCCAGGTCCTCGAGCATCCCCTGGTCGCCGTGGTCGTAGCTCTCGTTGCCGACGCTCCAGGCGATCACCGAGGGGTGGTTGCGATCACGGCGGATCATCGCCGCGAGGTCCTCACGCCACCAGTCGTCGAAGAACGTCTCGGTCTTCTCGTGTCGCCACTTGTCGTAGGCCTCGTCGATGACCAGAAACCCCATGCGGTCACAGAGATCCAGGAGTTCGGGCTGTGGCGGATTGTGCGCGGTCCGGATGGCGTTCGCTCCCATGTCGGCGAGGGTCTCCAGGCGGCGTTCGAGCGCTCGCCTGGGCACGGCGGCCCCCAGTGCACCCGCACTGTGATGGAGGTTGACGCCTTTGAGGGTCATCGACTCGCCGTTGAGCAGAAAGCCCTCGTCGGCCGAGAACGTGAACGTCCGGATCCCGAACGGCGTGACGTAGTCGTCGACTGGCTCGCCCGTCGTCTCTCCCTGTTCACTCGGGTCGCCCCGATGAACCACGCTTCTGACGTGATATCGCTCGGGCGTCTCCGGTGACCACCGCTCCGGATCCTCGACAGCGAGTTCCTGGTCGAAGGTCCGTTCCTCGCCGGCGGCGAGTCGCCGCTCGGTTTTGGTCTCGGCGACGACCTCGCCCGACGGATCGTACACTTCCGTCGAGAGCGTACACGTGGCCGCCGCCTCGGCGTCGTTGGCTACCTCGGTGTGGACGTCAACCCTGGCACGGCGGCCCGTCACGGCCGGCGTACGGACGTCTGTGCCCCACGGGACCACGTGGAGCGCCGACGTCTCGATCAGGTGGACGTGCCGGTAGATCCCCGATCCGGCGTACCACCGACAGTTCGGCAGGTCGGTGTTGTCGACCCGGACGGCGAGATTTTCGCCGCCGTCGGCCTCGCTGACGTCGTAGTTGAAACTCGTATAGCCGTTTGGCCGGTTGCCGACGTGGTCGCCGCCGAGATAGACGTCGCTGTTGCGATAGACGCCGTCGAAACGGAGGTAGGTCTTCGCCCCGTCGACGTCGGCCGGGAGCGAGCGGTGGTACCACCCGACGCCACCGGGCAGGAACGCCTGCGCACTTCCGGCGGGGTGCTCCGGGTCGAACGGTCCCTCGATGCTCCAGTCGTGTGGTAGCTCGACCGAGCGCCACCCGTCGTCCTCGAAGTCGGGGTCGGCCGCCCCTTCGGCCTCGCCCCGGTGAAATCGCCAGCCCGTCTCGAGGCGGCGCGTTCGTCGGTACTGCTCGGTCGGTCCCGTGCAGGCTGTCATACCGTTCGGGGTAGGAAAACGACCGGGTTAAGCGTGGTGACTATTCCCGGGGCGCAACTGTCGGTCAGCGACCGAGAGAAGTGCCGTGTCGTTTCGAAAGCGGTCCGTCAGACCTTCGACGCCTGTCGCTGCTGCCAGGCTCCGAGGAGCCGGAGCACGATGTCGAAGAACAGCCCCAGCAGGATGAACGAGAATCCCCACACGCCGAACATCCCTGCCAGGATATTCCGCAACGGTGCCTGGTACACCCCTGGCGCTGCCGCCGGGCCCTGGAGAACCGCCGCTCCGATCGCCATCAGCAACGCGCCGAAGATGGCGATCGTGAGCGAGACGTGACTGCTTATCCAGTACCAGACGGCCAGCAACACCATCTGAATCCCGCTCGCCTCTTGCCTGGCCGAATTGAGTGCCCGAATCTCCACCATAGTTCAAAAGATGCGGAATCGAGTATTTGAATCTTGTGGAGTCCGGCCGATCCGCACCCACGGATCGTCGTCGAAACCGCAGGTCGACGACAGAATCGAGTGGTTTCTCGACGGCGCTACATTCCGGGTACGCCGCCATCGTCGTCGCCGCTCGTCGAGAGGTCGCCGGCGGAGACGACGTCGTCGATCCGAAGGATGGTCCGGGCCGCCTCGATCGCGGCGTCGAAGGCCGTCGCCTTCACGCGGCGGGGTTCGACGACCCCCTCGGCGGCAGCGTCGATGAGTTCGCCGGTCTCGGCGTCGATCCCCGCGGCCCGCTCGCCGTCGTGGTGGCGCGCCCGGAGGTCGACGAGTGCGTCGATCGGGGAGTGACCGGCGTTCTCCGCGAGCGTCCGCGGCGAGACGTCGAGCGCGTCGGCGAAGGCCTCGACGGCGAGTTGCTCG
>Ga0207771_100787_pt1 | contig 16492 bp, 15 predicted proteins | sample A23M2SouthBayCA_2_FD_187731 | JGI IMG/M metagenome (GOLD analysis project Ga0207771, IMG submission 187731) | Aerobic enrichment media microbial communities from Eden Landing Ponds, California, USA - A23 M2 (2) (SPAdes) | ecosystem: Environmental > Aquatic > Marine > Unclassified | place...
CCGGCCTCTGCGGCGGCGTCAGGGTCTTTCAGCAGGTGACCCGTGGTCAGACAGACGACCTGCTCGTCGTCGTCGATCTCGCCGCGCTCGCGGAGCTTGCGCAGCCCGGCGACGCTGGCCGCGGACGCTGGCTCGACGCCCACGCCCTCGCCCGCGAGCGAGCGCTGGGCGTCCGTGATCTCTTCGTCGGACACCGCCACCGCGGTACCGCCCGTCTCGCGGATGCCGGGCAGCGCCTTGGGGGCGTTGACGGGGTTGCCGATGCGGATGGCCGTCGCGATGGTCTCGACCTCGTCCCACCGGCGAACCTCGTCGTTGCCCTCCTCGATGGCTTCGACCATCGGGGCCGATCCCTCGGCCTGCACACCCGTTAGCTTCGGCACGTCGTCTTCCTCGATGGCACCGGCTTTCACGAGTTCGCGGAAGCACTTGTACAGCGCCGCCGTGTTGCCGGCGTTGCCCACCGGGAGGACGATCCGGTCGGGATAGTCGTCGTAGTCGCTGGCGAACTGTTCCATGATCTCCAGCCCGATGGTCTTCTGGCCTTCGAGGCGGAAGGGGTTCAGCGAGTTCAGGAGATAGGCCTCGCCGCGGCCGGCAAGCTCCTGGACGATGTCGAGGCAGGCGTCGAAGTTGCCGTCGACTTCGAGGATGCGCGCGCCGTGGAGCGAGGCCTGTGCGACCTTCCCGGCGGCGACCTTGCCGGCGGGCAAGAGGACGAGCGTCTCCAGATCCGCGCGAGCGCCGTAGGCCGCCAGCGCGGCGGAGGTGTTGCCCGTCGAGGCACACGCGAGCCGGTCGACACCGACCTCCTGTGCGACGCGGACGCCGACGGTCATGCCCCGATCTTTGAACGAGCCAGTCGGGTTCATCCCCTCGTGTTTGATGCGCAGCGCGTCGACGCCGACCTCGTCTTCGAGGCGCGGGACGCGATGCAGCGGCGTGTGACCCTCGGGGAGAGTCACGCCGACCTCGAACGGCAGTGCGGCGTTGTAGCGCCAGACGCCCTCGCCCTCGAAGTCCTCGAACGTCGGCAGATCGCCGTAGCGGGCTTCCAGCAGCCCATCGCAGTCGTCGCAGGTGTAACGAATCTCCGCAAAGGGCGCGAACGTCTCCCCACACTCGATGCAGGCCAGCCAGACCCCGTCGTCGGCGACCGCCGGCGTCTCGTCGGTCAACTGTAGATCAGCCATTGTCGGGGGCGAAGTCCCCTATCGGCAAAAGTGGGACGGTTGTCGGTGCGTGCCGAGTGCTGCACTGATTGACCGTCTCACCGCCCGAACTCGTCGATCCGACTGTGGACGTACGCCGCCCACTCGTCGAGTGTCTCGTGCATCAGTTCGGCGGCTTCGTCTCGGGGCGTCGGAGCGTACTGGTAGACGTGGCCGCCGCCGTCGAGCAACCGCCGACGGCGCGACGCCAGCCCTTTCTCCCGGAGCGTCGACAGCGACCGATTCACGTTCGACCGATCTCTGTCCAGTTCGCTCGCCAGTTCCTCGACGGTGCTCTCCGGATGATCGAGCAGCGCCTCGTAGGTCCGCACTTCGTGGGCCTGAATCCCGAAGACACAGGCCATCACCTCGTCGAGCGTCGGTTCGTCGTCGAGCATCAACTCCCGGAACCGGTTCGGGGCGGGGTCGGCAGCCATATATCGTTTCGTTTCGCTGGCACGCGGATAAAGCACTGCGTTACCTCACGCTCACCTCGTCACCCTGAGTACACCCGACCGTGACCGTCCGCACAGTCACTCGCTCACGTAGCCCTGATTCTCCAGACAGGTCCGCATCTCCGCGCGGTTCTGGTGGCGGTGCAGACGCGTCGGCGTATCGCAGTAGAACGTCGACCCGTCGTAGCGCAGTGTCACTTCGTGTTCGGACCCGAGAAACGCCGTTCGAACGATCACGCGCTCGCCGGCTTCGAGTGCGTCGAGTAGCTCCTCGACGGCCAGTTCGCCGGCCGCGACGGTGCGAGGTTCACCCATCGTGTGGCCGTTCCAGCGCCACCGGCTTGAGAGTGACTGTCGGACGTGGCCGGTCGATCGAAAGGGCACCGTTTCGGGTGGAGACAGCCGGACGGCGCAGGCGCTCCCCGCTGTTTCGACGACTCGAACGCATGGGTCGGGTGCCAAACGGACTCACGGATACCACAAAGGCCATCGTTTCGACTGGAGACCGCCGGACTACGATCGATCGGGCAGACGACTCTCGCTCCTGTCGGTCGCTCGCCGTGCTACTTCTACTCAGCCAGCCACGCCAGCAGCCGGCTTCCACCTTTTTACTGCGGGGGTATCCTCGCTTCGCTGCGGTACCCCTTGCAAAAACGTGGGCGAAAAAGCGGCTCGACTCCCGCCGGTCGCTCGCCGTCTTACGTTTCCTCAGCCAGCCACGCCAGCAGCCCGTTCTGAGCGTGCATCCGATTCTCGGCTTGGTCCCAGACGATAGCGTTGTCGTGCTCGATGGCGGCGTCGGTGACTTCCTCGCCGCGGTGGGCGGGCAGACAGTGCATCAGGGTGCGCTCGCCCAGCACGTCGGGGGTGATCTGGAAGCCGTCGAAGTCCTCCAGTTTCTGCCCTCGCTGGTCCTCTTGGCCCATGCTGACCCACACGTCCGTGTAGACGAGGTCGGCGTCGGCCATCGCCGCGTCGGGATCGTGGGTCGTCTCGGGCGCGTTGCCGAAGGCACCAGCCCGTTCCAGCACGTCGTCGTCGACGCCGTAGCCCGCGGGCGTGGCGACGGTGAGATCGATGCCGGTCATCGCTGCGCCCAGCACGAAGGACTGGCAAACGTTGTTGCCGTCGCCGACCCACGCCACCTCGACATCGTCGAACCCGCCGAAGTGCTCGCGGATCGTCAGCAGGTCGGCGAGCGTCTGGCAGGGGTGGGCGTCGTCGGTCAGGGCGTTGATGACTGGCACGTCGGCGTACTCGGCCAGTTCGACCACGTCGCTGTGCTCGAACACGCGGGCCATCACGAAGTCGACGTACCGCGAGAGGGCGCGCGAGGTGTCCTTGACCGGTTCGCCGTGGCCCAGGTGGATGTCGTCCGGGCCGAGGAAGATGGCGTGGCCGCCCAGTTGCGTCATCCCGGTCTCGAAGGAGACGCGGGTCCGTGTCGAGGGCTTCTCGAAGATCATCCCCAGCGTTTGCCCGTCCAGCAGGTCGGGCGCGCCGTCGGCTTTGATCTCGGCCGCGCGGTCGAGGACGGCCGTCAGTTCGTCGGTCGTCAGGTCGTCGACGTCGAGCAGGTGCGTGGGCATGGTTACAGGAGGCGTTCGGTGACGGCTTCGAGGACGGCGACCGCGCGGTCGTACTCCTCCAAGACGATGTGTTCGTCCGGTGCGTGATCGAGATCGGAGTCGCCGGGACCGTACGTCGCCATCGGGCAGTCCCAGGCCTGTGCGAAGACGTTCATGTCGCTCGTGCCGGTCTTGCGCAGCAGGTGGGGTTCACCGCCGGCCTGCCGGATCGCGACGCGAAACGCCCGCGCCACGTCGGTCCGGGGACTCTGCATGACGGGTTCGACCTTGTCGTCCCAGTGGACCGTGCCGTTGGTGAGGTGGCCGTCGGCGATCTCGCGGATCTCGTCGGTGGTGTACTCCGGGGGGACCCGCAGTTGCACGTCCATCGTCGCCTCGACGGACAGGCCGTCCTCGGAGATCCCGCCCTCGATGTCGACGGGCTTGCAGGTCACCCGTTCGAAGACGGCTTGCCACTCGTCTTTCTCGAATTCCTCGTCGACGGCGCTCCACCAGTCGATGGCGTCCTGAATGGCGTTGTTCTCCGGGCGCGAGGAGTGGCCCGATTCGCTCGTGGCGACGTAGGTGCCCGCCAGCAGCCCACGATAGCCAAGCGTGATCCCCTCCCAGCCGGAGGGTTCGCCGTTGATGACGGCGTCGGGTGCCGACTCGCGGTCCTCGATGACGAAGCGACTGCCACGGGAGTCGACCTCCTCGCCGACGACACCGATGAAGCTCGCGCCGGTGCGGACGGCGGCGATCGCCATCGAACACAGCGGTCCCTTCGCGTCGACTGAGCCACGGCCCCATAGCTCCTTTTTGCCGTCGTCGTTCTCCTCGATTCGGACGGGGATGTCGCCGGGAACGGTGTCGATGTGGGAGGTAAGCAACACGCCGTCGTCGGCCGGTGCGCGGACGTTCCCGATCTCGTCGATCCAGACCTCGCGGTCGTGGGCCTCGAAGAAATCGACGAGGTACTGGGCTGCTTCGTCTTCCTCGGGCGTGACCGAAGGGATACGGACGATCGCTTCGAGCAGGTCGCGAGCCTCCTGATCTGCGTCCGCTCTGGTGGTCTGGCTCATAGCAACACGGCCTCCAGCGCGTCGACGACGTGGTCGGTCTCGTCTTTCGTGAGCGTCAGCGGCGGCAGCAGGCGCACGACCGTCCGACCCGCGGGCAGCGCCAGCACGCCCTCCTTCATCGCGAGCTGTTTGAGCGCGCCCATCGCGCCGCGACCGACCTCGATGCCGATCATCAGGCCCTCGCCGCGGATGTCACGGACTTCGTCGCCCAGCGTCGCCGCCAGTTCGGTCTGGAGGTAGTCCCCGACTGCGGCGGCGTTGGCCGGCACGTCCTCTTCGACGAGCGTCGAGACGGTGGCGTCGGCGGCCGCCGAGATGACGGGACCGCCCGAGAACGTCGAGGCGTGTGAACCGTAGTCCTCGGCGATCCAGTCGCGACACAGCGTCGCGCCGATGGGGTAGCCGTTGCCAAGTCCCTTCGCGGACGTGATCATGTCGGGGACGACGCCCGACTCCTGGGCGGCCCACAGCGAGCCGGTGCGGCCCATCCCGGTCTGGACCTCGTCGAAGATCAGCGCCGCGCCGACCGCTTCGGTGGCCTCGCGCGTGGCTTCGAGGAACTCCGTGGAGGCGGGGTTGATCCCGCCCTCACCCTGCACGGGTTCGACGATGACGCCCGCGGTCTCGTCGTCGACGGTCTCGGCCATTGCTTCGGGGTCGTCGTAGGGGACGAACTCCACGTCACCAGCGAGTGGCTCGTAGGGCTTCTTGTACTTGCTCTTCCACGTGGTCGCCAGCGACCCCATGGTGCGGCCGTGAAAGCCCTGCATCGTCGCCACGAGCTTGGATTCGCCGGTCGCGGCGCGGGCGAACTTCAGCGCCGCTTCGTTGGCCTCGGTCCCGGAGTTACAGAGCCAGACCTTGCCGATCGGGTCCGGCGCGGTGTCGGCCAGTGTCTCGTAGAGGCTGGTCCGCGCGGAGTTGGGATACGATCCCTGGACGTAGGTCAGCTTGTCGATCTGGGTCTTTGCGGCCTGATCGACCGCGGGGTGGCGGTGACCCAGTGGCACACAGGCATACGAGGCACCCATGTCGAGATACTCGTTGCCCGCGTCGTCGGTCAGCCAGACACCGTCGCCTTCTTCGATCTGAATGGGTTTCTCGTTGAAGATGAATCCGCTCATTGGCGTGCCTCCTCGTAGATGTGTGTTCCTGCGCCGTCGAGTGCGCTCGTGACCGGTGCGTCGGCGTTCGCATCGGTGACGATCACTTCGGACGCCCCGTCGTCGATGGCCTCTGCGGCGGCCATGATCTTGCGGCTCATGAATCCCTCTGCGGCGTCTTCCAGCGCGTCCCACTCCTCGCCCGTCTCGACCGACTCGATCAGCGTTGCGGGGTCCTCGGGATCGGCGTAGACGCCTTCGACGTCCGTCAGCAAGACGAGCGTCGCGTCGAGTGCACCGGCGATGGCCGCGGCCGAGCGGTCGGCGTCCGTGTTGACCGGAATTATTTCTCCGTCGTCCTCGCCGGCCATCGGCGGCGCGGCGACCGGCGTGTAGCCGTCGTCCAACAGCGACCACAACAGCTCCTCGTTGACCTGCTTGATCGTCCCGGAGTGGTCGCCTCGACGGATCTTCTTCTTTCCGTCCTCGACGACGCGGACGGCGGACTTTCGCGGCCCGTGCAGGAGCTTCCCGTCGACGCCGTTCAGTCCCACTGCGTCGACGCCCTGCGTCTGGAGACCGGCAACGAGCTGGGTGTTGAGATGGCCGAAAACCATCTCGAACACCTCCATCGTCTGCTCGTCCGTAAAGCGGCCGACGACGCCACTCGGCGTCTCGACGTACTCCGGTTCGATGCCGAGTCGTTCGAGCGTGTCGTCGACGGCGGTCGAGCCGCCGTGAACGAGGACCATGTCCTCACCGTCTTCGCACAATGCTGCAACGTCCGAAAGGGCACCCGCTGGATCGACCGCACGAGCGCCACCGACTTTGATAACTGTAGTCATAAAAACGTCCTCCTGCGTTACGGCGATCCGACGGGGTGGAAGCCCGTGAACTCCAGTCCTGCCGTCTCCTCGATGCCAAGCGCGACGTTGGCGGCGTGGACCGCCTGGCCGGCCGAGCCTTTCATCATGTTGTCGATGGCCGAGAAGACGACGAGGCGCTTGTTCGCGGGGTCGACCTCGAAGCCGACCTCGGCGTAGTTCGTCCCGGCGACGGCCTTGGGTTCGGGGTAGCGATAGACGCCCCCGCCACCGGCGGCCATGCGGACGAACGGTTCGTCCTCGTAGGCTTCGCGGTACGCGCCCCAGAGGTCGCCCTTCGAGACGGGACCGCTCGGGAAGACGTGGCAGGTCGCCGACGCGCCGCGGATCATCTCGACGGCGTGGACGGTGAAAGACACGTCTGTACCGAGGAACTGCTGGATCTCGGCCTCGTGACGGTGGCCCGTCGGCGCGTACGGGCGGACGACGCCCGAGCGCTCCGGGTGACTGGAGGCCTCGCCGCCGCCAGCGCCGCCCTCCGAGGAGCCGACCTTCACGTCGACGACGATCTGCTCGTCGCCGGAGAGGATGTCGGCCTCGAACAGCGGGAGCAGGCCCATGATCGTCGCCGTGGCGTTACAGCCTCCGGAGGCGATCAGGTCAGCGCCCGCGAGGTTCTCGCGGTTGAGTTCGGGCAGGGCGTACTCCGACTCGGCGAGCAGTTCGGGGCGCGTGTGCCCGTCGTACCACTCCTCGTACTGTTCCTCGGTGTCGAGGCGGAAGTCCGCCGAGAGGTCGACGACGGTGTCGGCGGCGTCCTGGAAGGCGTCGATCTGCTCCATCGAGACGCCGTGGGGCGTCGCCGCAAAGAGCACGTCGACGGATTCGAGGTCTTCAGGACTACTAAAGCGCAGGTCCTTGTGTCGGAGATTCGGGTGAGCGTGGCCCACCGTCTTGTTCTCCTTGGATCTGCTCGTCGCCTGGACGGTGCGGAACTCCGGATGGGCGTCCAGCAGGCGAAGGAGTTCCCCGCCCGTGAAACCGGAGCCACCGACGACACTGGCCGAGTACGTCATGCCGTCACCCCGGCTTCTTGCTCGACTTTCGTTTCGAGCCAGTCGACCACTTCGGCGGGCACGTCCACGTCGGTAACTTCGCTGAGTGCCTTGAACTCGACGGTGTGGTTGACCTCGTGGACCGTGTAGTCGGTCGGTTCACCGGTCTCCTCGTCCACCCCAGTCTCCATCAGGTCGATCCCGAGCAAGCCACCGCCGACCGCATCGCTGGCCTTCTCGACGAGTTCGAGCGCGCGGTCGTCGAGTTCGAAGGTGTCGGTCTCGGCACCCTTGGCGGCGTTGGTCAGCCAGTGGTCCGACGAGCGGACCATCGCAGCGACGGGTTCGCCGTCGGTTGCGAGGACGCGAATGTCCCGGCCGGGCTTGTCGACGAACTCCTGGACGTAGAAGATCTTGTGCTCGTAGTGGCCCAGCGTCTCCTTGTGTTCGAGGATGGCTTCCGCCGCAGACGGCGAGTCGATCTTCGCCATCAGGCGGCCCCACGAACCGACGACGGGCTTGAGGACGCAGGGGTAGCCGAAGTTCTCGATCGACTCCATCGCGGCGTCTTTCGTAAAGGCGACGTCCGTGTTCGGCGTCGGCACGCCGGCCTCGACGAGCGCGAGGCTGTTCTTGACCTTGTCAGAACAGATCTCGGCGGTCTCCGGTGCGTTGACCACCGGGACGCCATAGGCCTCGATGAACTTCGTGGCGTACACCGATCGACTCGTCGAGAGACAGCGGTCGACGACGATATCCACGTCGTCGAGGATCTCGGGAGCCTCGCTGATGTTGAACTGTTGTTTCCGGACGTCGATCTTGGTGACCTCGTGGTCACGGTCACGCAGCTCCGACAGCAGGAGCTTCTCGTCCCGGCGAATCCGCGAATAGAGTATTCCTACATTCATTTGTATGAGTTCCAAGGAGACGGGTGGGCCGTCCGCTGACGGTCGTTACTCGCCCCAGTCCTCTTCGAGTTCGGGAGCCGAGTCGAGTTCGACGGGATCCGCCGAAATGACTTCGAGCTCGGCACCGCAGGTCGCACAGTCGACGATCTCTCCAGCTTCGAGGTTGTCGTGCAGGGAGACTTCCGCCCCGCATTCGACGCATTCTGCCATTGTATCTCTGTCTCGCGCGCGCTTCCACTTAAACCCTTCGAACTTATCAGAATGGAATAGTAACGCAGACCAGTGTCTAAGGCTACGTAGTTGCTGAAATCGGAATTGTACTGAAACTGGTATCAGATTTGTGGTAGTAGTTCCCCTCGCGGGGGTGGTCGCAGCACTACTCGCCGATCAGACATACTCGGCCACCTCCGCCTGCAGGCGGTCGCTGGCGGATTCGACGGCTTCGCGACGGGTCGCCAGCGTCTCGCGATCCGCGGCGAGCGTGTCTTCGGCCGCTGACACCTGCGCCTCGACGGCGTCGGGTGCCGGCCCGCCCGCCGAGTCACGCATCGCGACGCTTTCGGCCGGATCAAGCGCTGCCTCGACGGCTGCACGTTCGACGTACTCGTCGAGTGGAGCGCCCAGTACGTCCTCGGCGACTGCCGAGATAGTCCCGTAGTCGGGCGCGTCGGCGTCTGTCCCCTCGATCTCGCCCGCAGCTTCCGCCACCAGTTCGTGGGCGGTGCGGAACGGCACGCCCGCCATCGCCAGCAGGTCCGCGACGCCGGTCGCGGTCGAAAAGCCGTCGGTCGCTGCAGCTTCCAACGTTTCGGCGGGCCACTCGGCCGTTGCCACTGCACCGGTCGCGACGGCGACGCTCTCGGTGACGCTGTCGATGGCATCCCAGGCGTGGCGACCGGCACGCTGCAGGTCGCGGTTGTACGCGCGCGGTTGACCCTTGAGGTTCGTCAGCAGGCCGTTCAAGCCGGCGGTCGCGTCGCCGGTGCGCCCGCGGACGAGTTCCAGCGTGTCCGGGTTCTTCTTCTGGGGCATGATCGAGGAGGTCGAGGCGTAGTCGTCCGATAGCTCGACGTGGCCCTTACTCGCCATGACGATCACGTCCTCGGCCAGTCCCGACAGCGTCGTCGCGAGCGTGGCGACCGCGCTGGTCGTCTCCACGAGGAAATCACGCGTCGCCGACGCGTCCATCGAGTTCGCAAGCACCGAGTCGAACCCGAGCAGTTCGGCGGTTCGCTCGCGATCCACGTCGAAGGGCGTCCCCGCGAACGCGGCCGACCCCAGCGGGTTCTGATCGACGCGCTCGTAGGCGTCGAGCAGGCGTCCGGTGTCGCGCTGCAAGGCCTGCTCGTAGGACGCGAGCCAGTGGGCCACCGTCGTCGGCTGAGCGGGCTGGAGGTGCGTGTAGCCGGGCATCACCGTCTCGGTGTGCTCGCGGGCCACCGCCAGCAACTGCTCGCGCGCCTCGACGGTCGTCTCGATCAGGGCGAGCAGGTCTTCGCGCAGGCGATAACGGATACAGGCCGCTACCTCGTCGTTGCGCGAGCGGGCGGTGTGCATCTTCCCGCCGTCAGACGACTTCGTCGCCTGACGAGCAGCCGAGTCGTCCGACTCGGCGACGCCGTCGGGTCCGACGCGGTCGATCACGGCGGACTCGATGGCCTCGTGTACGTCTTCGCCGTCGGGCAGGTCGTCGTGGCCTGCCGCCTCGATGTCGTCGAGCGCCCCCAGAATCTTACCCGCGGTGTCGGCATCGACGATGTCCTGCTCTGTGAGCATGACGACGTGGGCGCGATCCACGGCCAGATCGGCGGCGAAGATGCGCTCGTCGTCGGCAAGCGAGGAGAGGAACGAGCGGGCGGGACCGCCGCTAAAGCGGTCGCGGCGGACGACGCTCTCGTCGGCCGCCTCGCCTGCCCCGTCGTCGTTCTCTCCGTCGCTCATCGGCTATTCCTCACTACCGCCATCAGTCACCGCAGCTTCGCCCTTCTTCGCGTCTTCGAGAACCTTGTTGGCCAGACGCGACTGGAAGCCGTGGTACTTGGCGACGCCGGTGGCGTCCTGCTGGGTGATCCCGCCGGTCACGTCCTCCTCGTCGAACGAGGCGGCCGATTCGCTGTAGACGGCGTAGTCCGATTCACGCGACACCGGGCGGCAGTGGCCACCTTCCATCTTGACGGTGACGGTGCCGGTGACGCGCTCGTTCGTGTCGTCGATAAAGGCCTCTAGCGCGCTCACGAGCGGGGCATCGACGAGACCTTCGTAGGCCTTTTGGGACCACTCCTGGTCGACCTGAGCCTTGAACGAACGTTCTTCCTGGGTCAGGACGAGTCCTTCCAGTGCCTCGTGGGCGGTCAGCAGGACGGTCGCGGCGGGGTGTTCGTAGTTCTCGCGCACTTTCAGGCCGAGCATGCGGTCTTCCATCATGTCCGTGCGGCCGACGCCGTGGGTGCCGGCCTGTTCGTTGAGCTGTTCGATCAGTTCGACCGTCTCCAGCGCATCGCCGTCGACGGCGACGGCTTCACCCGCCTCGAAGGTGATCTCGACGAGTTCCGCCTCTTTGCCGGAGGGATTTTCAGTCCACTTGTAGATGTCGTCCTCTGGGATCGTACTCGGATCTTCGAGTTCCGAGCCTTCGATGGAGCGACTCCAGAGGTTCGTGTCGATTGAGTAGCGACCGCCGTCGCCGCCCTCGACGGGCAGGCCCTTCTCTGCGGCGTACTCGTTCTCCCACTCGCGAGTGAGACCGAGTTCGCGCACGGGCGCGATCACGTCCAGATCCGAGTCACGCCAGACGGACTCGAAACGAAGCTGATCGTTGCCCTTGCCGGTACAGCCGTGGGCAACGGCGGCACAGTCGTGCTCCTCGGCGACTTCGAGGATGGCCTTGGCGATGACCGGGCGCGCGAGTGCGGTGCCCAGCGGATAGCCCTGATAGTCGGCGTTGGCCTTCACGGCCGTGAGACAGAGGTCGGCGAAGTCCTCCTTCGCGTCGACGACGTACTGCTCGACGCCGAGGGCCTCGGCGGTCTCTTCGGCCTCCTCGAACTCGTATTCGGGCTGGCCGACGTCGACGGTGACGCCGATCACGTCGTCGTAGCCGTACTCTTCTTTCAGGAGCGATACGCAGACTGTGGTGTCGAGCCCGCCGGAGAAGGCGAGTGCGACGGTGCCGGATGCGGAGTCGGATTCGGTTGGCATGGGTGGATGTTACGTTCTCGGGTGGTGTGTCTGTCGATTTCGACTGATCGTGGCTGTCGTCACGACGGCGCGACCAACAGACGGTGGTCGGTGATTATGAAACGAACGAACCGTGAATCGAGGAAGTGAGTAATGTGGGCCTAGAAACGGCCCCGTCGTCGCGGTCGGCGTCGGAGAAGGGTGACGGACTCGACGCTGGCGGTCTCGCGTGCCCCAGCGATCGAGGTCTCGTGCATGTACTCGGCAGTATTCACGCTTCGGTACTAATAGGTTCCGAGTCACACGCGGTGTGTGTGGCGTTGACAGCCACTGCCCGGCTTATCCGTCGGTCGCCGTCGCGGTCTCGGTTGCCGTGTCACGAGCGGCGTCGTTGCTGGCGTTCCCGACTGTTCGGGTGCTGTCGTGCCGCTCGGCGGTACTGTCAGGCCGATCACGGTCCTCGCTCGCGTTCGCCGGGTCACTGGGACCGCGATCTGTGGACCTACGGTCGTCGGGACCACGATCACCAGCATGCGCCGGACCGAACCCCTCACCGACGCGATCACCGGCGATCTCGCGGGCGATCCGGGCGACTTCCGGGCCGATGAGGTTCTCGGCACGGTCGCTCAGTGTGCGGATCGCGGTCACGTCGACGCCGTTCGCCCGCAGCGTCTCGGCCGGCAACGCCTGGGCCGTCTCATTGGTCTGGTTCGCCAGTCGTTCGACGCTCCGGGTCTGGGCGGCCAGTCGCGCCATCCGCGCCCGATACGCGCCCTCACTCAGCGAGCCGTTCTCGCGGGCAGTCTGGAGCGCTTCACGACGCTGTTCGAGAACCGAAAGACGACGTTCGAGGTCGCTCAGTTGCGCGGCGGCCACGGCGGCCCGCGAGTCGTTCCCCGCTGTCTGTGCCACACGGACGCCGTAGGCCCGTGACTGGACTTCACCGTCCAGTTCCGCTCCCTGCACGCCGACGACGCCGGCCAGTTGTTCGCCCGGGGCGACACGCTCGTTGGTGGCTCCAGCACTCGCGTTCGACGCTGTCGCGGTGTCGGTGGTCTGTGCAAGCCCGGACAGCGGCATCGCCGCGAGACTTCCGACGACCAGCACCGTCACGATCAGGATCGTGGTTCGTCGCATCGTTACATCTCCATTCCATCACTCTCCCCATATAAACGGCCGACGCTGACCGCGGATTTCTGCCGATTAAACCGAATTAAAACCGCTCGACTGCGGCCCGACCTGTCGTCACCACGAGCGTGAGGCACGTCTCACTCGTCGCTCGATTCGTCGTCGCTATCTCCCTCCGGGCCGATGTCGCCAGCGATGTCCACGTCGGGCAGGGTCACGACGTTCTCCCGCCCGATGCGGAACGTCTCTAGCTCGTCGGCCTCGCGCAGGCCGCTGATGACCTGACTCGTCTTGGCGGCCGTCCAGTCCAGTCGCTCGGCGATCTGTTGTTGTTTGATCCGACCGCCGTTCTCGTCCACCAGTCCCAGCACTTGCTCTTCGTTACTGAGCAGTTCCGGCGGGGGCGTGTTCGTGTCGTCGGTGCCCGCCGCTGGGCCGTCCGCAGCACTCGTCTCGTCGGTCGCCGCTGGCGCGATATTCGTGTCCTCACCGGCGTCTTCGGTCGCATTCCCGTCGGCGGTCGTCGCCGTGCCGCCGGTGAAGCCGTATCGGCGATTGGCCCACAGCAGCGCGACGACGCCGCCGGCCGCGAGCACTGTCGCCACCAGGAGGAGCCACGCGTTGCCATCACCGCTCCGTTGCTGACTCTCGCTCGATTCGGTCACGACGAGGCTCGGCTCCTCGGGACCGAAGTCACGGCGACCGTCCCAGGCGACCTGTCGGGTGCCGTCGCGGTCCGGCTGTGGGGCGACGCTCACCCGCTCGTAGCCCTCGGGCCAGCGGATTCGCAGCGTGCTCTCGGTGTCGAGAAACAGGCCAGCCAGCGCGTCGCCCGCCCGCAGTTGTTCGCCGTCGACGGCCGCGAAGTTCGTCCACTCGAAGCGATAGGTGACGACGCCGTAGGTCTGTGGCAGCGTCTCCTGTTCGGCCGTGACTGTGAGATTGCGGAGCGTCATCTCGCGGCCGGTCGCGTTCTCGGCCGTCCGTAGCGTTCGGTTCATCCGGTCGCCGAAGCCGCTCGTGTAGGCCGTCGAGTCGTTCCGGATGTCCGCCTGCAGGCTCTCGAAGGCCGTCGTCGTGTTGTCGTCGTCCAGTCGCGTCCGGTAGACCAGCGCCCACTGAGCGTCCCCGTCGGCCTGCAGATCGACCTGCAGGACGACCGTGTCGGGATCGACCTGTTCCTGTGCCAGTCCACCGAAGCCCGCCCCCGCGACGGGGACCGCGAGCAGTCCGAGCACGAGAGCGACCACGACGACGCGCTGTCCGGTACCTGACGACATTCTCATCCGGTGTTTGCTGCCCCGTGGTATATGGCTTGAGGCCGAATGTGGAATCGGGCAGGATCGCGCTCCTTTTCGGCGTCGCCGTCCTGTCGGAAGACGTGTTCAGCCTGAACGTTCCGCTGCCGGGCGATGTGGCGCGTCTGGCGACGGATCTCGCCCGTGCAATGCCGAGCGCGACCCCGCGCCAGCGCGGCGAGCACACGCTCGTGGTCAAACGGCTCGGGACCGACGATAGCCCGCCAGCCGTCGTCGAGGCCCGCGCCCGCGAGGTGCTGAGCGAGCAGCCCCCGTTTGCCGCCCGGATCACCGGTGTCGACTGGTTCGAGGAGCCAACGTCCGGGCCGGGACCGGTCGTCTATCTCACCGTCGAGAGTCCGGGGCTGATCGACCTGCACGCACACCTGTGCGAGGCGTTCGATCCCGTCCCCGACGTGGAGGGCGACGACTACACGCCACACGTCACCATCGCCCGCGGCGGCGATCCAGAGGTGGCGCGGCGACTCCTCGACCGCGAGATAGAGCCAGTCGAGTGGGTCGTCGACGAACTGGCATTCTACGACGCCCAGCGCCACCTCGACGCCGGGCGGGTCTCGCTGAGCGGGTAACAATCCTTTTGCCCTCGCCTGCCATCCCACTCCAGTATGGACTACCGCGAAGTCGAGACCACGAGTGAGTACGTCTGTCGCCTCGACCACGGGCGGGATTGGCGCGCCCAGATCGAAGACTTCGCCGACGAGCAGGGCATCGACGCGGCCTTCTTTCAGGGACTCGGGGCGGTCGAGGACGCCGAGATCTATTTTTACGATCAGGAACGCCAGGAGTACGACGCCGTGACCTTTTCCGAACCGCTCGAAGTCGCCGCCTGCATCGGCAACGTCTCGCATCTGAACGGCGAGCGCTTCGCCCACACCCACGCCGTGTGCTCGAAGCCCGACGGCACCGCCATCGCGGGCCACCTCAACAGCGCGACCGTCTTCGCTGGCGAACTCCACGTTCGGGCGTTCGACACCGATCTCGTCCGGGAACACGACGAGCCGACGGATCTGGACCTCTGGGAGCTATAGATGCGCGAGGCAGACGAACAGTACTTCGAACGACTGGAATCCCAGCTCGACGACGCCTTCGACGTAGCCGAGCGCGCCAAACAGCAGGGCGGCGATCCCGTGCCCGAGGTCGAGATTCCGACCGCCCGCGACATGGCCGACCGGGTCGAGAACATCCTCGGGATCGATGGCGTCGCAGAGCGCGTGCGCGAACTCGAAGGCGAGATGAGCCGCGAGGAGGCCGCGCTCGAACTGGTCTCTGACTTCGTCGACGGTGACGTGGGTGACTACGACTCGAAAGCGGGCAAGGTCGAGGGGGCCGTTCGGACGGCCGTCGCGTTGCTCACCGAGGGTGTCGTCGCCGCCCCCATCGAGGGGATCGACCGCGTCGAGATCCTGGACAACGACGACGGCTCACAGTTCGTCAACGTCTACTACGCCGGCCCGATCCGCTCTGCCGGTGGGACCGCACAGGCGCTGTCCGTGCTCGTGGCCGACTACGCCCGTGCACTACTGGGTATCGACGAGTACAAAGCCAGAGACGAGGAGATCAACCGCTACGCCGAGGAGATCGACCTCTACGACAAGGAGACTGGCCTGCAGTACTCCCCCAAGGAGAAAGAGTCGAAATTCATCGCCGAGCACATGCCGATCATGCTGGACGGCGAGGCCACCGGTGACGAAGAGGTGTCCGGCTTTCGCGACCTCGAACGGGTCGACACCAACTCCGCCCGCGGTGGGATGTGTCTCGTCGCCGCCGAAGGGATCGCCCTGAAAGCGCCGAAGATCCAGCGCTACACCCGTAACTTAGACGAGGTCGATTGGCCGTGGCTCCAGGACCTCATCGACGGCACCATCGGGAAAGACGAGACCGACGAGAAAGCCGACGACGAGGACGACGACGAGAGCGAGGCGAGCGACGAGGACGACGGCGAGGGCGACACAGACGACGCCGACGAACCGACTGGCCCGCCACGGGTCGATCCCGCCACGAAGTACCTCCGGGACCTGATCGCCGGCCGGCCGGTCTTTTCCCATCCCTCCAACGCCGGGGGCTTTCGCCTGCGCTACGGCCGCGCGAGAAATCACGGCTTCGCGACGGCGGGTGTCCACCCGGCGACGATGCATCTGGTCGACGACTTCCTCGCGACCGGGACCCAGATCAAGACCGAACGACCCGGGAAAGCCGCCGGCGTCGTGCCAGTCGACAGCATCGAAGGCCCGACCGTCCGTCTCGCCAACGGCGACGTGCGCCGGATCGACGACCCCGAGGAAGCCCTCGAAGTCCGCAACGGCGTCGAGAAGATCCTCGATCTGGGCGAGTACCTCGTCAACTACGGCGAGTTCGTCGAGAACAACCATCCGCTGGCCCCGGCCTCCTACACCGTCGAGTGGTGGCGACAGGAGTTTTCCGAGGCCGGCGGCGACGTGCAAGCCCTCGACGACGACGTTCACGTCGACCTCGCCGATCCGAGCGCCGCGGAAGCCCTCGACTGGGCCAGCGAGTACGACGCCCCCTTGCACCCGAAGTACACCTACTGCTGGCACGACGTGCGCGTCGACGCCGTCGCGGCGCTGGCGACGGCCGTCGAGAACGGACGCGTGGCACAAACAGATGGCGCAGTCGCCGCCGATCCGTCGTCGAGTACGGCGGG
>Ga0207771_100789_pt1 | contig 16455 bp, 14 predicted proteins | sample A23M2SouthBayCA_2_FD_187731 | JGI IMG/M metagenome (GOLD analysis project Ga0207771, IMG submission 187731) | Aerobic enrichment media microbial communities from Eden Landing Ponds, California, USA - A23 M2 (2) (SPAdes) | ecosystem: Environmental > Aquatic > Marine > Unclassified | place...
CGGTCCGGACGGACCCGGTATCGGGTCGACCCCTGCTTCGTGTCGCCGTACGCCGTCGAGAGCCGGTCGACGCCGACCGGGCCGTCGACCGCGACCTTCCGGAGCAGCGAGGCGCCCCGAAGCGCCCAGAAGTCCTCCTGTTCCGGGGGCAGTTCCCGCCCGGTACCCGTCTTCGCGAACTCGGCCCAGTCCGGCTGTTCAAGCTCCTCCGCCAGCTTCTCCGCGGTGGCCTCGATGAGGTCCTCCGCCGGAGCGTCGAAGAGTGTCGCCATTACCGTCTCGTTCCCGACGGCGGCGTTTAACTCTGACGTTAGACGGCCGCGACGGCGGCGCGACCGCCCGAGACAGCCGACTCACGATGTCGGAACGCTCTGCGAGCCGAGCGCGCCGGCGACCGCGCCGCCGACCACCGTCGGCAACACGTACGTGCCGGTCCGGTGGATGACGACCGCCGCGGCTGCGACGCTCGCCGGAACGCCGAGCGCGGCCAACAGCGCGACGATGACCGTCTCCACGCCGCCGAGTCCGCCCGGAAGCGGGGTGATACCCGCGATCGCGCCAACCGGAACGACGACGAGCACGACGGGGAAGGCCACGGCCTGGTCGAGCGCGGCCAGCGAGAGCCACAGCGAGGTGGCGAGACAGAGCCAGCCGGCCGTCGAGAAGCCGAGCGCGAGCACGAGCCGACGACGGTCGCCGCCGACCCGCTCGATGGCACCGAAAAAACCCTCGACGCGCGACCGGACGGCTGCCCGGGTCGGCTTCCCCCTGCCGGGGAGGACCCGGGCGACGAGCCGCAGGACCGGGGTGACAGCACCGACGGCGGCACGCTCGACCCGGTAGCGGTAGCGCCAGCCGAGCACGGCGAGTATCGGCACCGCGAGCGCCAGCCCGACGACGGCGTACGAGGCGACGCGGAGCCGCGAGCCGAACGCGACCCGTGTCGAGAAGTAGCCGATGCCCGCCGTCGCGAGCAGGATGGAGGGAACGAAGTTGAGCGAGTCGACCGACGCGATGGCAGCGAGCCCCGTCTCGTACTCGGTGTCGCTCGCGCGGGAGACGAACAGCGCGGCGACCGGCTCCCCACCTGCCTGTCCGAACGGCGTGACGTTGTTCGCGAACGTCGCCGCCGCGAAGACGAGCACGGCGAGCCGCCGACTCAGCTGCGAGCCGAGCCCCGAGACAACGGTGTGAAGCGCGAGCCCCCACGCGGAGAGCCAGCAGACGGCGACGCCGAACACCGCCGCGAGCGTCGTCGGGTCGGCGCGCCACAGCGCCGACGTCACCCGCCCGACGCCGACGAGCCACAGCAGCCCCGCGAGCACGAGGGTCGCGAGCGCGAAGCCGACCGCGGTCGCCCGGAGGTCGATCTCCATGCCCCGGCTTCTCGCGGACGGCGTTTATCCCGTTCGGTGTCGACCACACCGACACCGATTTGCCGCCGCCGCCCGCCCCGCCGACATGGACGAACGGGCAGCGCTCGCGCTCGTCGGCGAGGAGCTCCCAGCGGCCGGCGACGACTGTGCCGTCGTCGGTGACACCGTCGTCACGACGGACATGCTCCACGAGACGACGGATTTCCCCGACGGAACGACCCGTTACACGGCCGGCTGGCGCGCCGTCGGCGCCTCGCTGTCCGACGTGGCCGCGATGGGCGCCGCGGCGACCGCGGCCGTCGCCGTCTACGGCGCCCCCACGTTCGTCGAGGGGGAGCTGCGCGACTTCCTCCGGGGCGCACGCGAGGTGTGCGAGCTCGTCGGCGCAGAGTACGTCGGCGGCGACCTCGACGGCCATGACGAGTTCACCGTCGCGACGACCGCGCTCGGAGAGACGGACGACCCGGTGCTGCGGTCAGGGGCTACGGTCGGTGACGCGGTCTGCGTGACCGGGACGCTCGGGCGGTCGGCCGCCGCACTCCGGCTGTTCACCGACGAACAGCCGCGGGCGAACGAGCTGTTCCGGTTCGAGCCGCGCGTCGCGACCGGGCTCGCAGTCGCCCCGCACGCGACCGCGATGCTGGATTCGAGCGACGGGCTCGCGCGGTCGCTCCATCAGCTCGCGGCCGCCTCCGACTGCGGGTTCACCGTGGACGGCGACCGGCTTCCGGTCGATGACGCCGTCGACGCGGTCGCGGCCGACGCGGCCGAACGGCGTGAGCTCGCGGTCCATTTCGGCGAGGACTTCGAACTCATCTTCACCACGCCCGAGCCGGACCGGGCCGCGTCGGCCGCGTCGACGCCGGTCACGCGAGTCGGAACGGTCACGGAGCGGGGCGTCGAACTCGACGGCGAGCCGCTCGCAGACCGGGGCTACACCCACTGACGCCTACGCGAGCAGCTCGAACGGGACGGGGACGAAACACAGCGCGCCGAGCACGAACGTGAGCGCGCCGACGGCCATCCGCTTGCGGTCGAGCGACTCCTCGTAGATCGGCTCGGCCGAGCCGACGTACGCGAGCCCGAGGGTGACGACGCCCCAGAACCCCCACAGGAACGGGGCGTTGAACCCAACGTCGGTGAACAGGTAGAGGTAGCCGGCGAGCCCGAACAGGACGGCGGGAACGAGTGCCGCGATCGACTCCGCGCGCTGGCCGAACATCGCCCGAGTGACGTGGCCGCCGTCGAGCTGACCGACCGGGATGAGGTTCAGAAACGTGACGAACATCCCGACCCAGCCGCCGAACACGACCGGATTGACCGCTCGCGTCGGGTCCTCGTACGTGAGCGGCTGGTTCGTCACCGCCGAGAGGAACTGCAGCAGCGGCGGGTAGCCGAACCGAATCTCGACGGCCGTCGCGCTCGACAGCACGGACTGAGGCACCTGAATCGGCGGGAGCAGCAGTCCGACGACGCTCACCGCGACGGCCGCGACGAGTCCGGCGAGCGGGCCGGCGACGCCGATGTCGAACAGCGCCTTCCGGTCCGGGATGCGCCCTTTCATCCGGATGACGGCACCGAGCGTTCCGATGAACGAGGGGATAGGAATGAAATACGGGAGCGAGGCGTTCACCCGGTGGTACCGCGACAGCACGTAGTGGCCGAGCTCGTGGATGCCGAGCACGGAGAGCACCGCGGCGGTGAACTTCCACTTGTCGCCCGTGAACAGGTCCAGCGGCCCCGACAGGGGCTCGTAGTACCACATCGAGCCAGCGAACAGCGTCGTCAGCACGGTCAACACCAGCATCACGACGTTCGTCCACGGCACCTCGTCGATACCGCCGCCCGCGGGTTGGGCGACGAGCGCGTGTCGGCGGTTCCGGAGTTCGACGCCGGAGATGGGGTCCGTCTCGGTGTCCTGGACGGTGGCGAAGCGGACGTCGTAGCCCGCGTCGCGGAACGCGGGCCAGACGCGCCGCTCGAGTTCGTCGGGGCCGACCAGCGGCTCGCCCACGTAGACGAGCCGGTCGCCGTCGTTCCGGAGCGACTCGACGCGGAACACGTCGGCGAGCCGCTCGGGCGCGGGCGCGTCCGTCGCGGCGGCGTCCGCGACGCGGTCGTCACTCATCAGCGTGAGAACGGGATTCGCGGGGATAAATCCCCGGACGTCGGATGGAGGGCGGAGGGCTGTCGTCGCGCCGGCGTTACGCCGTCGTCACGCGCCACGTCGTGGCGCTCGTGTACGACCACTTCTCGATCTCGAGGTCGGCCGCCGAGTCCCGGAGCTTCACCATCAGCGCGCCGATCTCCTTCGGCGAGAGTCCGACCTCGTCGGCGATGAACTTCGACTTGAAGTACATCTCGCCGTCCGCGGCCTTCCGCGCGAGGTAGTTCTTCAGGCGGCTCTCCTTACACTCGGTCTCGTTTGCGGGGGTAGTTGCGCTCATCGTTCGCCTCGCTCCCCGCTTGTAACCGGGGGAGTATATAAAGGGAGGAAGCTTAGGGTGGCTTCGACCGAATTCGGGTCGAATCGACGAAAAACGTACCTTTCACTGACTCCTCAAAATCGCTTAGACGTTTTACAACGTTTTCTAAATCAGTTATTGGCATTTTAATGTCGTCGCGTCAGACATCCACGAAGCCGGTTATATCCATCCCTTCCGAGGTGGAAAATTCCGAATCAACCCGGACTCGAGCCCCGCGCGCACGTCCGAGGTGGGCGAAAAGCGGGGTCGTCCGATGGGGATTACGTCCCGTCGCGTTCCGCCTCGTGGACCCAGAACGTCTCCTCGGCGGTGACCTCCTTCTTGAAGATCGGGACTTCGTCCTTCAGGCGGTCGATGCCGTCCGAGACTGTCTCGAACGCCTCCCCGCGGTGGCCGGCGAGCACGACGACGAAGACGATATCCTCCCCATCAGGGATAACTCCCTGCCGGTGGTGCATCGCCACGTCGAAGACCCCCTCCCGTTCCTCGAGCTCCGACTCGATGGTCCGCATCCGCCGTTCGGCCACCCCGTCGTACATCTCGAACTCGAGGTACTCCGTGGGCGCGTCGTCGTCCCCGTCCCGTGCGCGAACGCGCCCGGTGAACGTCGCGATAGCTCCCGAACGGTCCGCCTGCGGCGAGCGCTTCACCGCCGCGACGAGCGACTCGAGCGTCTCGTGTTCCGGCTGGTCGTGGAGCGCCTCGACGACCGCCTCGGGGTCGAGCGCGGCCGCGTCCGCCGCACGGACGAGCACGTTGTCCACCTCCACGTCGCCGAGCGCGACCTGTGGGACCCGCGCGGCCGGGAACCCGACCGCGAGCGCGTAGTCGTGGTCCGGTGCGAGCCGGTCGAGCGCGTCGTCCAGCGGCAGGTCTGCGTCGCCGGCTGCACGCCAGCCGTCGCTGAGGTCGTACGTCGTGTCGGCCCGCGCCGCCGGGTCCGGTCGGACCGCCCCCTCGCCGTCCTCGACGAGGTGGCGGAGGACCGCGACCCGACCGTCGAGCGCCGCGACGAGCCGGTCGGTCGCGGCGGCAGCGTCCGGGCCGACGATGCCGAGCGTGTACATACTCGCCAGTTCGCCGCGGGGCGCTTGTAGGTGTCGACGCGTCCGGGCTGACGGTTCGGCCCCACCGGTGAGGGCCGGGTTCGGGCGAAGAGCTATTCTGTCGGGCGAGGTAGACGGAACATGGTCGACTCCCTCCGTCTCGGCCGGTATCCGCTCTCGTGGTCCGTCGCGGTCCCGCTCGCCGCGATGGGGCTCGTGTGGGTGCTCGGCCTGAGCGAGGTGCTGACGAGCGACCTCGCGGCCGTTCTGTATCCCGCGGTGCTGCCGTGGTACGTCGGCGTGCTCGCCGCCTCAGCGCTGCGCAACGTCGTGTTCCCCGCGCTCGGGAGCGGCGTCGCCTTCTGGTCGGTCGCGGCCGCAGTGATGGTCGCCGAGGCCGTGCTGATCGGCGGCGCCTTCGAGCTGGTTCGGGCCGGGATCCGTGGGCTCCGTGGCGACCGGCGTGGCACGGTCTGACGCCGCAGTCGGTGCTTGACAAGCCTTAAGCGGCGAACGCGGCTCACCACGCGTAATGAGAGTCGTCGTCTCCGTCGGTGGCAGCGTGCTCGTCCCCGATCCCGATTCGAACCGGGTCGAGCCGTACGCCGCCGGCATCGAGGAACTGGTCGCGGCCGGCCACGAGGTCGCCGCCGTCGTCGGTGGCGGCGGCGTCGCGCGCGAGTACATCGGCGCGGCGCGCGACCTCGGCGCGAACGAGATCGAACTCGACCAGCTCGGCATCGCCGTCACGCGGCTGAACGCCCGCCTGCTGCTCGCGGCACTCGACGAGCGGGTCGCCGCCTCCACCGTCGCCGAGGGGTACGAGGGGGCGGACGAGGCGCTCCACCGCGGCGACGTCGCCGTGATGGGGGGCGTCGTCCCCGCACAGACCACGGACGCCGTCGCCGCCGCGCTCGCCGAGTACGTCGACGCCGACCTGCTCGTCTACGCCACGTCGGTCCCGGGCGTGTTCAGCGCCGACCCCGACGACGAGCCCGACGCCGAGCGGTACGACGAACTCACCGCCTCGGCGCTGGTCGAAACGGTCGCGACGATGGAGATGAACGCCGGCTCCTCCGCACCGGTCGACCTGCTCGCGACGAAGGTCATCCAGCGGGCCGGAATCGACACTATCGTCCTCGACGGCTCGGAGCCGGACCGGGTCGTCCGGGCGGTGCAGTCCGGTGAGTTCGACGGGACACGGATCGTCCCGGACGAGCGATGACCTCCCCACACATCCTCGCCGACCGGCGGTACGACTTCTGGGCCGACGCCGCGGCCGACGCCGTGGAGGAGCGGCTCGCCACGGCCGACGACCGCGGGCCCGACGACCCGGTCGTCATCAAGGGCGGCATCTCCCCCTCCGGCGTTCCCCACTTCGGCAACATGAACGAGGTGATGCGCGGCTACTTCGTCGCCGAGGCGCTCCGCGAGCGGGGCCACGAGGTCCGACAGGTGTTCACGACGGACGACCGCGACCCACTCCGGAAGGTGCCCCGGAAGCTCGCGGATCTCGACGGCAACGTCGTCGGGCTCGGCGAGGTCGACGCCGGCGCGCTCGGCCGAAATCTCGGGAAGCCGTACACGTCGATTCCGGACCCGTTCGGCTGCTGTGACTCCTACGGCGACCACTTCTCGGAGCTCATCCGGCGGTCCGCCGAACTGCTCGGCGTCGACATCGAGGTGGTCTCGAACACCGACCTCTACGAGGACGGCACCTTCGAGCCGGCGACGCGACACGTGCTCGAACACCGGGACCGGGCGCGGGAACTCCTCGCCGAGTACCAGGACAAGGTGGACGGGGCGTACGTCCCGTTCAACCCGATCTGCGGGAGCTGCGGGAAGGTAACGGAGACGGTGACCGCCGTCGACCTCGACGCCGGGACGGTCGACTACCGCTGTACCGACATGGAGGCGGGCGACCGGACCATCGACGGGTGTGGCCACGAGGGGACCGCGACGCTCCGGGAGGGGAAGCTCCCGTGGCGCTTCGAGTGGCCCGCGCAGTGGCGCGTGCTCGACGTCGACTTCGAGCCGTTCGGGAAGGACCACGCGGAAGGGTCCTGGCCCTCCGGCGAGCATATCGCCCGCGAGGTGTTCGGCGACGAGCCGCCCGTTCCGATGGTGTACGAGTGGTTCACCCTCGAGGGGGAGCCGTTCTCCTCGTCGGCCGGCAACGTCGTCCTCGTCTCCGAGGTGCTGGAGCTGCTCGAGCCGGAGGTCGTCCGCTACTTCTTCGCGAAGGACCCGAAGCGCGCCCGCGACTTCAGCATCGAACGGCTGGACCAGCTCGTCGACGAGTTCGACCGCTTCGAGCGGCTCTACTTCGGCGACGTCGAGGGGGAAGAGACGGAGCGGCACCGCGCCGAGCGGGCGTACCCCTTCGTCGTCGACGACCCCGACCCGGACCGGGTTCGCATCCCCTACACGTTCGCGGCGGTACTCGGGATGACCGACGACCCGGCGCTCCGCGAGACGATGGCCCGGCGGTCCGGTCACATCCCCGAGAACGCAGACGGAGACGCCGTCGAGGCGGCGCTCGCGCGCGTCGAGAAGGCGCGGGCGTGGGCCGTCCGCACGGACAACGAGTACAACTACCGGCTGGCCGAGTCCCTCCCGGACGTCGACCTCGACGACGCGACGCGTGCGGCGCTCGCCGACCTCGCCGACTTCATCGAGGCGGAGAGCCCGGATGAGGAGACGCTTCAGGGGGAAATATACGAGACGGCACGCCGCCACGACGTCGACGTGGGCGACTTCTTCACCGCGGGCTACCGGCTGTTCCTCGACGAGGAGCAGGGGCCGCGGCTCGGCCCGCTCTTGGCCGCGCTGGAGACGACGTTCGTGCTCGACCGCCTGCGACTGGACGGGTAGAAGACACTTACCCGCGGGCCGCCCACCTCCGGCGATGCCCTCCAGACGCCACGTCCTCACCGTCCTCGGCAGCGGCGTGCTCGCAGGCTGTTCGCTACCCGGGAGCCGTGCGCCGACGGCGACCGAAACGTCGACCCGAACGCCGACGGGAACCGCGACCGAAACCGAGAGTGTCACCCTCCGACTCGTCACCGCTGCGAGCGGCGAGGCGCTCGACGGCCCGCTCGCCGTCCACCCGCCGGACCTCCGAGAGGACCTTCTGCTTGCAGCCGAGACGAGCGAACCCGTCCGTGGGCACGCGGTCGCGGCTGTCCACGATGCACCCCGCCCCGTCGTCACGGGATTCGACGTCGTCGAGCTCGTCGGGACCGACGGTGCGGACGGCACCTACGCGGTCACCGCCGAGGGCGGGACACGGTACGAACTCAAGGTCGGCCTCGAACGGGCCGACCCCCCGGCCGACGCGACGGTGACCGACGTCGGCGACCTCTTCGCCGAGCGAGCGTCGTTCCTCCGGACCGCACTCGACGGCGCGGCGACCGTCTACCCGGAGACGCGCCGGGGGGAGTGGGTCCGCCACGAGGTGTTCGACGGCTACTTCGGCGTCGACGGGACGACGTACCGCGGCTACGAAATACAGCAGACCGATGCCGCGTTCTTCTCGGAGGAGATCTGGTACGTCCTCGGGCTGTCGCGGTCAACGGCGACGGCGTCGCGGCGCCTTCGGTTCCCGGAGCTCTCCCGCCCCGTCCGCGAGACGGCCGACGAACTGCTCGCCCGCAGCGACGCCGGCGGCGCGACGCTCGAGTCGGTTCCGGAGACGGTCGCCTCGCAGCTCGTCGACCTCGGGCCGTTCCTCGGACACGGCCTCTCCTTCCGGTTCGCGGTCGACGGGTAGACGGCGCGCCGCACTCGGAGCACCCGGACCCGGAACCCTCTTGCGCGGCGCTCCCTTGGTCCGTCGTAATGGTGGACACGCTGACGCTCGTCGCCGCGGGCGTCATCCTCTACACGGCCATCGCGCTGGCGGCGAAATCGCGGGGACTACTCCCGCGGTGGCTCCGCGTCTCCGGGCCGATCACGACGATCCACACCGAACGGGGGAAGGCCTTTCTCGACTGGCTCGCCCGGCCGAAGCGGTTCTGGCGGGCGTGGGGGAACCTCGGGGTCGGCATCGCGCTCGTCGTGATGGTCGGCTCGTTCGTGCTGCTGTTGCTCACGGCCGTCGAGCAGTTCCAGAACCCGCAGGCGCGGGCGATAACCGAGCCACAGAACGTGCTCGTCATCCCCGGCGTGAACGACTTCCTCCCGGTGTCGGCCGCGCCGGCCATCCTGCTCGGCCTCGTCGTCGGCCTCGTCGTCCACGAGGGGGGCCACGGGCTGCTCTGCCGCGTCGAGGACATCGACATCGACTCGATGGGACTCGCGCTGTTCGCTGTCATCCCCATCGGCGCGTTCGTCGAACCCGACGACGAGTCCCGGCGGGCGGCCGACCGCGGCTCGCAGACCCGGATGTTCGCCGCGGGCGTCACGAACAACTTCGCCGTCTCTGTCGTCGCCTTCCTGCTGTTGTTCGGTCCGCTCGTCGGCGCCATCACGCCCGTGGCGGGCGTCCCCGTCGGCGACGCGCTCGACGGGTCGGCCGCCGACGAGGCGGGGCTCGGCTTCGGCGACGTGGTCACGTCCGTCGACGGCCAACCGGTCGAGGACGCCGCCGAGTTCGACGCTGCCCTCGCCGACGCCGACCGGACGGTGACGCTCGGCCTCGAAGACGGCCGGAGCGTCGAGATGGACCGCTATCTCATCGCGACCCGCGCCGTGCCGAGCGCGCTCCCCGGAATCGACGTCATGGGTGCAGACAGCGCGATTCGCATCGAGGCCGTCGACGGCGAGCCGGTGTACACGGCGAGCGAGTTCCGGGCAGCGGTCGAAGCCGACCCGGCGGTGAGACTGACGACGGACGCCGGCGAGACCGAGTTCGTCGCCGGCGCGTACGTCACCCAGCTCGCGGACGACAGCGCGCTCCGGGACGCGGGCGCGCCCGAGGACGCCCGCATCGTCGTCACCGCGGTCGACGGGGAACGAACGCTGTCCGCCGCGGAGCTCTCGGACGTACTCGACCGCTACGAGCCGGGCGAGACTGTCACCGTCGAGGCGTACGTCGACGGCGAGCCGGCCGAGTACGAGGTGACGCTACGTGGCGACGACGAGGCCCTGCTCGGCGTCTTCCTCCGCGGCGGTGTCGGCGGCGTCGGGTTCACCGACACCGGCGTCGATCCGTACCCCGCGGAGACGTTCCTCACGCTGCTCGGCGGCGGCGCCGGCGAGGGCTTCAGCGGCTTCGTCAGCGGTATCGGCGGCCTGCTCCTGTTGCCGTTCATCGGTGCTATCGCCCCGGGCATCGTGTACAACTTCGCCGGCTTCAACGCCGGTGTCGCGGCCTTCTACACCGTCGAGGGACCGCTCGCCGCGCTCGGCGGGGCCGTGTTCACGCTGGCGAACGCGGCCTTTTGGATCGGCTGGATCAACATCCAGCTCGGGCTGTTCAACTGCGTGCCCGCGTTTCCGCTCGACGGCGGCCACATCCTCCGCACGTCGACGCAGGCCGTCGTCGCACGACTCCCCATCGACGACAAACACGCCGCGACACGGGCAGTCACCGTCTCCGTGGGGCTCACGATGCTCGTCAGCCTGATCGTGATGATATTCGGGCCGCAGCTGCTCGCGTAGTCGTCGCAACCGAATCGGCCTTCAAACCCCGGCCCCAACGGTCGGTATGGAACGACGCGACGCCCCTGTGACCGAGGAAGGCTGGTACGTCCTCCACGACCTCCGCCGCGTTGACTGGGACGCCTGGCGGGACGCGCCCGACCACGAGCGCGAACGCGCGCTCGAGGAAGGTGTCGAGTATCTCCAAGAGCGCGAGGCGCTCGCGGACGCCGGCGAGGGCGTCTCGGCCGTCTTCACCGTCACCGGCCACAAGGCCGACATCATGCTGCTCCACCTCCGCCCGGAGACGGCACAGCTCGACCGCGCTGAGCGCGCCTTCGAAGGGACCGCCCTCGCGGCGTTCACCGAACGGGCGACCTCCTACGTCTCCGTGACCGAGGTGTCGGGCTACGTCACCGAGGAGCTCGAAAAGGGGGTCGAGAACATCGAGTCCGACGGGACGCGCAACTACATGCTCCAGCGGCTCCACCCCACCATCCCGGACGCGGAACACGTCTGCTTCTACCCGATGGACAAGCGCCGCGACCCGGAGTACAACTGGTACGACCTCCCCTTCGACGAGCGCGCGGAGCTCATCGCCGGCCACGGCGAGGTGGGCCGCGAGTACGCCGGGAAGGTGACACAGATCATCAGCGGCTCGATGGGGTTCGACGACTACGAGTGGGGTGTCACCCTCTTTGCCGACGACCCGACCGACATCAAACACCTACTCGCCGACATGCGGTTCGACCCCTCCTCGTCGCGCTACGCGGAGTTCGGCCCGTTCTACTTCGGCCGCCGGTTCGCGCCCGACCAGCTCCCCGCGCTGTTCGCCGGCGAGCCGCTGCCCGCGTACGGCTCGGCAGCCGACACGGACGAAGCCGAGGCATCGACCGAGGACGACCCCGAGACCGAAGAGGCGGAGCACGCTCACGATGAGGGGGAGGATGACAGTAGCGACGGCGAGGACGGCGACAGTGGGGGCGGCCGACCTGACCCCGGCGAGCCGCCACACGCCGAGGTCACGACGGAGGAGCTCGCCGCGGAGCTGCGACGGCTCGGGATCGACCTCGACGAGCATTCTGACGCGGGCTACGGGCTCGTCGTCTACTCCGACGAGGACGCCGACCCGCTCGCCGACGAGGTGGACGGCCTCCGGTCGAACTTCGATCACTACGACACCCACGTCCTGACGGCGGTGCGGGCCGACGCCGGCCGGTCCGCCGTCGTCTCGCTGTGGAAGAACGAGCGCGCGGCGAACACCGCATCGGGTTTCCTCGGGGACCTCCCCGGCGTCGACGCCGATCCGGACGACGACGAGCGCGGCGCCATCGGCGCGGCGGTTGACGGAGACGGCTCAGGCGAGGACGCTGACGACGGGGCAGCGAGCGACGAGGGGACCGACCCGGCCGTGGAGGCGACCGACGACCATGACGACATCCGCGGCGAGCTCGCCGACCTGGACATCTACGCCGGCCAGCCCCACGGCGAGGACGTGTACGCGATGGTGCTCTACTCCGAGGCGGACCCGGGAACGCTCCGCGAGGAGGTCGACTCGTTGCGGGGTGGCTTCGACCGCTACGACACCCACGTGTGGACGGCACTGTACGAAGGAACTGCGACCGACCGCACCGCGGTCGTGTCGCTGTGGGAGACCCGCGACGCGGCACAGACTGCCGGCGACTACCTCACCGACCTGCCGGATATCGTCGCCCGGGCGGGCGAGGAGTCCGGCTTCGGTACGATGGGGATGTTCTACACGGTCAAGCCGGAGCACCGCGAGGCGTTCACCGAGCGGTTCGAGACGGTCGGCGACCTGCTCGACGACATGGCGGGCCACGTCGAGACGGACCTGATGGTGAACGACGCCGACGAGAACGACATGTTCATCGCGAGTCAGTGGGACGCGAAGGAGGACGCGATGGCGTTCTTCCGTTCGGACGAGTTCCGCGAGACGGTTCAGTGGGGTCGGGACGTGCTCGCTGACCGGCCGCGCCACGTCTTCCTCGCCTGACCAGCCGTACTGCTCGGCCCAGCAGCGCTCCTTCGGTTTGGCCGAACGAGAAGCACAGAAAGGTGGGACGCAAGTGTCAGAGGGACCGCACGTCCACCTGCCGCGACGCTGTCGCCGCGACGGTGCAAACGTGCTGCGGCGTTGATAAATTCCCGATGCTTGATAAATCAAGTAGCGGGCAGCGGCAGCCGCTCAGTCGCCGAGGATGCCGGCCTCGCGCAGGTCGTCGCCGTCGACGCTCGTCCGGTAGTCCTCCTTCTCCATCCCGTCGAAGCGGTCGACGCCGAAGTCGTCGTCGTAGAGGTCGGCGACGCGGTCGCGCTCCGCCTCGGAAAGCGCCGGCGTCGCCGGGGCCGCGGCCCACTCGTCGATGTCTGCCTTCGACCGGAACGTCGGCGTCACGGAGGCCACGGCGTCGAAGGAGAGCAGCCACTGAATAGCGGCCTGGCCCATCGTTCGCTCCCCGTCTCGTTCGAGGAACCGCAGCGCCTCGACCTTCTCGAAGCCGGTGTCGTACCACTCGTCCGGGCGGAAGCCGCGGTGGTCGCCGGCGTCGAGTTCCGTCTCCGGCGTCACCTGCTCGTTGAGCAGGCCGGAGGAGTGGGGCACCCGTGGGATGAGCGAGGGGTCCGCGTCGGCGTGGCGCACCGTCTCGACGAAGTGGCGGTGGACGTCCTGCTCGAGCATGTTGCCGACGTACTGCACGCCGTCGAAGCCGTGTTCGATGGCGAAGTCGCCCTCCGCGAGCCAGCCGATGGAGGGGCCGAGCGCGACGCCGATCGCGTCGGCGACGTCCTCCTCGCGGAGCTCGTCGAGCAGTTCGAGCACCGCAGGGGTGAGCTCCGACACGTCCGGGTTGTGGAGCTGAAGGTAGTCGACGTGGTCGACGCCGAGGCGGTCGAGCGAGCGGTCGACCGCGTCGCGCAGATAGTCCACGGAGTACGCCTTCGGCAGTTCGCCGTGGCCGGCCTGCGGGTTGTTGTAGAAGTCGTACCCGACCTTCGTGCCGACGGTCATCTCCTCGCCGTGCTCCGCGAGCACCTCGCCGAGCAGCTCCTCCGAGCGGCCGTGGCCGTACACGTCGCCGGTGTCGAAGTAGGTGATGCCGGCGTCGAGCGCGTACTCCACCATCTCGAGGGCGTCGTCCTCGTCGCGGTCGCCCCACCAGTCCGTGCCGACGACCCACGCGCCGAAGCCGACCTCGCTCACCTCGACCCCCGAATCGCCGAGTTCGCGGTAGTGCATATCCTGACTTGGAGCGAGGGCCACTTAGCGGGAACGGTTCGCGTGGGAGCCGTCCACGGACGCCCCAGCGGCTCGTTACAGCCGTGTAATCCGGTTACGGCAGAGTAACGGTTCCGTGACGGAAACTCTCATACCATCGCCGCGGATAGCGGGGGGCATGACGAAGCGCCACGTGTCGCTGCCGCCGGACGCCGAGGCGGGGCTGTCGGCGTTCATCGACGAGGTGGACGAGCGACTGACCGCCGCAGGGCCGGACGCCGAGGAGAGCACCTGCGACGTGGTCCAGGACGTGCTCGTCGATCTCTACGGCGACCGGGAAGCGTACGAGCGCTGGCAGTCCGGGAAGGCGGTGTCGCCGGCGGAGCGCGTTCGCCTCCAGGGGTACGACCCCTGTAACGCGACGCTCGAGGCCGAGTACTACGCCGAGAAGGACGAGAACCGCTTCGAGCGCTCGAAACACCTGCAGTGGCTCTGGCGGCAGTTCGACGCGACGCCGATGGCCGACAACATCGCGTTCGCCCTGCGGTTCCGGGAGATGCTCGCGGGGCACCTGTTCGACGAGGCCGGGGAGGACCTCCGCATCTTCAAGGGCGTCACGTTCTCCTACGGCCACAACATCACCGTCGGGGACAACACCGTCATCCACGACGACGTCCATCTCGACGACCGCGGGAAGCTCACCATCGGCGACCGCGTCTCGATCTCCGACGACGCCCACGTGTACAGCCACGACCACGATGTCGTCGACCAGACGGAGGTGCGCAACTACCACACGATCATCGAGGACGATGCGCGCGTCACCTACGACTCGATGGTGACCGCGGGCGTGAAGGTCGGGAAGAACAGCGTTGTCGGCGCGCGCGCGACCGTCACCGGCGACGTGCCGGCCCACCACGTCGTCGTCGGTCAGCCGGCGAAGAGCGTCCGCGTGAAGCCGGGCTTCGAGGACGAGGCCACCGACATCGAGGACCGCCTCGATGACCGCGCCGACGAGCGGGAGCTCGGCTACACGCTCCCCGCGGAGCTCGACCGCTTCGACGAGTTCCAGCGCGGGCCGGCGCTCTCGGAGCCGGTGCAGCCGCACCGCGAGGAGTGAGTCGGGCCGTCACGAGTGAGCCGGGGCCTCACCGGAGTTCACGGGCGAGCAGCACGGCCGCGGCCGCGTCGACGAGTCCGACGACGAGGGCGATAGGGTTCACCCACGGCGGAAAGACGAAGCCGATCCACGAGTCCAGCGTCGCGTACGTCCCGGCGAGGGGGCCGCCGCGGGTGCTCTCGAGGTCGCCACCCGCGGGCACGTCGTCCGGCTCCTCGGGGAGATGCTCCCCGTCGAGGCGGATGCGGTCGGCCTCGTAGATGATGGCGCGGCTGCCGAGCGCTTCGCGGCTGTCGAACGACCACGCGACGCTGCCGTTCGGCGTCACCTCGAGGACGCGGAAGTGTCGCGAGTCGGTGATCAGCGTGTTCCCGTTCGGGAGCCGGTCGGCGTCGCGGGGCCACTGCAGCGCCTTCGGCTCGACGGGCGACGACTCCGGGACGCGCGCGTACTCCCAGACGATATCTCCCGTCTCCGTGTCGATCTCGACGATCCGGTCGTTCTCGGAGTCGGCGACGAGCATCGTCCCGCGCGCCTCCAGCAGGTTCGGGTTGTGCTGTTCGTTCATCACGGAGTGGTCGCCGGGCGAACCGTACGTCTCGACGATGCCGTCCGAGCGGTTCACCTCCAGGACGACGTCGTAGTTGCGGATGGAGAGCGTGAAGTTGCCGTCCGAGAGCCGGTCGATGTCGTTCATGTGGGTCCAGTCGGACTCCGGACCGTCGCTCGCGAACTCCTCCTCGCTCCCCTCCGGGACGTGCTCGTCGAACCACGGCGTCCCGCGGCCGATGTTGTCGGTGGCGTTCCACTGCCACGTGATCTCGCCCGACTCGTTCACCGTGAACGCGCGGTCGTTCCCCATGTCCGCGATGGCGGTCTCGCCGTTCGGGAGCCGGTCGGCGTCGTGGACCTCGTGGTGGTTCGGGAACGCGTCGTGCCAGCTGTACTCCCAGACGACCTCTTTCGTGTCGTAATCGATCTCGACGACGCGGTTGTAGATGCAGCCGTCGCCGTACTCGTCGGGACAGTCCTCCGTCCCCTCCTCGACGACGCCGACGCTGGCGAGGACGTTCCCGTTGTCGAGGTGTTCGACGTCGAAGACGCGGGCGTTCGGGACGGACCAGCGCCAGACGACGCTGCCGTTGGGCGCGACGACGGCCGCGTAGCCGTTGTTGTTGCCGAACCAGTCGACGGCCTGTACCCCGATGAGGGTGTGGCCGGGGTAGGCGTCCGTCTCGTCGGGTTGGGTCGCGACGCTCCCGGCGTCGTGGCTGGCGGCGAGCCCGACGAGCAGCGTCGACGACAGGAGGACGATAGCTGCGAGGGCGACGGCGCGGGGGGCAGCCATACCCGCTCGTGTCGACGCGCGCGGCATAGGCCTACTGGTTCGCGGTCGGCGCGAACAGTGATTCCGGGGCGGCGCAGACGGCGGAAACACCGGACTGAACGCCGGTCGAACCGCGCCTCGGTGCGACGGTTACAGCCCGAGCTCGTCCGCGAGTGCGGTAAAGGAGTCCACCTCCAGCGACGGCTGCGGGCCGAAATCCGGGTACGGGCCATCGTCGCGGTTCACCCACACGCCCTGCATGTCGGCGCCCTCGGCGCCCGC
>Ga0207771_100790_pt1 | contig 16429 bp, 18 predicted proteins | sample A23M2SouthBayCA_2_FD_187731 | JGI IMG/M metagenome (GOLD analysis project Ga0207771, IMG submission 187731) | Aerobic enrichment media microbial communities from Eden Landing Ponds, California, USA - A23 M2 (2) (SPAdes) | ecosystem: Environmental > Aquatic > Marine > Unclassified | place...
GATCGAGCGCCGTCGTGACGCCGTCGCCGAGGACGCGAGCCAGCACCACGTCGTCATCGTCGAACCCGTCCTCGGCCACCGTGCCGACCAGCAACACGCCGTGGTCCGAAAGCGGGACGAACAGCGCGTCGGCGAGCGACACGCCCGAAGGGAGCACCGGCGCGAGCCGGTCGGCATCGTCGGTCCGCACCGGCTCCCCCGACTCGTAGGCCGTCCACGCGGCAGTCTCCGCCCGGTCGAGCGACGGCACGGCTGCCGACTCCTCGAATCCGGCCGCCGCCGCGGGATCGAGCCGGCTATCGGCGACGAACCACACGGCGGCGACGCTCGACCCGAAAACCGTCGTGGCCGCGTCGACGCCGCGCTCGGCAACCGCGTCCATCCCGTCCGCCGCGAGCAGCCGCTGTGTCGTCGTGTGGAGCGTTCCGAGCCGCTCGGTGTACCGCTGTCTCGCGGTAACGTCCGTGTAAACCGCGTAGCCGTGTGTCCTCGGCTCGCCGCTTCGGACCGGAACCGCCTGGAGCCGGAAGACGCGCGTCTCGCCCGCGGCCGTCTCCCGTTCGACGCGTCTCCTCACCGACTCGTCGCGTAGCGCGCGCTCGTTCACGACAGCAGCCGCCTCCCGGTGGTTTGCGGGGACGATGACCGCGTCGAGCGATCGCCCGCGTATCTCGTCGGCGTCGTACCCGAACGTCGCCTCGAACGCCGGGTTGACGTTCTGCACAATCGGCTCACCGTCCTCGAACCGTACCTCAGCAATGCAGTCGCTGCTGTTCTCGAACAGCGCCTCGAGCTGGTGTTGGCGCTCCCGCTGGGTGCCGCTGTACACGCCGACCGCGATGCCGGCGAGCGCCCCCATCGACGCGAGTTGGGCGAGGATGACGAGCGGCTTGAGCTGCCCCTGCGAGAGCTGGAACCGGTACACCCACGCTGCGAGCGCGAGGAGCGCACCGATGCTGACGCCGGCCCACAACAGGGTCTGTTGCGGGACCGCCGCGTGGTGCCGCTCTCGACTGATCCAGTAGCCGCTGGCGACGATGGCCGCGTCGCCTGCGAGCGGGAGAGCGTTCTCGAACAGGGTCGACATGAGCGAGTTCCCCTGCAGCGCGACGTCGGCGTAGATGTCGTAGACGGCGACGGACGCGAGGAGCAGCCCGAGCAGGGAGACGATCCCGCCCGCGACGACCCGGTCGACCGTCGGCGCCTTAATCATACTCGGTAGCTATTCCCCGGATAGTTGGTTCTGTTGATACGTCCGACCGGACGCGACTGCACCCGAGCGGAACGCGGTCTGGGCGTCGAACGACGGCTGCCGGAGCCGAGATTTATTACGGGGTGGTGTGGACGGCGAGATATGTCGTCCGACCGGTGGTCCTCACGGCTCGGATTCCTGCTCGCGACAGTCGGTGCCGCGGTCGGGTTGGGGAACATCTGGCGCTTCTCAGCGGTCGTCGGACAGAACGGCGGCGGCGCATACCTCGCCCCGTATCTGCTCGCCGTGTTCGTCTGTGCGGTGCCGATGCTAGTGCTCGAACTCGCGGTCGGTCGGCGACTCCGGACAGACGTCGTCTCGGCGTTCCGGAGCGTCCGCCCGGCCTACGCGGCGCTGGGCTGGCTCGTCGTCGTCGGGGTGGTGTTGATCTTGAGCTACTATCTCGTCCTCACCGGCTGGGTGCTCGGCTTCCTCGTCTCGTGGCTCGGCGGCGAGGGGACGACGTTCGCGCCGTTCACCGGCGGCTGGGCCCCGTTCGGCTACTTCGTCGTCGCGACGGTGCTGGCCGGCGGCGTCGTTTCGATGGGCGTCCGCGACGGCATCGAGCGGATGGCGAACGTCGTGATGCCGGCCGTCTTCGTCGTCCTTGTCGGCCTCGCGCTGTACGCGGTGACCCTACCCGCGTGGGGGGAGGCGGCCGCGTTCCTGTTCACGCCGTCGTTCGGCGTGCTGACCGACCTCGGCATCTGGAGTGCCGCATTCGGACAGGTGTTCTTCTCGCTGTCCGTCGGCCAGGGGATCATGCTCACCTACGGGAGCTACGTCGACGAGGGGACGGACCTGTTCGGTTCGTCGCTGCTGATCGCCGTCGCCGACGTCGGCGCGGCGCTCGTCGCGGGACTCGTCATCTTCCCCATCGTGTTCAGCTTCGGCCTCCAGCCGACGCTCGGAACGGAACTGGCGTTCACCACGCTCCCGACCGCGTTCGCGTCGATGGCGTTCGGGCGCGTCGTCGCGGTCGCCTTCTTCGCGCTGCTGTTCTTCGCCGCGCTGAGCTCCGCCGTCTCGCTGCTGGAGGTCGGCGTCGCCGCCGCGACGAACACGACACGGCTCGGCCGGCGCCGGGCGACGCTGCTGCTCACCGGCGGGGTGTTCCTCCTTGGGGTCCCCTCCGCGCTGAGCTACGGTCCAATCGGCCTCTCCGTCGCCGGGGTCCCGGTTCTCGATATCGTCGACGAATCCGTCGGTACGTACGCGCTCCCGGTGTCCGCACTGTTGATCATCTTCGTCTTCGTCCGGCGGGGCGACCGGGACACGGTTCGACGCGAACTCGGTCCGCTGTATCCGCTCGTCGTGTACGTCATCCCGACGGTGCTCGCGCTCGTGATGGCCTCGAAGCTCGTCGGCGTCGCCCGGCCCGCGTGGCGGCTACTCGTCGGAACCGCACGGAACGGGGCGCTCCCAGCCGGGGCCGCGCTGCTCCTGCTCGCGTTCGCCGGTATCGTGGCGTCCGCGGTCCGTGGACGCCGACAGTGACCGAAAGAGGAGTCCCGTGATGTCGTGGCGTCGTGGCGTGCCGAGCGCGCCGTCGGACCGCCGGTTACTCCATGGCGATGTACGTGTGCGTGTCCTCGACGCCGTCGAGGTTACGGACGGTGCTGGCGGCGATCTCGCGGACGTCGCCCGGCGTCTCTACCCGGAGCTTCGCGATGAGGTCCACGTCGCCAGCGACGATGTGGACCCGGTCGACACCGTCGATGTCGGCGATAGTTTCGCGGAGCCGGTCAGCGTCACCGGTGTGTGCCTTGATCATCACGTACGCGAGCACCGTCATCGGGCGTCACCTCCGGCGACGGCGACCCGCTGGCTGTCGCCGACGACGATGCGGCGCACGTCCTCGAGATGCTCGTAGTCCGCGAGGACGACGACCCGGTCGCCCGTCTCGAGGGAGAGATCCTCGTTCGGAAGGCCGAACTCAGCGCCGGCCTTGCCGAACGCGAGCACGCGGGAGTCGGCCGGCAGCTCCAGCTCCGAGAGGCTGTAACCGTGCATCGGCGACGAGTCGGTGACGGTGAGTTCGACCACCTGCAGGTGGTTCGCCACGTCGGCGATGGCGCGGATCGAACCGCCGAGCAGCGCGTTCTTCGCGACGATGGCACCGAGCCGCTCGGGATACACCACCTCGTCGATGTCGCCGCCGTAGCGGCGGAGTACCTGCTCGTGAGACTCGGAGGTGGCCCGCAGCACCGTCCGGCAGCCGTACCCCGTCCCGATCATACACGCGAGCACGTTCACCTCGAAGGAGCCGGAGAGCGCGGCCAACCCGTCGGCGCCCTCGACGCCGGCCGTCCGCAGGGTCGACTCCTCGCTGCCGTCCCCTTCCACGACGTCGAGCCCCTCGTCGCGAAGGCGCTCGACGGTCGTCCGGGTTGGCTCGACCAGCGTCACCTCGTGGCCCTCTTCGCGCAGCACGCGGGCCGTCCGCATCCCGACCCGTCCTGCACCCACGATAACAAACCTCATGCCACCGAGTACGACGAGCGGGGTAAAAGGGCTTACCCCCACCGGGGGAAGGCTTTTCTCGCGACCCGGCGAACCGGTGTGCATGGTGAGAGCATACGTCATGGTCGAGGCGGGTGCGAGCGACGCGGCGTCGCTGCTCGACGAGGTGCTCGCCGTCGAGCACGTGACGGAAGCACACGTTGTCGCCGGGGAGTTCGACATCATCGCGGAGGTGAACGCGGGGGCGGTGAGCGACGTGATGTCCACCGTCGCGACGACCATCCGCGGCGTGGACGGCGTCGACGACACCCGGACCTACGTCTGCCTCGAGTAACTGCCGGGGACCCGGTCGCTCCGCACGTCGGGGACCTCTACCGCTCGACGCCGTCGAGGTCGTGGCGCTCCGCGTGGTCCCGGATCCACGCCCGCTGGCGTTCGAGCCGCGGCGTCGGAGACTCGTACACGTGGTCGAACACCTCGTCGAGCGACGGCTCCGGCTGGCGTTCGGCTCGCTCGACGGCCGCGTCGAGCTCCTCGGCCGCGTCGGCCTCGAGCTCCGAGCGCGTCGCGCCGTCGATGACGCGCTGTTCGACGAGATACTGCTCGTAGCGGTCCAGCGGGTCCGTCGTCCGCCACTCCGGAAACTCGGCGCGGTCCTCGTACTGACTCGGGTCGTCGCTCGTCGTGTGGGGGCCGAGCCGGTAGGTGAGCGCCTCGACGAGCACGGGGTCGCCGGCGCGAACCGACGCGAGGGCGTCGGCCATCGTCTCTAGCACGGCGAGCGGGTCCATCCCGTCGACCTGTACCCCCTCGAAGCCGTACGCCTCGGCCTTGACGGCGATGGAGTCCGCCCCCGTCTGTCGGTCGCGGGGCAGCGAGATGGCCCAGCCGTTGTTCTCACAGAGGAACAGACACGGCGCGTCGAAGACGCCGGCGAAGTTGAGCCCCTCGTGGAAATCCCCCTCCGAGGTGGCGCCGTCCCCGAAGTATGCGACCGCAGCGCGGTCCCCCTCGTCGCGGGCCATCGCCATCGCCGCGCCGGCCGCATGGGGAATCTGCGTCGCGATTGGCACCGCCTGCGGGAAGTTCGGGACGTCGTGGCCGGAGGTGTACTCCTGGTGGCCGCGCCTGAAGAGGAGGATATCCGACATCGGCACCCCGCGGGCGAGCTGGAGCGCGTTCGACCGGTAGGTGGGGAAGAGCCAGTCGTCCTCGCGCATGGCGTGGGCCGCGGCGACCTGCGTCGCCTCGCCACCTTCGAACGGCGGGTAGCCGGACATCCAGCCGCGGCGCTGGAGGGCGAGCGCCCGCTCGTCGAACGCCCGTGCGCGGACCATCCCGGCGAACAGTTCGCGGGCGGTCGCCTCGTCGAACGGCGTTTCGTCGAGCGACCGCTCCCCGATGACCCGGTTCATAGAGCAGGCTCCGGCGGCGCGGTGAAAGCGGTTACGCTCCGGCTCACTCCACGACGACCGCGGTCGATCCGCAGAACAGACACGAGCCGCCGTGGCTGATGGCGACGAGCTGGCGGCCGCAGGCGAGACAGTGACAGAGCCGGCGGTCGCCGGCAGCGAGTTCGGCGGCGATGGCGTCCGTCTGCGGCGGCACGACCCGGTCCGGTCGCCGGAGGTCCGGCTCCTCACCTCTGTCGGGCACGGTCATCGGTCGCAGTCCGTGGGTAAGAGTGACACGGTCTCGGCAGTCCAGCCGGAGCGGTCACGCCGTCGTGACGAGTTCGATCACGTCCCGCGCGTCGAGTTCGTGGTCCGCTCCGACCTGTCGGCCGCTCCGGCAGTCGATGCCGTGGAGCAAGCCGTCGCCGATGGACGAGTGGATATGGTGGGCGAACTCCGCTGTGGTAGCCCCTTCCGGCAGCAGGAAGCAGTCGCGGAACTCCCCCTCGGGGTCGGCGCTCCCGTTCGCGCTTCCCGGAAAGACGGGGACGACGCCGAGCAGATCGAACAGCGCAGCCTCGATAGCTGCCTGAACGCCCGTGCCGCCGAACTCATCGACGAACGACGCGATCTCCGCGAGGCCGGCCCGCTGGTCGGTCGACACGTCGTCGACGACGTCGAACTCATCCGCGCCGGGCGTGTAGTCGACGACGCCGGCCTCGGCGGCCCGCTTGAGCGCCTTCTCCGCGTGGGCGCTCGTCGGGACGAAGGTGAGGTGGTCGTACTCCGGGTCCGCGGCGACCTCGGCGTAGTTCTCCCGTGCCGCGGGCGTGTCCATCTTGTTCGCCGCGATGAGTATCGGCTTCGTCGCCTTGCGTATCTCGCGGGCGAGGTCGACGGTGTCCGTTTCGTCCCATGCCTCGGGGTCGAACCCGAGGTCACACCGGCGGATCAGTCGCTCGATCTCGGCTTCGCTCGTACGGAACGCCGACATCTGCTCGGCGAGGACGGCCGCGATGTCGGTGTTTGCCGTGTCGTAGGCGTCGGCGTACGCGTCGAGCCCCTTCTCGAGGATGCCGAGATACCACTCGTCGAGCTCCGTCTCGAGGAAGTCGATGTCGTCGCGGGGGTCGTGGCCCTCCGTCGGCTCCCCCTCGGCGTCCGTCCGCCCGGAGAAGTCGACGACGTGGACGAACGCGTCCGCCTCGTTCAGGTCGGTGAGAAACTGATTGCCGAGCCCTTTCCCCTCGTGGGCCCCGGGGATGAGCCCGGCGACGTCGACGAGTTTGACGGGGACGAACCGGGTACCGTCGTCGCAGTAACCGACGCTCGGGGTACATTCGGTGTCGAACTCCGGGGCCGCACAGTCCACGCGGACGTACGCTTCGCCCACGGACGGGTCGATGGTCGTGAACGGATAGGCGCCCTCGGGGACGTCGTTCATCGTCGCCGCGTTGAAGAACGTCGATTTGCCCACTGAGGGCTTGCCGACGAGACCGATGGAGTAGCTCATTACGGACAACGGGTGGCTCGGCCGTTTCAGCGTTTCCACCCGACAGCGCCGTGGTACGCGGTGGCGAACCACGGGAACGGACGGGCGGTTCGCCCGTCGACGGCGCCGCATCGCGGCCGGATACCGACACCCCAACAGTCACGTCGTATCGCGGTGACGGACCGCTATGTTCGCCGAGCAGTTCGTCGACCTCGTCGGCCCGGACCCGATCGTGCAGGCGTTCGTCGCCGGCGTCGTCATCGCCGGGCTGAACACGCTCGGTGCGCTCACCGTGCTCGTCTGGCGGAACCCCTCCGAGCGCGGCCTCGACACGGCGCTCGGCTTCGCCGCCGGCGTGATGCTGTCGGCGTCGTTCACGAGCCTCCTCCTGCCGGGGATCGACATCGCGAACGAGCCGTCGTACCCGGCGGTCGAACTCGGCGGCGTCGCGCTGGTCGGCATCGTCCCGGTGCTCGTCGGCTTCGCGCTCGGCGTCGTGCTGCTCGACCGCGCGGACGCGTGGGTACCCGGCGTCCAGCGGGTCATCACCGGACAGGACATCGACGCCAGCGACGGCCGCTACGCGGCTGTCGTCCTCTTCATCGTCGCCATCACGCTCCACAACATGCCGGAGGGGCTCGCTGTCGGCGTCGGCTTCGGCAGCGGCGACGTGAGCGCGGGGCTCGCGTTGATGCTCGCGATCGGCCTCCAGAACGTCCCGGAGGGGCTCGCGGTCTCCGTCGCGGCCATCAACGCCGGGCTCGGGCGACGCTTCTACGCCGCCATCGCGGGCATCCGCGCCGGACTGGTGGAGATCCCGCTCACGGTGTTCGGTGCCGCCGTCGTCGCCGTCGCCGCGCCGCTGGTCCCGTACGCGATGGGCTTCGCCGCCGGCGGGATGCTGTTCGTCATCTTCCACGAGATCGTCCCACAGACCCACAGCCGCGGCAACGAACACGAGGCGACTGTCGGGCTGATGGTCGGGCTGGTCGTGATGCTCACGCTGGACGTGGTCCTGGCGACGTGAGACGAACGTAGCGCCGCGGTGGATCAGCAGGGCGCGCCCTCGAAGGAGATGAGCTGCGAGGCGACCTCCTCCTTCGCGAGCAACACCTCCGACAGCGTCGGAGGGTTGTCGATGCCGGCGGCTTCGAGCGCTCTCTCCGGGATCGCGAGCGTCCGTTCGGGGACGCCGTCGGCACCGTGGACCGGGAGATGTGTCCGGCCGACCTTCATCACGAGCGGGAGGTCGAGCCGCTCGACGCCCTCGCCGTCGGCGTAGAGCTGCTCGTTCACGGCCTCGTGTTGTGCCCGCTGCATCACCGCTCGGTCACCGTCGGTCGGCTCGACGTAGAGCCGTCCCAGGTAGTAGCCGCTCGAGAACTGTTCGAACATCGTTCCGATACCGTGTGACACACCCACACGGATAAGCGTTGGCCGGGAGGCTTATCATGACCCACATTCACCCGACTCCGTCCGGGCGGCCGACCGGCGTCGAGCGGGCGGCCGGCTGCGGCGTGAAACCGGTGATTAAGCTCAGAACCGCACGACTACGCCGCGTATGAACGGTTTGAAACGACGGAACGGCTGACTCCCTTTATACGTGTACAGGGGGTAGAGAGAACCGAGATGACCACCCGAACCGTCGCCACGTTGGTGGCCGCCGTCGTCCTCCTCGGCGCGGTCGCACCGGCGGTCGCGCTGCCGATGTTGGAGTCGCCGGCAGCGTCCACCGACGTGGCGGCCCAAGCCAACAACACGACGAACGGAAGCGCCAGCCTCGGTGCGTCCGTCTCGGGCTTCATGCAGACGAGCGCGGCCAGCGCGGAAGGCGAAGTCGACAACGGCGTGTTCCGCGCCTCGTTCGCGAACGCCTCCAACGAGACGAAGCGGGCGATGGTGACCCAGCGGACCGCGGCGCTCGAACAGCGGCTCGAGCGGCTCCGCGCACAGCGGAGCGCCCTGCTGAACGGGAGCGATACCCTCACCGTCGCGGAGCGGGCGAAGGCCGCCCGGCTCGCGACCGAGATCGACGAGCTCAAGCGGGCGATCAACACCACCGGTGACGCGGCCGCCGAGGTCGGCGTCAACACCACCCGACTCGAGCGGCTCCGGACCGAGGCGAACGAGCTCGACGGCCCCGAAGTGGCCGAACTCGCTCGCGGCCTCGCCGGTCAGGGCGACCGCGGTCCGCCCGAGGAGCGTGGTCCCCCCGAGGAGCGCGACACGAACCGGGCGGACGACAGTGACGACGCCAACGAAACGGAGACGGACGACGAGCCGCCGGCCGACGACTCGGCCGACCGCGAAACCGGAACCGACGGCTCGACCGACGGAACCCCGACCCCGACCGAGACCGACGACGACTCCGACACCTGACGGCGGCTCCCACTCAAGCGAGCCCTTATATAGGCCGACGACTAACGTCAGGTGAATGGATTCCGCCGAGCTACTCGACCTTCTGGGCAACGAGAACCGGCGGCGCATCCTCCGGCTGCTCGCGCGCAAACCCTGCTACGTCACCGAGATATCCGAGTACCTCGGGGTGAGTCCGAAAGCCGTCATCGATCACCTCCGAAAGCTGGACGAGGCGGGGCTCGTCGAGTCACGCGTCGACGACCACCGGCGGAAGTACTTCTCCATCGCCCGGAACCTCCGGCTGGAGGTGAACGTCTCTCCCTACGAGTTCGGCACCAAGTCGGCGTATCCGGCCTCCCGCTCGCTCGACATGACCGGCTGTCGCTACCTCTCGCTTCACGTCGAACACGACGGGGAGGAGCCCGAGGAACCCGAGGAACTCGGCGACCTCGCGACGGAGCTCGAACGGCTGGAAACCCTCGAGAACGAGCTGTCGATGGCCCAGCGGTGGGTCCAAGGACGGCTCACGGACGTGATGGACCGCATCTCCGACCAGCTCGGAGAGACGGACGGGCGGTTCTACGCGGAGCTGCTCTCCGCGCTGGCGAACGGCGCGACGACGACGGAAGGGATGGCCCGACGGGTCGACGCCAGCCCCGAGATGGTCGCCGACGCGCTCGCACGGCTAGAGGAGCTCGACGTCGTCCGTCGTGGGAGCGCGGGCTGGCGGCTCGCCTGACTCAAAGCTCCCGTGTCAGCCCGTCCCGCAGGTCGCGGCCGAAGTAGTGTCCGGTGAGGCCGACGAGCAGGCCGGCGCCGGCACCCGCGGCTGTGAGCGGGACGCCGAACCCACCGACGACGGAGACGAACAGGAACTGCGACAGCGCCGCGGCCAGCCCGACAACGGCACCCGCGGTCGCCGATTCGAGGTACGCCCGACGGCTACGGACGAGTCCGAGCGCGAACGTGCCGACGAAGATCCCCGCGAGTGCGGTCACGCTCTGCGGAAGGAACGGGACGAGCCCGACGAGCGCAGCGCCGACGACGGTCGCAAGCAGCGCGAACAGGAACGACCGCAGGGAGACGCCGGGACGCAGGCGGTCCCGGAGCCGCGACGACTCGCGTGCCTCGGTCGCCCCGCTGCTCGCCTCGTCGCCCTCGGACCGCTCAGCGAGCAGTTCGTCGGACGCAGACATGTCGCTCCGTAGGGGCCGCGGCGTCTAAAGCGCGGTGGGTCGACGACGAGGTGGTGGGATTCAAGTCCGCCGGTCGGGTATCGACGGGTATGAACGCAGGAGACCGGGTCCGCGTCGAACGCGGCGACGTGACCCACGAGGGAGTGTTGCTTCCCTCGACGACGGACGCACACCTCGTCGTCAAGCTCGACGGCGGCTACAACGTCGGCGTGGATCGCGACGCGGCGTCCGTAGACGTGCTCGAAACGGATGCCTACGCGGTCGGCGAGGGAGAGCATGAAGACGGCTCCGTCGTCGAGTTCGACGAGGAGCTGCCGACCGTCTCGCTCATCTCGACGGGTGGCACGATCGCCTCGACGGTCGACTACCGGACCGGCGCGGTCACCGCGCAGTTCGACGCCGAGGACGTGCTCCGCGCGGTGCCGGAGCTCGCCGGTCGCGCGAACTACCGCGGGCGCGTCGTCGCGAACATGCTCTCCGAGAACATGGAGCCGCCGGTGTGGCAGGACCTGGCCGCGGCCGTCCACGAGGAGATCGAGGCGGGCGCGGACGGCGTGGTCGTGATGCACGGTACCGACACGATGCAGTACACCGCGAGCGCGCTCGCCTTCATGCTCGAGACGCCGGTGCCGGTCGTGTTCACGGGGAGCCAGCGCTCCGCGGATCGTCCCTCCTCCGACAACGTGATGAACGCCGTCTGCGCGGTCGAGGCGGCCACGAGCGACTGTGCGGAGGTCATGCTCTGCATGCACGACACCGCCTCCGACGACGTCTGTGCGCTCCATCGCGGCACGCGCGTCCGCAAGAACCACACCTCCCGGCGGAACGCCTTCGAGACCGTCGGCGGGGAGCCGCTCGGTCGCGTCGACTACGACGCCGTGAGCGACCCAGGCGACACCGAGGAAGCTGCCATCACCTTCGACGGTGAGTATCTCGCCCGCGACGAGCGCGAACTCGCGCTCGCGGGCGAGTTGAACGAGAACGTCCAGCTGTTGAAGTTCACCCCGGGGATGGACCCCGCGCGGCTGGAGCGGCTCGCCGGGATCGACGGGCTCGTGATCGAGGGAACCGGCCTCGGTCACGTCCACACGGAGCTCATTCCGACGATCGCGGAGCTCGTCGACGACGGCACGGTCGTCGCGATGAGCTCCGCGTGCATCGAGGGGCGGGTCTGCGACCGCGTCTACGACACCGGCCGCGACCTGCTCGACGCCGGCGTCGTCGAGGCCGAGGACACCCTCCCGGAGACGGCGTACGTGAAGCTGATGTGGGCGCTCGCGAACCGCGAGGACTCCGCAGCGGCGATGGGTGAGTCGCTCGCTGGCGAGGCGACCGCCCGTTCGACGCCGTGGCGATGAACGTCCGTCCAGCCACCGACGACGACTACGACGCCGTGGCGGCGTTCACCGCCGACACGTGGCCGGGCCGGGAGGGCGACGACTACATCCCGCGGGTTTACCACGACTGGATCGACCGCGACCGGACGGAGACGTTCGTCGTCGACGTCGGCGACGACGTCGCCGGCATCTGTCAGGCCGCCCAGCTCTCCCCGCACGAGGGGTGGGCACAGGGGATGCGTGTCAACCCCGACTACCGCGGGCGCGGCGTCTCCCCGGAGCTGTCCGAGGCCGTCTTCGAGTGGTGTCGAGCGCAAGGGGCGACCGTCTGCCGGAACATGGTGTTCTCCTGGAACCAGGCGGGGCTCGGGCAGTCGCGGGCCGTCGGCTTCGAGCCGGCAACGGAGTTCCGCTGGATGACACCGGAGCCGGACCCGACCGCCGAGACCGAGCTGTCGGTTCGCAACGACCCCGACGCGGCGTGGTCGTGTTTCCACCGAAGCGACGCGAACCGCCGGCTGCAGGGGCTCGCACTCGACTTAGACGAGACGTACGCCGTCGCGGAGCTCACCCGCGAACGACTCCACCGCGCGGCCGCCGAGGAGCGCGTCTTCGCAGTCGGCGACGGCGGCACCCGCGCGATGACGTTCCGGACACGGACCTCGTCGTACGGTGACGACGAGACGTACGCCGAGTACGGCGTCGCGTCGTGGACGGACATCGAGTCACTCCGGGCGCTCGTCGCAGCCGTCGCCCGTGACGCCGCCGATCAGGGTGCGACGGAGACGCGAATCTTGATGCCGGAGACGGTCCGACACGTCTCCGACGCCGCGCGCGTCCGTGCCGGCTTCTCTGACGAGCCGGACTTCGTGCTCGAGGCGGACCTGACGGGACGGAACTGAGGCGAAAAGGGGCGACCGGCTCACCCCCCGGAAACGGGTGGGAACAGCGCGAGCGTATCCCCCTCCTCGAGGACGGTGTCGTAGCCGTCGTCGGCGACGAAGGGGTTCGACTGATTGCGGAGGACGCGGATATGCTCGTGGATGTCGCCGTCCTCGTCGACGACCTCCTCGCGGAGTTCCGGGTGACCGTCCAGCAGCGCGTCGAACGCGTCGCGGAACGTCGCCCCCGGTTGGACATCCACCTCCACCTCCTTCGTCCCCGCCGTCTCGGCGAGGTTCGCGAACAGCTTCCACTTCACGCTCGGAGGGAGCGGACGCCGCGGCTTAGGGGTTGCGTCCGTCGAGCACGGCCGCACCGAGCGCGTCCCGGTGGCCGGCGTTCGGCCCACCGGCGATCGTGAGTAGCTTCGCGTCGCGGAGATACCGCTCGACCGACCGCTCGCGGGTGTAGCCGATGCCGCCGTGGAGCTGGACGGCGTCGTTCGCGTTGTCGACGGCCGCCTCGGTCGCCTCCAGCTTGGCGGTCGCCATCGCCCGGCCGGCGTCGAACCCGCGGTCTGCGCGGTCGGCCGCCTGCAGCGTCGTCAGCCGCGCTGTCTCGACGCGACGGGCCATCGACGCGAGCTCCCAGCGGACGCCCTGGCGGTCGGCGAGCGGCGAACCGCCCTGCTCGCGCTCGCTCGTGTGGTCGGCGGCGTCCTCGAGCGCGGCCCGCGCGATGCCGACCCCGCGGGCCGGGACGTTCACGCCGTTCGCGACGGTGCCCCGCTGGCGATACCCCTCGCCGACCGCGCCCACCCGCCGGTCGTCGGAAACGCGGACGCCGTCGAGCGTCACCCGGCACGCGGGGACCGGTCGCGCCCCGAGCGTGTCCCACTCGCGGTCGAGCTCGAAGTCGTCGGCGTCGACGAGGAAGGCCGTGACGCCGCCAGGCCACGCCGGGCGGTTCCCGTCCGCATCGCCGGTGCGCGCGTACGTCAACACGAGGTCCGCCTCGCGGTAGTTCGTCACCCAACGCTTGTGGCCGTCGAGCAGCCACTCGTCCCCGTCCCGTCGGGCGCTCGTCACCATCCCCGACTTGTCGCTACCGGCGTCGTCCTCGCTGAGGCCGAGCGCGGCGACCGTCTCGAAGCGCGCCATCGCGGGGAGCCACCGCTCGCGCTGTGCGTCCGTGCCGTGCTCGGCGACGAGCTGTGCGGCGCCGAGATGGAGGTTCAGCGCCGAGGCGACCGGCATCGACGCCGCCGAAAGCTCCTCGGTGAGCAGCGCCAGCTCGACGTAGCTCCGGCCGAGCCCGCCGTCGGATTTCGGCAGCGTCAGGCCGGTCCAGCGCCGCTCGCCGAGCGCCGCGAGGACATCTCCAGGGTACGTCGCCGTCCGGTCGAGTTCGTCGGCGACCGGGGCCACCCGGTCGTCGGCGAACGCACGCGCCTCGTCGCGGAACCGCTTCTGCTCGTCCGTGAGCGTGAATCGCATACATTGGCCTCGGAGGCCGACGGATTAGTTCGGACGGTCCCGGCGACGAGCGCGGCGCGCTACTCTCCGACGAGGTCCTCGTAGCGTGCGCCCGTCTGCTTCAGCGTCTCCGTGGAGTGGAGCCGCTCGTGGGGGACCGGGAGATGCTCGGTCGCGAGTTCGTCGATGACCGACTCGACGGCCTCGGCGTCCCGACCGTGGACCATCGTGAACAGGTTGTACGGCCAGTCCTGCTCAGGCCGGCGGGGTCGATGGTAACACAGCGTCACGTACGGGAGCGAGCCGACCGCCTCGCCGCGGGCGTCGAGTTCGTCGTCGGGCACGTCCCACACGACCATGCAGTTCGCGTCGAAGCCGGTGACGACGTGGTTGACGACACAGCCGACCCGCTTGATACAGCCGTCGGCGAGCAGCCGCTCGACGGCTGCGAGCACCTCGTCCACGTCGGCGTCGACGGCGTCGGCGATATCCCGATACGGGGTCGCAGTCAGCGGGAACCCCTCCTGGATTTCGAGCAGGAGCCGACGGTCGAGCGCCGAGAGGTCGGCGGCCGCACTCTCGGAGATGCGCGTGGCCGACACGTCCGTCTCCTGTTGTGTCTCCCGCGCGAACCGGTCGTCGTTGACGACGGGGAACTCGAGGTCGATGTAGTAGTCCGTCAGCATCGGGAGGTTCAACACCGTACAGCCGGTTCGCTCCTCGATCTCGTCGAGGATCTCGTCGCGCCGCTCGCGGGAGCCCGCGGTGACGACGAACCACATGTTCCACTCGTGGTTCCGGCGGTAGTTGTGGTTCACCTGCCGGTAGCCGTTGACCACGGCGGCGACCTCGTCGAACCGGTCCGCGGGTGCCTGCACGGCCGCGAGCGTCGACGACCCGATGACCGGCGGGTTAAGCACGGCGCCGAACCGCCGGAAGACGCCGCGATCGCGGAGCCGTTCGACCCGCTCGACCGCCTCGGACTCCGTGACCCCGAGGTCGGAAGCGACCTGACGGAAGGGCCGTTCGGCAACGGGGAAGCCGCTCTGGTACTCGTCGATGAGGGCGGCGTCGACGGCGTCGAGGCCGGCGCGCCAGTCGGCCTGCTGGCTCATTACCGGACGTAAGGGCGGTACGCATACCCCATTTTCGGTTCCGGGGGTCGCCCCCGACGGCACGCCCCGATGTCGCCCCGCCGACGCAACGCGCGACGAACCGACCGTTTTTGTCCCGCGCGCTCCGACGGTCAAGTATGGCGAAAGCGACCGAACGGTACGGGGAATGGCCGCTGCGGCGGCTGATGACCGAGGTGGTCGGCTCCGGACACAAGTCGGCCGACGACATGACGCGCGCGCAGGCCGCGGAGGCGTTCCGGCGCATCCTCGACGGTGAGCCTGACCACACGACGCTCGGGGCGTTCTGGCTCGCGAACCGCTGGAAGCGGAACACGCCCGAGGAACTCGGGGCGTACGTGGACACGATGGCCGAGGACACGGAGACGGCGACGCCGGCGTGTGACCCGGTCGACTGCGGCGCGAACTACGACGGGAAGGGTCGGACGGCGATCCTCGGTGTCGCCGCGGGGCTCGTCGCGGCAGCCGCGGGCACGCCCGTCGTCGTCCACTCCGGGGACCGCGTCCCGACACAGAAGCAGGACGCGTACAAGCACGTCCTCGACGAACTCGGCGTGGAGACCGACCTCGACCCCGCGACGTCGGCCGACATGGTCGATGAGGTCGGCTTCGGCTTCTACTACCAGCCGAACTTCGCGCCGGCGGTCGACGCGCTCGCCGACCGCCGCGAGCAGATGGGCGTGCGAACGTTCGTCAACACCATCGAGACGCTTGCGAACCCCGCCGGCGCGTCGACGCATCTCGGGAGTTTCTATCATCTCCCCTACGCGGTGCGGATCATCGAGACGTTCCAGCAGTCGGAGACGGCCGCCGTCGACCGCGTGGTGATGTTCCAAGGGATGGAGGGATACGACGACGTTCGCCCCGGCTCAACCACCGTCGCGGAGTGGGGGAAGGGCGGCGATGTGGAGGACTTCACCATCGAGACGCCCGAGTTCGGGATGGACTTCGACGAGGACGCGCTGGCCGTCGACGACGTGGCGGCCGAGTCCGCCGAGATCACGGAGGCGGTGCTGACCGGCGAACGGGACGGCACGTTCGCCGACGCCGTCGCGGTGAACGCCGCACTGCGCATCTATGCCGGCGAGGACGCTGACAGCATCGAGGCGGGACTCGAAACCGCACGAGACGTCCTCGAGTCCGGTGCGGCCGCCGAGGCGCTGGCCGACCTGCGTGACTTCTGAGGGCGGCTGCGGCGCGGCCGTCCGAGGGCGACGCCAGGGACCGCCAGCCCAGCAGGCACAAGACCCCCCGTCGCCAACCGCCGGCCATGAGTGAACTCGGCCGCCGCGCCGTCCACGCCTCCGGTGCGGTCGTCCCGCTCGCGCACGTCGCGGGTGTCGCGACGTGGCAGCAGGTCAGGGTCGTCGCAGCGGCCGGACTCGCGCTCGCGTTGCTGTTGGAGGCGCTGCGGCTGTTCGTCGGCCTCGACTGGGCGATCTACGAC
>Ga0207771_100794_pt1 | contig 16386 bp, 19 predicted proteins | sample A23M2SouthBayCA_2_FD_187731 | JGI IMG/M metagenome (GOLD analysis project Ga0207771, IMG submission 187731) | Aerobic enrichment media microbial communities from Eden Landing Ponds, California, USA - A23 M2 (2) (SPAdes) | ecosystem: Environmental > Aquatic > Marine > Unclassified | place...
CGAGCCCGCCGAGGGCTTCCATCGCGTGACGATGACTGCGGTCGAGACGGTCACGACTGCGGTTGCGGCAATTACACCGACTCGAATTGCTAAATTCACTGTGTGGGAATCACAACGAGCCCTTTCCGACACGCCTGCTCGCAGTGGATCACCCGCCTATATCGGTCCCGGGGTCGAACGGCCGGCCATGGAGGGACGAGACGTCGGACTCGCGCTCGCGGCCGGGCTGGCCGTCTTCCTCGTCGTCGGGGCGCTCGTGACCGAACTGGCGCTACCCTACATCGCGTTCTCGCTGTTCGTCGGCATCCCGGTGGGCGCGATCGCCGGCCTCACCGCCACCGTGTTCGTCCTGCTCGGACTGGCCGACGACCTCCCGACGCGGCGGCGACGGGCGGCGATCGCCGTGGGAGCCTTCGGCGTCGTCTTCCTGCTCGTCTTCGTCGTCGAGGCAGTGGTCCTCTCGACGCAGAACTCGGTTGCGCTGCCAGTCGCCGTCATCGTCGGCGTGTTTGCGGCGATCCTGGCGTTCCTGCAGACCCGCGGTTGACCGTCGGCGTGCAACTGAGGGCGGTGCCGGGCGCTCACTCGTTCCAGAACGCACGCTGGCGTGCTTCGATCTCAGAGAGCACAGTCGAGAGGACGTCTCGCCAGTCGGCCGGATGCGACGTGTCCCGTCCGGGCGTCGGCGCGTCGGGCCCGGGATGAACGTGGTCTCGACTGTTGTGGGCCGACCGATGGCGGTCCCACCGGTGGTCGAACGTCCCGGATTCCCGTTCCTCGTGGTAGTGTATCGAGAAGTCACCGTTCTCGAACCACGCGACCGCCAGTGACGCCGACGATATCGCGGGCGGATACAGCCCTCCGTCGTAGGTGCAGACGACCCGGTCCGGGGCGTACGCCGGCCGCGATTCGACGCGTTCGAAGCGGTCGTCGCCCGCGAGTCGCTCCCGAATGCGGTCGAGCCCGTCGAAATCGACTGGCGCACCGCTCCCGTCGGTGGCGGCGTCGCTGCTATCCCCGTTTTCGTCCCCCTCTCCGCTCTCATCCTCGGGCCCGCTCCCACCCTCGGGCCCGCTCCCGTCCTCAGTCATACGACGCGGCCCGGCCGGTCCGTCGCCGATCCGTCGACTGTCGCCAGCGCCCGTTCGAGGAGCACGATCCGTCGCCGCGTCGTCCGCCACGCCGAGAGCTGGCGCCAGACGTCTTCGACCGACGTGCCGATATCCTCGGCGTGCTCACTGATCCGGACCTCGTCGGGTGTCTCGACACCGAACTCCCGTTCGAACTCCCTATCGCGCCCTGTCTCCGTTTCGAGGTATCCGACGAGTTCGTCCGGCTCGTAGTCGTCGCGAAGTCGCTGGACGCGCCGCCACGTGAGATACTCGCGGTTGCGTCTGTAGGTCGCGGGTGACTCGGTCGTCCGTTCGACGATGCCGATGTGGCGGAACCACTCCAGGTACTCGCGTGCGGCGTCACGGCCGTGCCCCGCGAGTTCGGCCACCTCGTCGACCGTCGCCGGTTCGTCGAGCCCGAGGACGGCGTCGAAGAAGTCGTCCCGCGTTCGCTCGCCCCGGACGAGTTCCTCCGGCGAGACGAGCGCGTCGAAATTCGGCGCTTCCGAGCGCTCCTCCGGACCCGCTCGCAACTCGTCGTCGGGCTCTCTCATCGGTCGCTGGTACGCGTCGAAACGGAATAATCCTTGTGACTACTGATTATTCCATCAGGCGGCCCTGCAGTGGAACGCGAGTCGTCGGCCACGACAGGGGCAGAGGAGCAGTCGGCGATCAGGAGAGGTGTCGCCAGATTTCGGTCGGGTCGGCGTCGTTCAACTCGGCGTTGGTCTCCATCTTGCGGAGTTCGGTGATACAGCGTTCGGCGACGAGCGGGTAGATCTCTGCGGGGGTGAACGACACGTCGAGTTCCATCAACTCCGGCCAGTTTTCGGTCCAGATGTCCTCGACGACTCGCGGGTAGAGCTCCTCGTTCAGGTGGAGGCCGAACTCGCAGCCCTCTTCCACGACGAGTTCGCGGACCTGTTTCCGGATGCGTGCCGGGGGACAGTAAGTCGCGACGACGTACGCGGCCCCGGACTCGGCGTCGGCCGGCCGCCGTCCAAACTGCTCGCGGTTCAGCTCCCGGAAGGCCTCACGGACGAGTTTCACCCGACGGTCCTGGTCGTCGCTCCGGACGACGACTCCCTCGACGGCCACGTCGGGTGCTATCGAGGAGTGTGGGAATGCGTACGCTTCGGGGTCGAACCCATCGGGACGGTCGAGTACCGTCGCCGGCACGAACGACACGTCGGTCGGTGCGTCGGCGACCCGGATCTGTTCGAACACCTCCCATGCAGTCTCGGTGTCGAGGAACCCCTCGAACGTCTCCTCGTAGGGGTTGCCGGGTGGCGTCACAGTCTCGATCGCACGGAGAGGTAGGACGTCGAACCCGACGAGTGCGGGCAACTCGCGGTCGGTGTACCCGTAGTCGAGCGTCGAGTAGACGAGGTTCTCGGCGTAGACGACGAGCGGGCTGTCGTGTTCGTCGTGCAACGCGCGGAGGGCCGTCTGGTCGACTCCCTCTCGAAGGCAGCGAACGGCACGGTGAAGCGCCCCGTCGACGTCGTCGAGCGAGTCGCGATGGTTGCCACGGACGGCTTTGCGGGTTCCGAAGACGATACTACCGTCGCCGTCGGCGGCCGTCGCGACTTGCTCCGTGTATTCCGCTGCGTATCGGTCGTCGTACAGCGTGAACCGGAACCCGCTCCCGTCGAACTTCTCGACGAGCGTCAGGTCCGCGGCCTCGAAGAACTCCTCCGGGACGACTGGGTGGTCGTAGCGCGGAACCTTCGGGTACACTTTCACGACGGATCGTCAGTGATCTGACGCGGCGCGTATTTGACGATGGTGCCTGGCCGTCCGCGACTGTCGACGAGCACTCATACGGTTTATTGTAGATTATTTCCGGATAGCGCCGACATCGGGGTCAGTGCGTACCGGTAAATCGCTACGATAAACCGTATCGAGCGAGGGTCGTCACTCCGCACGAAGCCGATCCAGCACCGGAATTTCGTCGATCCGTTCTTCGGAGAGCGATTCCCAATCCACACCTGTCGGCCGGTCGTACGGTGTGTCGGTACGAATCGTCCGCTCTGGCGTCACGACGACGTCGAGTGGAACGTCGTGGTCGTCGCCGGAACCTCGTCGTCGACGACCTGACGCTCGTGGACGGTCGTGACGACGGTCGTCGCGTCGTCGACGAGTCCGAGATCGGAGAGGACGGCGAACTCCAGGTCGCTGTAGCCCTCGCCCTTGCCGACGCGAGCGCCATCCTCGGTGACGGCGACGCTCCCGACGAGCACGAGGTCGACGTGGCCGACCGCTTCCGGACCGACCTGTTCGGCGTGGTCGGCGACACCCGAGACCGTGGCCGCGGCGTCGGGGTCGGCGAGTTCGGCCGGGTCGAGGCGGTAGAAACACCGCTCGTCGCGCAGTCGCGGGACGGCCATGTAGACTGTCTTGCCCGCGTCGAGGGCGCCCCGTCGAGCGGGCAACTGTGGCGCGTCGGGGTTAGCCTTGAGCGTCGCCGCGCCCGTCCAGGCCTCGAGGTCGCCCAGACGGTCGGCCGCCGCGTCGGCGCCGGCGTAGTTGGGGATCCGGCCGTGGGGCGGGAACGGGAACCGTGCTTCCCCGCTCTCCTCCAGTTCGTCCCAGACTCGCTCGCGCAGGGCCTGCTTGTCCATTCCCACTCTCGGGCCCGACGTCGACTAACTGTTATGAACTGACCGGCCGATTCCCCGTCAGTTTTAGACGGGATAACACGTCTGATCGGCGATGGGTTCAAGCCTCGCGGTCGCCTCTCTCGAGATATGGACAGTACGCGTCGCTACCTCGTCGCGGCGGTGTTCGTCGTCTGTTCGGGGCTGGTAAGCGTCCTCGCTGCACCGGAACTCCCGGCGGAACTCGCCACACACTGGAACGCCGGGGGCGAACCCGATGGGACGATGGGCAAGACCATCGCGCTCGCGCTGATCCCCGGCCTCACGGCGGTCCTGGTGGGGCTGTTCGCCCTGATCCCGCGGATCGACCCGTTAGGAGCGAACATCGAGGAGTTCCGTGGCCACTACGACTGGTTCGTCGTTCTGTTCGCCGCGTACATGTTCCTCGTCCACGCGGGGATCGTGGCGTTCAACCTGGGCTACGAGTTCGACTTCGTCGCACTGGTCATGCTGGGGGTCGCGGCGCTGTTTTACTACGTGGGCGTCCTCCTGGAGACGGCGAAACGAAACTGGTTCGTCGGCATCCGGACACCGTGGACACTCAGCAGCGACGCGGTGTGGGACGCGACCCACGAACTCGGGAGTCGACTGTTCAAGATCTGTGCGCTCGCGGCGGTCTTCGCGGTTTTCGCCGGCGAATACGCCGTCTACTTCGTCCTCGTGCCGACGCTGGGGACCGCCGTCATCACGGTCGTCTACTCCTACGTCGTCTACGAACGACTGGAGGGCGCCCCCGCCGTCGGGTCGAAGACGTCAGAGGAGTGACCCCTCGTCGCCGGTCTCAGCCTCGATCTCGTCTCAGCATCGGTCTTGGTCTCAGTCTAGGCATTGGTCTCGATTTTGGTATGGGCGTCGCGAGCGCCGGACTCGATGGGCAATCGGCACGTGACTGGCACGGTTGTCGTTGGCAGGCGTTACCCCGAGTAGAGCCCGAATACCTGTCCGAGAGGGCTTCTAAGCCGTGAATACTGTTGTGTGTACTCGACCCAGGGTGTGGTGGCGGGACGCCCGTCACCTCGCTCGACCATGTATCCGCTCGTGCTCGTCGACTGGACCGCGCTCGACGTACTCGACCCCGAGGACGGCGTCGTGGCGACCTTCGGGAACGTCTCTGACCTCGAACTGCTGCTCTGGGCCGTCGTGCTCGGTGCGGCGACCATGGACATCGTGACCACGACGTACGGTCTCTCGGCGGGGTTCGTCGAGCGCAATCCCGCCATGCGACTGGCTATCGAGGCGCTGGGGCCCGCCGCGCTGGTCCTCGCGAAAGCCGCCGCCGTGGCGCTCGCGCTCGCCGTGCGATACACCTGGCCCCAGAGCGCGCTCCTCGTGCCGGTCGCACTCGCCGTCCCCTGGCTGCTCGCCACGGGGATCAGTCTCGCCGTTATCCTTTCCGCCTGATCCGTCCACTGGGACCCGGCCGGTACCCGTTCGGCCGGCCGGCGTTCCCGTCCGTCCTCCCAGGTACCAGCGACAGCGCCCGGTTTCGAGTCGGCCGGGTCTGATTCGTCGGCTTGCGGGAAGCGAACGTTTTTTGTGAGAGTCAGACACACCCACGGACGTCACGAGTACCCCGTGGGTGGGGGCTCGTGGGGGATGTATGCAAGATGTCGACTCGACAGGCGGGTCGTCGATAGCGGACGCGCTGGGTCGTGAAGTCGCGTCGCTGCTCGACGACGTCGCCACCGTTGAAGCACTGCTGTGGTTGGTCGTCCTCGTGTCGGTCGCGCTGGACGTCTACACCACCCACCTGGGGCTCTCGGCCGGACTGACCGAGGGGAATCCGCTGATGCACCACGCCATCGACGGCTTCGGCATCGGCGCCCTGGTGGCTGCCAAACTACTCGTCGTCGGGGGCGCACTCGCCGTCCGGGCGCTTCGCCCCCGTTACAGCGAACCGATCGTACTCGGACTCGCCGTCCCCTGGGTCGCGACGGTTCTCGTCAACGTTGCGACGCTCGCGACAGTCTGACTCGCCGCCGGTGGCGGCGCGGCGTCGGGCGGTTCTCACGCTTCTGCTTTCTCGGCCAGCACTGTCCGCTCGAACGAACAGACGAGTGTGTCACCCGCTTCACTGTTCTCGCCGTCTTCGGGCGGTTCGTTTTCGGTACCAGCCACTTTGAACGCGTCGACGCGCATCGTGACGACGCCGCGTTCCCCGTCGCTCGTCTCGCGCTTGTCGGTCACAGTCGACTCGGCGCGGATCGTGTCCCCGTGGAAGACCGGCGCCGGGTGTTCGACGTCGTCGTAGGAGAGGTTCGCGACGATAGTCCCGTCCGTGGTATCGGGGATCGACAGGCCGACGGCGAGACTCATCGTGTAGAGTCCGTTGACCAGTCGCTCCCCGAACCGGGTGTCCGCGGCGAAGTCGGCGTCGAGGTGGAGCGGCTGCTGGTTCATCGTCAGGTCACAGAAGCGCTGGTTGTCCGCCTCCGAGATCGTCCGGCGCTTGTCGTGGGCGAGCGTCTCCCCCACCTCGAACTCTTCGTAGTACTTGCCGGGCATGGCGTCTGTGTCGTTCGGGTCGTGGATAACGGTTCGGTCGCTGGTGGGTTGGTGGCTGTGTGTTCGGTCTCCGTGGTGTGTGTGTCGACGATCGCTACTCACAGTGATAGTTGAAAGCCCTCGGCACGCTCGCGGTCGCTGTCTCCGAAAATCGAAGATTTTCGGGATGACGAGAGAGCTGCGCTCTCTCGAACCACGCGGGATATCCGCGCTCGGTCAGCCGCACCGCGCCGCACTCGCGCGGATAGGGCCCGCGCAGGCGACTAAACTGCACGCGAGCGCACCTCGCCCTTTCAGTCCGCCAGGAAATAATCAAGGTGCACAGGCCGTTTCGACGGTGAATGTTCGGTGGCCGGTGACACAGACTCTGTCTCCTGGCGGACTGGAAGGGCGAGGCGCGCGTGGCGCGACGTAGGAGCGCCACTGGCCGAACGGGGAGGCACGACTCGTGAGGCGGGCTGGCGGTGAGCGAAGCGAACGGAGTCGCCTGAGCGACCCTTATTCGCGCGAGTGCGGCGCGGTGCGGCTGACCGAGCGCGAATATGTCGCTCAGCGACCGCGAGCCCGTCGAGGGCTTCCATCCCACGACGATGACTGCGGTCACGCAGAAACCGGCGGATTCGATCGCGACGGTGTACCTCACACCTCCCCAGCCTCTTGCGTTGCTCGTCGCTCACTTCGTTCGCTCCTGCGCTCCTCATCCCTCGCACGATACGTCTCGCGGCCTCGCTGGCTCGCGGCTTCGCCGCTCGCTTTCGAGGCGCGTAGCGCCTCTCTTCGCTCGGCACGCTCGACGGCGCGCGCCACGGTAGGTGACCGATCTGTCGCCACACATTTGGTGGATCGTAGCGCCGACACTCCCCTTGAAATCCCTGCGGGGCGTGTGTGGGGTATGGCTCGACGGAGCGTCCTGTTCTCGCCGGGCGACCAGCCGAAACTCATGCGGAAGGCGCCGACGACTGGCGCTGACGTCGTCGTGTTCGACCTCGAAGACGCGGTGGCACCCGACCGGAAAGCGACCGCCCGCGAGTCGGTTCACGAGGTGCTCGCCGAACTCGCTGCCGACGCGGAAAGCGGGACAGACTCCGGTCCGGAGGTGTGCGTCCGTGTCTCCCGGGCCGGGAGCGGCGCGGCAGCGGACCTCGATGCGGTCCTCGACGCGGCCGACGGGTGGCCGGACGCGCTGATGGTGCCGAAAGCCGAATCGGCCGACGATGTGACCCTCCTCGCGGATCTTGCGGCCGAGCGCGACGCCGCCCTCCCGATATTCGCGCTCGTCGAGACTGCCGCGGGGGTGCTCCACGCCGAGGCCATCGCGGACGCGAAGCCGACCGACGCGCTCGTCTTCGGCGCGGAGGATCTGGCGGCCGACATCGGCGCGACCCGGACCGACGAGGGGACCGAGATCCTCCACGCTCGCGAACACGTCGTCCTCGCGGCGAGTGCGGCCGATATCGACGCCATCGACACCGTCTACACCGACTTCGAGGACGAGGAGGGGTTGCGTGCGGAGACCGCCTTCGCCCGGGATCTGGGTTACGACGGCAAACTCGCCATCCATCCGGCGCAGGTCGACCCGATCAACGAGGCGTTCACGCCCGACCCCGAACGGGTCGAGTGGGCACGGCGGGTGTTGGATGCGTACGGAGAGGCCGAGAAGGATGGGAGAGCGGTCTTCGCCGTCGACGGGGAGATGATCGACGCGCCGTTGCTCGCCCAGGCCGAGCGGATACGCGAGCGCACTCGTGCCGCCGGGATCGACGTCGAAGTCGACTGACGGTAGCTCACCGAACCGATTGATCGCGAAGCACCGAGACGTTCCGCTTCGCGAGCATACCCATCATCGTTTTCACGACTCTGACCCTTTGTGAGTGTATGACAGAGGTCAACCCCTTCGAGAGTCTCCAGGAGCAAGTCGACGACGCGGCGGCGTACCTCGACGTCGACCAGGGACAGCTGGCCCGGCTGAAACACCCCGAACGCGTCCTGGAGACGAACCTCGCTGTCGAGATGGACGACGGCTCGACCGAGGTATTCCGGGGCTACCGGTCGCAGTTCAACGGCGCTGTCGGGCCCTACAAGGGCGGTATCCGTTATCACCCCCACGTCGACCGCGACGAGGTCAAGGCCCTCTCGGGGTGGATGGCGTTCAAGTGCGCCGTCGTCGACATCCCCTACGGCGGTGGCAAGGGGGGGATCGCCATCGACCCCGACGATTACTCGACGAGCGAACTCGAACGGATCACCCGCGCGTTCGCGACGGAATTGCGACCGTTCGTCGGCGAGAACAAGGACATCCCGGCACCGGACGTCAACACCGGCCAGCGCGAGATGAACTGGATCAAAGACACCTACGAGACGCTCGAAAACACGACCGAACCCGGCGTCGTCACGGGCAAGGCCATCGACAGCGGCGGCTCTGCGGGTCGCGTCGAGGCCACGGGCCGGTCGGTCATGCTCGCCGCCCGCGAGGCCTTCGCGTATCTCGACCGCGACCTCGACGGTGCGACCGTCGCCGTCCAGGGCTTCGGGAACGTCGGCCGCATCGGTGCCCGCCTGCTCGCCGAGCAGGGCGCGACCGTCGTCGCCGTCTCGGACTCCTCGGGGGCGGTCTACGACCCCGACGGACTCGACGTCGAAGCGGTGGCGGCCACGAAAGCCGAGACAGGCGACGTCGTCGACCACGAGGGCGTCGAGACCATCTCTAACGAGGCGTTGCTCACGCTCGACGTCGACATCCTCGTCCCGGCGGCGCTAGAAAACGCCATCGACGGCGACCTGGCACGCGACGTCTCGGCCGCGGTGGTCGTCGAGGGAGCCAACGGCCCGCTGACACCCGGCGCCGACGACGTCTTCGCCGACCGTGATACGGTCGTAGTCCCCGACATCCTCGCCAACGCCGGCGGTGTCACCGTCTCCTATTTCGAGTGGGTGCAGAACCGCCAGCGCTTCTACTGGTCGGAAGAGCGGGTCAACGACGAACTCGAAACGGTGATCGTCGACGCCTTCGACGCGCTCACGACCGCCTACGAGGACCGCGACCTCCCCACCTACCGGGTCGCCGCCTACGTCGTCGCGATGCAGCGGATCCTGAAAGCGACCGAACAGGGCGGTACCTGGCCCTGACGCTCGGAACGCCGATACTTCGTCCCGACACCCGGAATGTGGCCCCCGGACTCGGACGGTACCCCCACTGTGTGGCACGCCAGTTATCCGAATCCGACACCGATAGAGCGTATGAGCATCTACGAGCGCGAGACCGTCGTCGCTGCGCCGTTCGACGAAGTCTGGGACTTTCACTCCGACGAGCGCGGGCTAGAGGCACTGACCCCGGGGTGGATGAATCTCCGTGTCGACTCGACGACCGGGCCCGACGGCGAACCCGACCCGGACGTCCTCGACGCGGGGTCGGTCGTCGAGTCGTCGGTCCGCCCCTTTGGCGTCGGGCCACGCCAGCGCTGGGTCTCCCACATCGTCGAACGCCGCGAGGAAGACGGGAAAGCGATGTTCCGCGACGTGATGGAGGAGGGGCCGTTCCCTCACTGGGTACACACCCACCGCTTCGAGGAAGTACCGGGCGGCACGCGGATCACCGACCACGTCTCGTATCGGCTCCCCGGTGGCGCGCTCGGGCGAGCGGCGAGTCCCTTCGGCTGGGTCGGTTTCGAACCGATGTTCCGCCATCGTCACCGGAAGACGAAGGAACTGCTGGAGTGACGGACGAGCGAGCCGTCGGCCGCCCGGTCCTGCAGCGCTCGCGTGCGACCGCCGCGAGTCGGGCTGTCACCGGGGTGAGCAGAGACTCGCGTGGTGACGCGAGTGTAACCGAACCCAACACTTAGGCGGGTTCCACTCACAGTTAGTCCCATGACAGATGTCGCAGTCGTCGGCGGCGGCCCCGCCGGCCTGAGCGCAGCACTGTTCACGGCGAAAAACGACCTCGACACGGTCGTCTTCGACACCGACGGAACCTGGATGCACAAGGCCCACCTGTTCAACTACCTCGGCATCGAGAGCGAGGACGGTTCGGCCTTCGTCGAGGATTCGCGCGAACAGGTCGAGAGCTTCGGCGCCGACATCCGTCAGGGCGAGGAGGTCACTGCCGTGACAGAAGGCGACGAGGGCTTCACCGTGACCACCGACGACGGCGAGTATGCGGCCGACTACGTCGTCCTCGCGACCGGGGCGAAGCGCGACCTCGCCGAGGATCTCGGCTGTGAGTTCACCGACGAGGACGTCGTCGACGTGGACGTCACGATGGAGACGAGCGTCGCGGACGCCTACGCGACGGGCGCGATGGTCCGCGCAGAGGAGTGGCAGGCCATCATCTCCGCCGGCGACGGCGCCGCGGCGGCGCTGAACGTGCTCTCGAAGGAGAAGGGCGAACACTTCCACGACTTCGACACGCCCGCAGACGCCGAGTAACCACCTCCGCCCGCGCTGTCTTCTCTTCCGGACGCCAGCCGATCAGTGTCACGTACCTGCCGGTAGTGACTCTCTACGGCCTGTATCCGGCGTCTACTTACCACCCGACCGCCGGTAGGTCGGGTCGATGCCCCGTCGCGATTCGACCGTCGGATCCTCTCGCACTCCTCGCCCGTGGCTCTGGGTGGTCGGACTCCTCTGTTTCGGCGTCGGCGACGTGGTGACCACGAGCGTCGGTCTCCGGGCCGAACACGTCACCGAAGTCGGCCCGCTCGTCCGGCCGGTCGTAGAGCACTATCACGTCCCCGGGCTCGTCGGACTGAAACTCGCGGTCTTCGGCGTCTGCTACCTGCTGTACCGGCTGCTCCCGTCGCCCCAGAACGCGGGGATCCCGCTCGGACTGGCCACGTTCGGGACGATCGTGGTCCTCTGGAACCTGTTCGTCCTGTCCGTGCCACTCTGAACGGCGACGGTGGCCCACGGTCCGGCCGACGCGATCCGGGTTCGTCTCGATTTCCCCGACCAGAAGATGAAAGACCCGGCTTCCTGTAGACCGGGGCGATGGCCAGCGAGACGCTATCGGCCCAGCTGGAAGGGCGAGTGTCGCCGCTGGTGGCGCTCACGGTCGCCGTGCTCGCGGTTTCGACGAGCGCGATACTGCTTCGCTTCAGCGAAGCGCCACCGACCGTGGCGGCGTTCTACCGCGTCCTGTTCACGGTCGGACTGCTCGCGCCGCTGGCGTTTACGCGACACGGCGAGCAGATACGCTCGCTCGGGCGCCGCGACACACTCGCGGCGGGCGCGGCCGGACTCGCGCTGGCGGCCCACTTCGCCACCTGGTTTCAATCTGTGGAGTGGACGAGCGTCGCGGCGTCGGTCACCATCGTCCAGTCACAGGCGCTGTTCGTGGCCGTCGGCGGGTGGGCGCTGCTCGGCGAACGGCTCGGGGTCCGGAAACTCGGCGGGATCGCCGTCGCGCTCGCCGGCATGGCAGTCATGTCGGTGGGAGAACTCGCCAGCGGCGCGCTGGTCGGTCCGCGCCCGCTCGCCGGCAACGGGCTGGCGGTCGTCGGCGCGGTGATGATGGCCGCCTACGTTCTCGCCGGACGGTCGCTCAGGGGGCGCGTGGCGCTCGTCCCCTACGTGACGGTCGTCTACTCGGTCTGTGCGCTCGGGCTCCTCGCGGTCGCGGTCGCACAGGGCGTCCCGCTCCTGGGGTACGAACCGGTCGAGTGGGGGCTCTTTCTCGCGATGGCTGTCGGTCCGGGTGTGTTCGGCCACACGGTGCTCAACTGGGCGCTCGAACACGTCGAGTCCGCGGTCGTGAGCGTCTCGTTACTGGGTGAGCCAGTCGCGAGCACCCTGCTGGCGATGGTCTTGCTCGCCGAGATCCCTGGAACGTGGACCGTCGCCGGCGGCGCGGTCGTGCTGGCGGGTATCGGCGTAACCGCACAGAGTCGACAGGTCGAGTGATCGCTCTCGGCGCCCCGACTCCCGTTCGCACTGGTTCCGACCCGGCCTCTCTCGCCTCTGATGGCGTCTCGTCTGTGGAGTCAGGCGGCCGTGTCGACCTGGGCCTCGGCGCTGTGACCGTCTCCCGTGACGCTCGGTCTGTACGCGGGGGGCTCGTTCACCGTCTCGTCGGCGACCGATTCGGCGCGTTCCTTGAGGGCTGCGTTCACGGCCTCGAATCCGGCCTTCGTGTCCTCGCCGTACAGGCGCACGATGGGACGGACGAGCAAACCGCGGAACGATTCATAGTGATTATTGTAGTGATTTACCGGTACACGCCGACCCCGGGGTCGGCGCGATCCGGAAATAATCTACAATAAGCACTATCAGACTGGGTCAGTCGCGACCGGTCGTCACCGAGGTCGTCGACGGTGAAGACGTGTTCTCCGTCGAAGAGTCCGCGGACGTAGAGGTGGCCGAGCCACCGGAGCTCCGTCCCGTCGGCCCGGAGCACCGTCGGTCGGAACGTCGGCATCCCCTCGGCGTCGGGGCCGGGCGCGACGACGAGTCGCTCGCCTTCGGCGGCGGTCCCGGTGATCCGCGTTCGCGGGTTCCATTCGGGGTAGGCCGCGAAGTCTACGAGTACGTCCCACACCGTCTCGGCAGGGGCGTCGATATCGACCGACGTACCGAGTTCCTTCATGCGAAAGTAGACGCTCGCTCAGAGCATAAAGCAGTCTGTGCGTCGTGCGAGCACGGACGGCGGCGAAACCGGGCGGGTGGTCGACAGTCAACGTGACTACGCGGCGTGTTTCTCGATCTCACCTTTGAGCGCGGCGGCGTCGAACTCGTGTTCGGGCCGTATCGCGACGAAATCGAGGAACTCGCGGGCCTCCAGCAACTCGTCGGCGTCGTAGACTTCGAGCGCGGCGGCGACGGCGTCGCGGGCGCCGATGATGGGTTCCAGCGCACCGAGCGCGCAGGCGGTGTCGTACCAGCGGGCGTCGTCGATGGCCTCGTCGCGGACGTTCGTCGCGTCGATGAAGTAGAGTTCGCCGCCGGCGAAGAGGACGTTCTCGCGCTGGAGGTCGCCGTGAGCGAGGTTGGCTTCGTGCATCACCTCCAGTTCGGTGAACAGTTCGACGGCGTGGTCGCGCACCTCCTCGGCCGCGAGGTCGTCGAGGGGTCGGAAGTCCGGCAGGTACTCCAGTACCATCACCGCGACGTCCTCGTACTCGAAGGCCTCCTTGGGTTCGGGCGCGTTGATGCCCAGCTCACGCATCCGCTTGTTGGCGTCGAGTTCGTGTTCGGCCATCTCGATGGGTGCGTCGAAGCGCTCGAAGAATCCCTCGCGGCCACTGGAGAAAGCCCCGAGGTTCCGGCCGGCCGTGAGCAGTGCCTGGACGAGCGAGTTCTGCTCGGTGACGACTTTCACGAACAGCTGGTCGTTGACGACACAGGGGGTCGACAGCCAGTTGTCCGCGTCGAGAAACTCCACGCGGGCGGTCTCGATGTCGTAGCGGTCCATCACCTCCCGTACGACTCCCTCCAGTGTCGGCCAGGGCACTGTCCCCCGCATGAGCCGCCTGAACGCCATTCGGCCGATCCGACGCCCCCCACGGGTATAGGCGTTCGGTCCACGTCCGTCTGGCCACGGAGAGCGGTCGCTCGCCCAGGCTGGAAGTACACCGTGTGACTACGTCGGTGAGCACTTCCACTTGCCACAGTCTTTATTCGGATACGCGGCAAGAATTGCGCATGGACTTCACTCTCCCCGACGAACACCGGATGATCCGCGATTCGGTACGGGAGTTTTGCGACGAGGAGGTCGCCCCTATCGCCCAGGAGATCGAAGACGACCACCGCTTTCCCGCCAAGATATTCGACCAGCTGGCCGATCTGGACGTGATGGGCGTTCCCATCGACGAGGCCTACGGCGGCCTGGGCGGCGACCAGTTGATGTACGCACTCGTCACGGAGGAACTGGGCCGCGTCTCGGGCGCTATCGGCCTCTCGTATGCTGCACACGTCTCGCTCGGCTCGAAACCGATCGAGCTCTTCGGTACCGACGCCCAGAAAGAACGGTGGCTCCGGCCGCTGGCGACCGGCGAACATCTCGGTGCGTGGGCGTTGACCGAACCAGGGTCGGGTTCGGACGCCTCGGACATGGACACGACGGCGACGAAGGAAGGCGACGAGTGGGTACTGAACGGCACGAAGCAGTTCATCACGAACGCCAACGTCGCGGGCTCGGTGCTGGTCAAGGCGGTCACAGACCCCGGCGCGGGCTACGACGGCATCTCGACGTTCATCGTCGACCCGGCGGACGACGGCTTCGAGGTCTCGACGGTGTGGGACAAGATGGGGCTGAACGCCTCGCCGACCTGCGAACTCCAGTTGTCCGACCTCAGGATACCGGAAGACCGTCTGCTGGGCGAACCGGGCGAAGGGTGGGACCAGACCAAGAAGACTCTCGACGGCGGGCGCATCTCGATCGCCGCCCTGTCGGTGGGGTTAGCTCAGGGGGCCTTCGAGGCGGCGCTATCCTACGCGAAGGAACGCGAGCAGTTCGGTCAGCCCATCGGCCAGTTCGACGCCGTCCGGGACATGCTCGTCGAGATGGACCGCAAGATCGAGCGCGCGCGACTGTTGACGCACAAGGCCGCGGTGATGTACGACGAGGGCGAGGACGTGACTCGTCTGTCCTCGATGGCCAAACTGGATGCCAGTGAGATCTCCCGCGAAGTGGCCGAAGACGCCGTCCAAGTGCTGGGCGGCTATGGGTACACGACCGACTTCGCGCCACAGCGTTTCTTCCGGGACGCGAAACTCATGGAGATCGGCGAGGGGACGAGCGAGATACAGCGGTTAGTGCTGGGGCGGGAACTGGGGCTGTAGTAGGAGACTCCTTGCATGCCGCGGTTTCCGACGCCTGCGACAGCTGGATGGTTGTCCACAATCGTAGCGACACGATTTTCAACCCACGTTGGCGCGCGCCGTCGAGCGTTTCAGCGCGAGACGGCGTCGTGCGAGGGATGAGCGAGCGACGACGGAGCGAGCGAATCGGCTGGGGAGGTGTGTGGCCTGCGGTGGCAGTGCTGTGCGGTGCCGTCCTGGCGGATCGAAAGGGCGAGGCCCGCTCGCGGGTTCTGCGCGGGCTCTATCCGAGCGAAGCGAGGATATGTCGCTCAGCGACCGCGAGCGGGCCGAGGGCTTTCATCGCTCACCGGAAGTAGCGGTGACGACGACAGCGGGCGAGTGGGTCGAGGGCTTTCAGCAAGTGAGGGTGCGTGCGGTCGTCTAGCTGCGAGCGAAGGGTGGGTGGTCAGTTTTCGTCCCACTCCTCGGCCAGCACGCCGAAGCGGTAGACGTCGACGAACTCGCCGTCGACGAAGGCCTGGTCGCGGTGGACGCCTTCTTGCTCGAAGCCGACTTTCTCCAGCACCCGGGCGGAGGCGTCGTTGAACGCGAACGTCCGGGCGTACACCTTGTGGAGGCGCCGCTCGCCGAACGCGTACTCGACGGCGGTCCGGGCAGCGTCGGTGGCGTAGCCGTTGCCCCAGGCGTCGGGCGCGATGAAGTAGCCGATCTCGCCGTTCCCGTGGGTGGCGGTGACGTCGTGGAGGCCGATCGTCCCGACGCGGTCACTGTCGGCCCGGACCAGGAACTGCGTCCCGTCGCCCTCGCCGACTGACTCGACGTACTCCCGCTCCTCGGCCAGTGACGCCGGTTCCACCGTCCCGATACCACGCCGGACCCGCGGGTCGTTGACGAGTCCCTGCAGGAATTCCGCATCACCCTCCTCGACCGGATGCAGCGTCACCGTCTCGCCTTCGAGGAACACCGGACTGGGCATACCGGCTAGTCCGCGGCAGCCGTATTCAGCGTTCTCCAGGTGTGTGGGGCGTTGTCGTGGGTGTCTAGAGGCGTGCTGTTTTTGTCAACGTGGGATACGTTGGCGAATGTCGACTCTCTTCCAGTAGTCTCGAATCGCACTCGACAGTGCGCGCCGAAAGCCCCCGGCCCGCTCGCGGTCGCTGAGCGACATATCCTCGCTTCGCTCGGATAGAGCCCGCGCAGAACCCGCGAGCGGGCCTCGCCCTTTCGATCCACCAGGACGGCACCGCACAGCACTGCCACCGCAGGCCACACACCTCCCCAGCCGATTCGCTCGCTCCGTCGTCGCTCGCTCATCCCTCGCACGACGCCGTCTCGCGATGAAACGCTCGACG
>Ga0207771_100795_pt1 | contig 16361 bp, 14 predicted proteins | sample A23M2SouthBayCA_2_FD_187731 | JGI IMG/M metagenome (GOLD analysis project Ga0207771, IMG submission 187731) | Aerobic enrichment media microbial communities from Eden Landing Ponds, California, USA - A23 M2 (2) (SPAdes) | ecosystem: Environmental > Aquatic > Marine > Unclassified | place...
GAGGCCTCCGGCACGTACGTCGCCGCGCCGCCGCAGGCCCGGGCGTCGAGGCAGTACTCGACGCCGGGCGTCAGTGCGCGAACCGTTCCGTTCCCGATTTCGACTGGAACCGACAGCCGGTACTCGAACCCGCCGACGCCGTCGTCGGCAAAGACTGACACCTCGACGTCTTCACTGCCCTCAACCGCCGGCCGCGATCCGTCGACGGCTTCGAGTGGGCCGATCACCCGGACCGTCTCGGGTTCGATGGCCACCTGGAACGCCAGGTCGTCGCCAGTATCGCTCGCGACGTAGTGGGCCGCCCCGTCGGCAGTTTCGACGGTGACCGTCGCGCTCGTGACGCGATCGGGCAGTCCCACGCTGGCGTTCAGCGTGACCGACTCGCCTGAGCGCTCCTGGACGCGCTGGAGCCGGGCAGCCTCGGGAGAATCACCGAGTGGGTCCCAGACCCCGCGATAGCCGAACCGATAGAGCTTGCGATCGGGGAACGCGTCGCTAATCGCGAACGGGCGGCCGTCCATCGCGTAGACGGTCCGGCCGTCGTAGCCTGGATCGTTCCGGAGCGCCTGGAAGGGATGGTTGAGCCAGGGGCCGTACGGCGTCGGCACCAAGACGACCGCATCCGCCGGTGGTGTGGGTTCGAACGGCGCGTAGGTCCGTTCGTAGGTGTCGGTCACGCCGGCGTTGCGTTCGACGGGCGCGGCGGCCTGGCTGGCAGTAACTCCACCGAGAGCGAGCGTACTCGCGAGGGCGACCGCCGCGACGACCCACAGCGCCGCCCGGCGGTCGAGGCGTGCTTCGAGCAGGTCGCGGAGGGCGTCGAACGCGGCCAGGACGCCGACCGCGGCGAAGGCGGCGATCGGAACCAGCAGGTCGAAGTGGTAGTACGGGCCGAGCGCGGCGATCAGGCCGTCGCCGGCTACGTCGAGGTCGCCGAGGACGTTGTAGTTCCCCCAGAAGTAGAGGTTCCCGACCGGGACCGAGACGCCGAGGCCGGCGAGGACGGCGACGCGGGGCGACCACTTCCGGCGGACGGCGACGTCGAGGCCAGCGATCGCGAGGGCCATCCCGGCAATCCCGCCGGCGATCCAGCGACCGACGAACGCGGCGAGGACCTTGCTGTTGGCTTCGAGTGCGAGTCCAGGTGTGTATTCGATGCCGTGGTCCAGCAACTCGCGATAGCCGAACCCGAGGCCGTCCAGCGGTGCGAACGCCTCGTAGGGAAACGTCAGGGGCGAACCGGTCACCGCCGCGTTGTACGCAAGCGTCAGCGCGACGCCGGCCAGGCCGAGTGCGGCGGTCGCCGCTTGCCTGGGAATCGCCGTCCGCCAGTCCCGGGCGAGCGTCCAGAGCGCGTGAACCACGAACGGCGCGGCGAACAGGACGGCGGTGTAGGGCCGGGCGAAAAAGGCGAGGCCGATCGCGACGCCCGCCGCCGCTGCCCACCGCCAGTCGCCGATCCGGTCGGCCCGGAGGTAGGCGTACGCGAAAGCCAGATTCAGTAGCGTCGTCGGCGCATAGGGGAGGAAGGTCGCGGTGTCGAGGAGAAAGAGGGGGGAGGCCAGCACGAAGACGGCCGCCAGGAGGCCGGTCCGACGGTCGAACACCTCGCTCGTGACGTCGGCCACGCCCGCGAGGATCCCGGCCGCGATGGCGGGCAGCGCCAGCCGATAGCCGCCAAGGAGTTCCCCGAGGGCGAACAGCCCGGCGGGGACGGGGTTGTACTTCGGGTAGAACCCCTCGCTCCCCGCGACGAAGAACCACGGCCGGAAGACGCCCTCGACGGGCGGGTTGAGTGAGAGTTTCCCCTCCAGCAACATCGCGGCCTGCTGGAGGTAGACCCCTTCGTCGTGATTCAGCGAGTGATACGGGAAGAGTTCCGTCGAGACGAGCCAGACGGCGAGTCCGCCAGCCAGCGCGATCGCGAGCGTCGCGACTCGAAAACGGCGTCGATCCATCACTCGGCGGGGAACCAGGCTAGAGGATGATCCGTCGCCAGCCGAACCCGGACGCGCTTGTCGATCCCGAGTTCCTCGGCGTGGTTGTGCTCACAGTGCAGCACGGCCCCGGAGTCCAACTCGACCGTGTAGACGAACGAGGGGCCGGTGTACTGGCGGTCGACGATCCGGCCGTTGGTGCCCGCCGGATCGGCCGGGACCGCCCGGATGTCGTCCGGCCGGACGAGCACGTCGACGTCGGCCCCCTCGTACTCGGCGTCGAGCCCCTCGATCCGGTCGGCGTCGAGACACCCAAGCGGCGTGTCGACGCTGCCTTCTTCCAGTGTCCCGGAGACGAACCCGGCCTGGCCGAGGAACTCCGCGACGAAGCGGGATTCGGGCTGCTGGAAGACGACTTCCGGGCGGCCGATCTGTTCGATCCCCCCGTCGTCGATGACCGCCACGCGGTCGCTGATCGAGAGGGCCTCCTCCTGGTCGTGAGTCACGGAGACGGCGGTGACGCCGGTCTCCTTGATGATCCGACGGACCTCCCGGCGCATCTCCTCGCGCAGCCCCACGTCCAGGTTCGAGAACGGCTCGTCCAGCAGGAGGACGTCGGGTTCCGGCGCGAGTGAACGCGCGAGCGCCACGCGCTGGCGCTGGCCGCCCGAGAGGTCCTCGGGGCTCGCGTCCGCGTAGTCCCCGAGGCCGACGAGTTCGAGCAAGTCGGTCACCCGCTGGTCGATTTCGTCGTCCGATCGATCCTGGATGCCGAAGGCGACGTTCTCACCCACGGTGAGGTGCGGGAACAGCGCGAACTCCTGGAAGACCAGGCCGACGTCGCGCTCCTCCGGCTTGATGAAGGTTCCCTCGCCCGCGACTGTCTCGCCGGCGACCCGGATCCGCCCGGCGTCGGGTTCGTCCAGCCCTGCGAGCAGGCGAAGCGTCGTCGTCTTCCCGCAACCCGACGGGCCGAGCAGCGTGAGGAGTTCGCCGTCCTGGACGCGAAGACTGAGATCCGAGACGGCGGTCTCGGACCCGAACTGTCGGGTGACGCCGTCGAGTTCGAGGACTGCGCGGTCCTCGTCGGTCGATTCGGCCGTGCCGGTCGATCCCGGGTGTGCGTCGACGGGGGTGGATCGTTCTGCGGCAGTCACGTGTTCGAACCCTCCTGGCTGAGAATGACGGCCATCGAGAGCGCGGAGATGGCGATCAACGCGAGCGCGGGGACGGACGCCCGGCCGTAGAGTCCGGCCTCCCGTACTTTCCAGATATAGGTCACTAACGTTTGGTCGAACCAGAACGGCCGTAAGAGTAGCGTCACCGGCAGTTCCTTCATGGTCGTCAGGAAGACGAGGGCCGCGCCAGTCGCGATCCCGGGGGCGATCAGCGGCAGCGTCACCGCCCGGAACCCTTCGATCCGGGTGCGCCCGAGCGTCCGGGCGGCCTCGATCAGGCGGCCGTCGACCTGCATCGTCGCGGTCCGGATCGCGCCGATCGCCTGCGGGACGAACCGGACGACGTACGCGAAGACGAGGACCAGCAGCAGGTTGTACGCTGTCTCCCGATAGGACAGCGGGAGCGTGTTGAGTGCGAACAGCACCAAGGCAAAGGCGAGCACGATCCCTGGCGTCGCGTAGCCGACGTAGGCGGCCCGGTCGGCCAGGTTCGCCAGCCGGGACCGCCCGCGCGCGGCGGCGACCGCCACCGGCAGCGCGACCAGCAGCGAGGCCCCGGCGGCGAGGCCGGCCAGGTACACCGAGTTCCAGCCGTAGGACCAGGAGAAGGCCAGCCCACCGGCCGTGTAGCCGCCCGCGTCGCTCGTGAGCCACAGCCCGAAGACGATCACGGGGAGGGCGACCGCCAGCCCCGTGACGACGGCGGGGAAGAGCGCGGCGACGTACCGCCAGTTCCCGAGTTCGATCACCGCGCCGCCACTCGTCCCCCGGCTCTGATACGCGCCCTCGTCGTCGGCCCCGACCTTCGACTCAAGGTAGAGGATCCCGACGGTCACCGCGAGCAACTGGAGGGACAGCAGGGCGGCCCACGGGCGCATCGTGGTGTTGTACCGCGCGTAGATCGCCTGGGTGAACACCTCGACGCCCATGAAGTTGGGCGTCCCGAAGTCCGCGAGCGTATAGAGTGCGACCAACAGCGCCCCGGCGGCGATCCCGGGGGCGATCTGGGGGAGGGTCACCCGCCGGAACGCCTCGAGCCGGCCGGCGTCGAGCGTCCGGGCGGCCTCGATGAGCGAGGTGTCCAGCGACAGCAGCGACGCGCGCGTCGTCAGGAGAACGTACGGGTACGTATACAGCGTCAGAACGATCGCCGCGCCGGCGAAGCCGTCGATCTCCGGGAGCTGTTCGATCCCGAGGGGTGCGAGGACGTCCGTCAGGACGCCGCCGGTCCCGAAGGCCGAGAGGACAGCGAGCGCCCCGAGATAGCTGGGGATCGCGAGCGGGAGCGCAGCCAGCACGGTGAACAGCCGGGCGAAGGGAAGATCGGTTCGGGCCGTGAGCAGCGCGATGGGAACGCCGACGAGGACGCTCGCCGTCGTGACGATGGCGACGAGTGCGACGCTGCGGAGCAGTATTTCGATGGTCCGTGGATCGAGGGTGAGTTCGAGCGCGCGCGGGCCGAGGTCGAGCACCTCGACGAACAGCCAGCCCAGGGGGGCCACCAGCGCGACGGCGATTGCGGCCGAAAGCAGCGTCAGGCCGGACGGGCGGCCGAGACCGGGGGCTCTTGAGAGGCGCTTGCGGAGGTCCCCGACTCGGCCCTCGCGACTCATCCCGAGACGCCGGCCGCGGACATCAGTTCCAGTGTCGGTTCGAGATCGGAGAGGTCGGCCAGATTGATGTCCGGGGGATTCAACTCGTCGACGGTCGGCAGCCCGCCGACCGGCTCGACGCCGGGGATCATCGGATAGGCGTAGCTCACGGTGGCGAAGAACTCCTGGGCCTCCGCCGAGAGCAGGTGCCGAACGAAGTCCGTGATCAACTCGTCCTTCTCGGTGCCCTCGATCTGGAGGATCCCCGCGACGTTGACTAAGGCCCCGGCGTCACCGCTCGTGAAGGCCAGATCGAGCGGCGCATCGGGACGCTGGTTTTTGACCCGCATCGCGTAGTAGTGGTTGGCGAACCCGGCGGTCAACGCGCCGTCGGCGACCGCCTGGGTGACGACGTACTCGTTGGGGTAGCGCTCGGTCCCGGCCTCCCGCATCGACTCCAGCCACTGGCGAGTGGCGTCTGTCCCCTTCTGCAATCGCATCGCGGTCACGAAGGACTTGAACGCGCCGTAGGTCGGTGCCCAGCCCATCGTCCCCTGCAGGGCCGCCGTCTCGGGGAACTGCGCGACCTTCTCGGGAATCTCGCTCGCGTCGATCGTCTCGGTGTTGTAGGGGACGCTCCGGGCGCGGCCGGCGACGCCGACCCACGAGCCGTCTGCGCCCTGGAAGTCCTCGGGAACGGGTTCGAGTGCTTCCTCGGCCAGAGGTTCGTAGGCGTCGTTCTCCGCGACGTAGCCGAGCGAGGCGGCGTCGATCGACCAGAAGACGTCGGCCCGGGAGCCGCCAGTCTGTACCTCCTCGACGATCGACTGGGCCTGCGATGCCGAGGGGGCGTCGTCGGTGAAACCCGTGAAATCCGGGTAGATCTCCTCTAGCATCTCGATGAACCGCTCGTAGATGCCGCCCTCGCCGCCGCCCATGTAGATATTCAGCGTGCCGGAGAGATCGGGTAGGTCCTCGATCGACGTCCCGCCCGGGGCCGGTCGCCCCTCCGCGAGCGCGCCGGAGCCGCGGAACTGCGCGAGCGAGGGGATCGAGATCTCGCCGCCCGCGTTCGTCGTGTCGCCCCCGAACGGATTGGCACAGCCCGCCAGCCCGGCCAGCGCGCCTGCGCCGAGCGTGCCGAGAAATTGCCGTCGACTCGTCGATCTCCGTGTCATCCTGGATTTAGGTTTGCCTAAATACTTATAAACTCCGTGATTTTGGCCGGGGTTGGCCGCCGGCCTCCCGTCGACATCGTCACCGGATCGGTCCGCCCGGTAGGTCATTCGGCGATCACCGCCGTTTCCCGCCGTTCGTCGTCGGTATCGAGTTCCGCCAGACAGTCCACCCAGTCTTCGAGGTGCTCGCCACAGTAGGCGAGGAAGTCGGCGTTCTCCCAATCCTCAGCCGCGCCGGTCTGGAGTTCCGCGGCGACCGCGCGGGCGACCTCGGCGTAGGAGTCGGCGTCGTCGCCCGCGCGGTCGACGAGTTTCCAGACGTGTTCGTTGAGCTCGAGGCCGGCGACCTCGTTCGCCAGGTCGCCGAAGGTCGATCGGGGCGCTTTGTTATGGTCACACAGCGGCGCGCCGTTGTAGATCCGCCTGTCCAGAACGTCGGCCGCGCGCTTGAGCAGGAGGCCAGACCAGATGTCGTCGAAGCGCCCGACGTCCCAGGGGTTGTCGTCCATCGGGAACTGGTAGAACGCCGGGACGACCTCGCGGCGAAAGGCGAGGTTCATCGAGCAGACGGTGAGGTAGTTGCCCCGCCGGGCGACGAAGTCGTCCCCGAAGTCCTCGCGTGTGGTGCGCGTCTGGGCCTGTCCATTCAGGTCGCCGTCGCCGAGGATCCGGACCGCGTCGAGGTCCGGGACGTTCGTCCACAGGCCCTGGGAGGCGACGACGTTCCCGACGCGCTCGGTCGTGACCGTCCGCTCCTCGTCCATCGCGCTGTAGGGATACCCGCGTGGATAGAGGTCGTCGGTCCCGGCGAGGACGTTCACCCACCGTTCGTCGGACTCGACGGCCGCGAGTTCGCCCTCGTAGGCGAGGTTGTCGAGGTGGGTCCCGAAGAAGTCCACGTCGTCGTGCGGGGCGGTGTCGTCGTCGAGGAAGACGCCGTACTCGAAGCGCTCGTGTGCCCAGAGATACAGCAGGCCGAAGGAGGTCTGGGCGTGACTGGCCGCCGGGATCAGGTGTTCGTACGCGGCGATTCCACGCTCGTCGAACCAGGCCTCGCGGTCACTTTCGTCGAAGACGGCACCGTCGAGGCCCTCCTCGTCGAGCATTGCTTCCATCGCATCGGTGTCACAGCAGTCCTCGGTGACGAGGACGACGAACAGTCGATCGAGGTCGAACCCGTGTTCGCGGGCGTTCTCGGCGTAGGCCCGGAGGAACTCGTGGTTCCTGATCGTCGGCACGACGACGCAGACGTCCTGGGTACTCATCGTATCGCTCCATTGTTTAGGGTGGCCTAAAAGCGTGGCGATCGGGACAATCGGGCGGTTTTGGCCGGTAGACGTCCGGTTCGGTGGGTCCCGAACCTGCCTTCACGCGTCGTCCGGATCGGCCGCTGTCGATCTGTCGACGACGTCGGGGATGTCGACGTCCGCCTGGCTCGCGAGTGCCTCGACGTCGGACTGTTCCTCGGCGATGCCGGTCGTCATCAACAGCCGGATGGCCCGACGGACGCTGATGTCGACCTCGTGGACGGTATCCGCCGGTGCGAGCACGAGTCGCCCGCCGGTGATGTTCGGGCTGTGCGGGACGAAGACGTTATACGCCTCGCCGGTGGCCGATCTTGTCGAGGCCGGGCTCTCGCCGGTGACGAACCCGATGGCGAACAGCCCTTCGCGCGGATACTCGATCAACACGACGTTCTCGTAGCGGTTCTCCCGGTTGCGCAGCGCCTCGGTCATCTGGCGGACGCTCGTGTAGATGACCCGGACGACGGGGACGATCCCGAACGCCCGATCGAACCACGCGAACGCCCAATCGCCGATCGACCGCTGGGCGAGATAGCCCAGGAGTGTGATCACGACCAGTAGCGTCAGGAACGTGATGAGCTGGGCGACGAGCGTGATGTTTCCCGTGTACTGGGCGAGTGCGGTCGCCGAGACGATCGGATCGACGAACCCCGACAGCCACCCGATCAGGAGTCTGAGAGCGACGATCGTCACCACGAGCGGCGCGACGAGGAACAGCCCCGCGAGGAAACTCTGCTGGAGTGTGCGCGTTCGTGACACGGTGTGTGTGTCGGTTCGCAGCCACGGCCCTAACGTCTAACGGTGGTCGTGACGTGGCGCGAGCCACACCGACCGACGATCGCGGTCGCGTCAGTCCCGCAGGCCCAGCGCCAGGGCCGTCGCCGCGACGACAAGCAGTGCCGCACCGGGCAGCGAGACCCCGACTGTCAGTGTCTCGTACGTGACGTAGGCCACGAGCGCCACCGCCGCGGTGGCGACAGTCGCGATCGCGACGTGGAGGAACTCGGCGCGTTCGACGCTTCCCCCGTCGAGTTCCGCCTCCGCCGTGAACGCTCCCAGTGCGAACTCCCAGACGAGGACGCTTCCCACGACAGCCGGGAGCAACCGCTCGACCGCGATCCCCGCGAACGCGGTGGCGACGACGGCGGCGACTATCGCAAGCGCTCCGAGTCCCGTCACCGTCCGGACGTGTCGCGTCAGTCCGATCGCAAGGCCGACCACGCCGATCACGCTCGCGGCCAGGGCGACCGTCGAAAGCGGGGCCAGGAGTGTTGTGACCCCGAGCGCGGCCACCAGCGCGCCCGCTCTGAGGACGGCCCCCGGCTGATGGGTGAACCGCGACTGGGTGCTCACGCTGACCACCTCGACCCGGCCCGCGTCAGTGCAACGCCCAGGTCCTCCTCGCCCGCCCAGTCGATGACCCGGATGCCGGCCTCTCGTAACGCTTCGATCCGGTGACGACGTTCGAGACGCACGAGGCGATCGCCGACGGTCTCGCCCGTCGTCACGTCCGGACTCAGGACGGTGACCGGATGACCGTACGCGCGCAACCGATGGATCACGAAGTGGTAGGTGGGATCCGTGAGTGAGGAGACCAACAGGACCTGAGTCTCCTCGGGATACCGGCGGTTGAACTCCCGGACCCATCGCGGGCTGAAGGTATCGCTTTCGGGAACGGTCGGCGGGAACGCGTCGTCGCTCGCCAGCACGCGTTCGACGTGTTCACGGTGGTCGTATCCGGTCCCGGGCGAGACCCACACCGGCTTCGGTCCGAGCGCCGCGATCCCGACCCGGTCGCCGGTGGTCAAAAGCGACCCACACACCCGCCGGGCGGCGGCGATCGACCGTTCGAGCGCGGTCGGTTCGTCCGGCTCGGCCGCGGTGTAGGCCGACGCCGCGGTCTCGATGGCGATCGCGACCGACGCGGCGTGTTCCTCCCGGAACTCGATGGTCGTGAGTTCCTCGCTCGGCGAGCGCGCCAGGCGTTTCCAGTCGATGCGGTTCGTCGGGTCGCCGGAGCGGTATTCCCGGGTCGCGTAGAACGCCACGCCCTCGCCACCCTCGGCGGGGATGCGCCCGAGCGACTCGCTTGCGTGTTCGTACAGCGGGACTGTCACGGGCGTGGCCTGCAGCGCCGGGATACAGAAAAGCGACGTGTCGGCATCGTCCCCAGCCGGGACGAGGTGCGTGCGTGCCGACCGGCCCGCGTAGTCCCGGACGATGGCGTAGACGGGCTCGAACTCGTAGGCTCCCCGGTGGGCAGTCACCGTGTACTCGACCGTCGTCGCCTCACCGGGGCGAAGTGCCGTCCCGCGTCGTGGTGATCCGTCGACGACCGAGAGCCCCTCCGGAACGCCATCGATGACTCTGAGGTCGGGAAGGATCCGATCCCCGTCGTTGCGAATCGTCGTCGTCACCGTAACCTCCTCCCCTGGATCGGGGTGGTGCGGATCGAGCGTCCGCTCGACGACCAGGGTGGCCTCGGGCGGGGTGAGCACGCGAGCCAATCCCGCCACGCCGATCGGGACGGTCCCGGCGAGTATGACCCCGGAATCCTGGACGAACAGTCCCAGGCCGACGAACGCGACGCCGAGCGGGACCAGCGGTCGAAAGCGCGCGGCGGTGACGACGTCGTACAGCCCTTTCCCGGCCGCCATTTCACCGGTGAGATCGGCGGTGGAGTGACGCTCACCGGTGTCCCGGTCGTTTTCGAGGACGAGACGCCCCTCGCCCGTCTCTTCGACGAGGTCGGACTCGCCTTCGAGTGTCGTGACCGTCCGCCTGACCAGGCGCTGGAAGTCCGAGGGGTCGTCGCTGAACAGTCCCCGAGCCCGCTCGGAAAGCGACTCCTCGATCGACGCGTCGGCGTTCCGGAGGAACGCGGAGACCGCCCCGTCCAGCGGCCAGTCGCCGGCGTCGATCGCGGCCAGGGCCGCTTCCGGCGTCGTGCCACGCTGGCGGGCGAGGATCCTGGCTGCAAGCTCGCGGAGCCGATCGTGGATGTCGGCGCGGTCCGGAAGGTAGCCGGTTCCGCTGCCGTCGAACTGCGAAAGCGTCCGGTCGAAGGCGTCCCCGGGTGTCGGGGGCGTCGGTGTCCGTTCGACTGCCGGCGGTTCGATTTGGCTCGCCGTTCGCCAGTCACGATAGACGAGCAACGCCATCACGCCGGCGAGCACCCCGCCGCCCGCGTACAGGACGGCCGTCAGACCCGAGGTACCCCCCGCGCCCGCCGTCAGAACGGCCACGCCGCCGCCGGCCAGCGACGCGAGGCCGATTACGACCGCGAACCGTCGGAGGCGATCGTTCACGACCCCGCACCCCCGGCATTCGAGTCCGTGTTTTCGGGTCCGTGGGTGGCCTCGATGCGTTCGAGCGCGGCGACGGCGCGCTTCCGGCGTGCCTCGGTCAACGGCGCGTCGCCGTACCGGACCTCCTCGAACGTCTCGGTGAGCACGTGGACGTCGTCGGGGTCCATTCCTTCCTCGATCGCCGTCGCCTCGAACTGTCTGGGAGTTGCCTCCTGGGGGTCACCGACGCCCAGCAGCGTGACCATCTCTCCCCAGGCCCGATAGATCGCGTTGTCGGCGGCCCGTGGCGTCTCGGCGGCCTCAACGCGGTCGGCGGTGTCGCCGGCGACCTGCGCGAGGCTGGAAAGGTCGGAATCGACGGCGTCCGCCTCACCTCCGTCCTCGGCCGACAGCACTGACCGAAGCGAGTCGGATCGCCAGGCGAAGAAGACGAGCACAGCGAGGACACCTGCGCCGAGGATAATTCCGGTTGCCCCGCCGACGGGGAGCACCATTGGCGTCTCCGATCCTTCGCCGAAGCCTGGCGTCCCAGCAGGGGTCACCGGGGTCTCCGTCCCCTGTTGCATCTCCGGCGGCGTCGACGGACCGCCGGCAGGCGGACTGTTGAGCAACACGTACAGGAGCCAGAGCCCGGCGGCGAACGCCGCGGTCCCGACTGCAGCGCCGACGAGCCACTTGAAGCTGTACCAGGGTTCGCGGACGAACTGCGCGAGCGTCGCCAGCAACCCGACGACGGCCATCGCGGTCAGGATCGCCCGGACGGTCGGCGCGTCGAGGTCCCCGGTTTGTGAGTTCGTGCCGTTCAGCGGCGGCTGTTCTAGCCCGACCCGGTCGCCACCCTGCTCGGCGTCGAACAGCGGCCCGACCGCCACGGCGGTGAGGATCACGGCGACGATAGCGAGGAGGGCAAGGATCCCTCGGGTGCGATTTCCGGCCATCCTCCTCAGGCGGTCGCGTCCGCCTGGACTGTCGGGACCGGCGTGTCCTTGACAATCTCCCGAACGATCTCGCGCTTTTCGACCTCCTGGACGGTCGCCTCAGGCGTGAGGACGAGCCGATGTGCCAGGACCGGCTCGGCCATCCGGATGATGTCGTCCGGCACGACGTAGTCTCGACCCTCGATCACGGCGAAGGCCCGGCTAGCTTCCAGCAGGCGCTGGGTCCCACGCGGCGAGACACCGGTCCGGACGTGGTGATGTGAGCGAGTCTCCCGCGTGAGATCGAGCATGAACTCCCGGAGGTCTCCCTCGACGGTGACCGTCTCGGGAACCTCTCGGAGGGATTCGACCGTCCCGGATTCGAGCAGTTTCTCCACTGACGGCGTCGCCGCGTCGCGAGCGAGTCGTCGATCCAGGATCGTCCGCTCGCCGTCCCGATCGGGATACCCGAGCCTCGTCTTGATGAGGAAGCGGTCCTTCTGTGCCTCGGGGAGTTCGAACGTGCCACTCTCCTCGATCGGGTTCTGGGTCGCGATCACGAAGAAGGGGCTCGGCAGCGGGTGGGTATCACCCTCGATGGTCACCTGTCGCTCCTCCATGGCCTCCAGCAGCGCCGACTGGGTCTTCGGCGGGGCGCGGTTGAGTTCGTCCGCCAGCACGACGTTCGCGAAGATCGGTCCCTGGCGGAACTCGAACTCACGGTCGCGCTGGTTGAACACCTGGCTGCCCATGACGTCCGCCGGCAGGAGGTCCGGCGTGAGCTGAACCCGCGAGAACGACAGCCCGAGCACCGTCGCCGTCGAGCGCGCCGTCAGGGTCTTTCCCGTCCCCGGCACGTCCTCGATCAGCACGTGTCCCCCGGCGAGCAGCCCCACGAGGAGGTCCTCGAAGAACGTCCGGTCGGCGACGACCGCTTCGTTCAACAGATCGATTACCTCCCGACACTGCGTTGCCGCCGCGTCGATATCCATGTCATCTGGTGACGGCCCGTCCACGTTTATAATTGTATAGGATTTTCTGACGGAGTGGAATCGGGTGGCTACGCTGGCTTGGAGTAACGTCGGGACCGTCCGGTTCCCGCGGCTCGATCACTCAAACGTGTAGCGTGTCATCGAACGCTTCGCACGCACTCTCTATCTAAGAAACCAATCCGTACAGTCCTTTTCCGCTTCGTTCCCTGACTTCGAAGGCGACACGGTCACACGGTGGCTCACTCGATGGCGACGACCGCGTCGAGAGTGACTGTGGCACCACCGAGCAGTTCACAGACGCCGACGGTCGTACGGGCCGGATAGGAGTCTTCCCAGACTTCTTGATAGGCCTCGTTGACCGCGTCGTAGGCGTCCATATCGGCGAGATACAGTGTCACTTTGAGCACGTCGTCCATCGTCGCGCCGTGCCGGCGGACCTGGCTTTCGAGGTCGTTCAGACACCGCTTTAGTTGTCGGGCTGGGGATTCGTCGCTCGCGATCCGATCACCGTCCTCCGGGAGTTGTCCTTCGACGAACAGCAGATCGGAATCACCGGTTTTCATTCCCATGCCACCGATGAACGCTATGCCGTCGCGTTGTTTTCGACCGTCGGTGCTCGCTCGCTCCGGTCGCACACCACTACGTTCGCTCATGCCCATATTCTAATTTAGTTTCTATTCAAGTATAATACCATCCCGGATTCTCAGTTTCCGGCAAGGCGCGGATACAACTGTTTTTAACCAGCCTCAGAGGAAAAATCGAAGTAGTTAATTGAAAATAGCCTCAATGATTCGCTGATGAGTCAGGCGACAGATCGACTTCGACGGTATATGGAGGACGAACTGGGAGAGTGTCGGAACGAGGACGTCCAGGCACGGCTGGACGAACTCGGCTCGCTGGAACGGACCATCGACGAGCAACTGTCGGTCGAACTCGACGTGCTCTCCGCGCTGGCGAGCGAGACTCGCTACACGCTCGTCCGGGCACTGGTCGCCGCCCGCGAGGAGTTGTGCGTCTGTGAACTCCAGCCGCTGGTCGACGTCAGCGAGAGCGGCCTGAGCCACGCGCTCTCGAAACTCGCGGACGCGGGGCTGGTCGAATCTCGAAAGGACGGCCGCTGGAAGCACTATCGCGCGACGAATCGGGCGATCGCGATCGTGACCGTCCTCGAAGGGGCTGTCGCGAACGAGACTGCAACCGGCGGTGATTCCCGATGAGCACGGTCGAGCACGAGCATGGGCCGGACTGTGATTGCCCGGACTGTGGCGATCCGCGGTCGATGGACTTCCTCGATAAGTACCTCACTGTCTGGATTTTCGGCGCGATGGCGATCGGCGTCGGCCTGGGCTACGTCGCACCGAGCGTTACGGGGCCGATCCAGGACCTCCATCTCGTCCAGATCGGCCTCATCCTGATGATGTATCCGCCGCTGGCGAAGGTCAACTACGGCCAGTTGCCACGGGTGTTCGCCCAGTGGCGCGTGCTGGGTCTGAGTCTCCTTCAAAACTGGTTGATCGGCCCGACGCTGATGTTCGGGCTGGCGCTGCTCTTCTTTGGGGGCGTCGTGCCCGGGCTGCCGGCCCGACCGGAGTTCTTCCTCGGCCTCGTCTTCATCGGGATGGCCCGGTGTATCGCGATGGTGCTGGTCTGGAACGACCTCGCAGAGGGCTCCAGCGAGTACGCCGCCGGGCTGGTCGCCTTTAACAGCGTCTTCCAGATCCTGACCTACGGCGTCTACATCACGTTTTTCGCTCTGGTCATGCCCGGCGTGCTCGGGCTAGAGTCGCTCGCGGCCAGTATCGACGTGTTCAACGTCAGCCCGTGGGACGTCTTCACCGCGATCGCGATCTTCCTGGGGATCCCCTTCGCCGCCGGGATCGCCTCACGATACGTCGGCACGCGAACCAAGGGCGAGGAGTGGTACGAGGAGTCGTTCGTCCCGACGATCGATCCGCTGACGCTGGTCGCGCTGCTGTTTACCGTCGTCGTGATGTTCGCGATGCAGGGCGAGCGCATCGTCGGCCAGCCGACCGACGTGCTCCTGGTCGCGGTCCCGCTGACGATCTACTTCGTCGTGATGTTCGTCGTCAGCTTCGCGATGGGCCACCGGATCGGCGCCGATTACTCGACGACGACCGCAATCGGCTTCACGGCAGCCTCGAACAACTTCGAGTTGGCGATCGCCGTCGCCGTCGCGATCTTCGGCGTCGGCTCCGGCGTCGCCTTCACGACCGTCATCGGCCCGCTGATCGAAGTGCCAGTCCTGCTCTCGCTGGTGTACGTCGCGCTGTGGCTCCAGCGAAAGATCGACTGGCGCGGACACACGACCGGGCAACTCGACAGCACGAAGCCGGCGACCGATACCGAACCCGTTCCGGAGGACGACTGACCGATGACAGAGACAACAGACACGACGCGAATCGCGTTCGTTTGCGTCCAGAATGCCGGGCGCTCACAGATGGCGTACGCGTTCGCTGAGAGAGAACTGGACGCGCGAGGACTCGACGAGCAGCTATCGATCGTCACTGGCGGGACCCGACCCGCCGAGCATGTCCACGAGGAAGTGATCGAGGCGATGGCCGAGATCGGTGTCGATCTCTCCGATCGTCAGCCACGAGAGATCACGTTCGAGGAGACCGCAGACAGCGAGTACGTCATCACGATGGGGTGTTCGGCCGAGGACGTCTGTCCGGCGACCTGGAGTGGCGACAGTCGCGACTGGGACCTCGACGATCCTGACGGCAAGCCGTCCGAGGAAGTCGCCGCGATCCGCGACGAGATCGAAGCGCGCGTCGCGGACCTGTTAGACGAGATCGAAAGCGAGATTGTTGCGGATTAGCTGTATGCAGGTGCTAAGCCCCCACCCTCAACGAGCGCCGGGCTTCCGACACTCGTCGGAAGCACAAGCGAGTAGGGTGGGGATACAGCGCCGTCATCGTGTATTTTCGTGTGAATCGGCACCCTTACTACCCCGGCGGTCGAAGGGGGGGGTAGTACGATGCTCGCCACGCCTCCGGCGTTGTTCAAACGCGACAAGAAGCGTGCAACGTCGGTTGTGGCCGGGTGTCCAATCGGTAGGAGTGGGACACTCCGAACCGCCCGTGAAGGGGAGCCGCCTGCGGAGTCTGGAGCCGCTGTGTTTACGTCGGATGCAAGCTCCGACGCAGAAACAGGAAGCCCCGACCTCAACAAGCGAGGGCCGGGTAGGCCCGAGCGCGGTAGGTCGGGGTAGTTCACAACGGGCTCTCACGGGCCGGATGTGTGTCGTCGCTCTCCGAATCGGCATTCGATTCGGGAACGGAGACGCCGATCGATCGGAGTTGCATTTTCCCCTCGTCGGTGGTTCGGGAGACCACGGCGGGTCCCAGACGAGTTCGACGCTCGCTTCCTCGACGCCCTCGAGTGCTGCAATGGCGTTTTCGGCCTGTGTGACCATCTGGCCGGCGATCGGACAGGTCGGACTCGTCGGCGTCATCTCGGCATCTCTCACATCAGACAAGATCAGCCGTCTCGAAGACGTCCCACGCCCCCACCCCGGACACGATTCGACCCATCCCGGAAACCCGGAAGCCACCCCCGGCCGCTTATGACGCTCGCCGCGAAATCGTCGCTTGATGATCGAGGACGCCCGCGTACTCCGCGAGGAGTTCGTCCCGAACGACGTCGTCCACCGCGACGGCGAGGTCGACGCGCTCTCGGCCGTCCTCGAACCCGTCGTCGAGGGCCAGCCACCCGAGTCCGCACTGCTTACCGGGCCCTCGGGAGCCGGCAAGACCACCATCGCGAAGTTCGTCGTCGGCCGCCTCCGGGAGACCGCCCTCGACGTCGAGTCGATCCACGTCAACTGCTGGCAGTCCTACACCAGATTCAAAGCCCTCTACCGCATTCTCGAGGGCCTCGGTCGGACGATCGACGTCCACCGCCAGTCGACGCCCCACGACGAACTCCTCGATCG
>Ga0207771_100796_pt1 | contig 16324 bp, 14 predicted proteins | sample A23M2SouthBayCA_2_FD_187731 | JGI IMG/M metagenome (GOLD analysis project Ga0207771, IMG submission 187731) | Aerobic enrichment media microbial communities from Eden Landing Ponds, California, USA - A23 M2 (2) (SPAdes) | ecosystem: Environmental > Aquatic > Marine > Unclassified | place...
CATCGCGAGGACCGTCCGCTGGCTGAGCGGCGGCCGGATCGTCCAGAGGAGGGCGACGAGGATGGCCGTCGAGGCCAGAAGCACCGCCAGGTACAGCGTCGAGGGAACGACGAAATCGCTGAACGGCGCGACCATGTAGGTGGCCGATTCGTGCTGCCTGTAAAACAGTTCCGGTCGGGGTACCGACAGGTTGGTTGCGAGCGACGACCGGCGTCGAGCGCGCTAGTCGGCCGCGGCCGTCGTCTGATTGCCGACCGTGCGCTCGATGATGTACCGGCGGCCGAGTTGCTCGGCCAGGAGGCTGTCGACCGGCGCGTGGCCGTCCCGCAGGACGGGGGCGTCGGTCGTCTCGACGCTCGCGCGGTAGTGCGAGACGGCCTCGGCGAGGGCGACGCCCACGTCCCGCTGGCGGTTGCGACGGCGCAGTTCCGCCTGGGTGACGCGCTCGTCGGCGTTCGTCGCGACGAGCATGATGTTCTGGACCGACGAGGCCTCGGAGGTGGGGAAGCTGTACACCCGGGGGAACGCCACCTCCATCGTCCGGTACTGGGCGCGGTAGAAGGCCCCGCTCTGGCCCGAGGGTGCGGAGATGACGTTCGCCACGAGCGTGCCGTCGGCGTCGAGTTTCGACCGCACCAGTCGCATAAACTCGACGGTCGTCAGGTGGTAGGGCACGCGGTCGGCGCGGTACGCGTCGAGGACGACCACGTCGTACGTGTGGGTGGTGTCGGCGAGGAAGACGCGACCGTCCCCGACGTGGACGTTGAGGCGGTCGGTTTCGGGCACGTCGAAGTGCCGGCGGGCGGTGTCGACGACCGCCGGGTCGAGTTCGACAACGTCGACGGTCACGTTCGGGTACTCCGCGAGGAACCGCTTGGGTCCGGAGAAGCCCCCGCCGCCGACGAACAGTACCCGGTCAACGTCGTCCTGGAAGAGGTAGGGCAGGTGGAAATACCGGGTGTACTCGAAGACGTACCGGTCGGGGTCGTCGAGGAACATCGCGCTGTGGCGGACGCCGTCGAGCCAGAGCGTCCGGACGTCGCCGTCGTCGGCCACCCGGAGTTCCTGGTACTCGGTCTGCGTCTGGGCGACCGTCGTCCCGCTACCCTGGAGGGGGATCACCCCGACGAGGAGGACGGCGAGGACGATGGCGACACCCACGACGACCGCGGCGAGCTGCGGGCGGCGGGTCGACCGCGGCGCGACGACGATCGCCGCGAGGACGAGGAGTCCGCCGTAGAGGGCCTCCATGCCGAGGACCCCGAACTCGGGTACGAGGACGAACGTCGTCGCGAAGGCCCCGACGATGCTTCCCCCGGTGCCGAGGGCGTAGACCTGTCCCGAGGCGTCGCCGGTCGAGCGGGCGTCGATCAGTTCCGCGCCGTACGGGCTGACGAAGCCGAGCAGCACCGTCGGCGGGCCGAACAGCAGCGTCACTGGCACGAGGGGGAGAAACCGTCGCCAGATCGGCAGGTCCTCGGTCATCGCGACGAGGGTCTCGCCGAACACCATCACGAAGGCGACGTAGGCCGCCGCGCCGACCAGCGCCAGGGCCAGGCCGGCGCGGGACGCCCGGTTCGCGGCCGTCTTGCCGGCGATCCAGTAGCCCAGCGCCAGCGCCGCGAGGAAGACGGCGATGATGCTCCCCCAGACGTAGACGCTGCTGCCGAACCCGGGTGCCAGCAACCGCCCCGCCACGATCTCCAGGCCCATGCTGGCGACGCCGGAGACGAAGACTGCCAGCGGGATCGGTGCCAGGAGGCTACCGACGCGGTCCACGGGAGAGGACTGCACGTGCGCGTCTGCGGCCAGGAACGGTTTAACAGTAGCGTCCGCCGGAAGCACGCGTCGGCCCCCGCAGGCTCAAGTGACCGCCGCCCGGAGCGTCTGCATGATCGTCGCCACGGCCGTCGAGCGGTTCGACCTGCCACTCGACGCGACCTTCACCATCTCGCGGGGCACGACGGAGACCGCGCCCCAGTTCGTCGCCAGCGTCACCGACGACCTGGGGCAGACGGGCTACGGCGCCGCGGCACCGAACGCCTACTACGGCGAGACGCCAGAATCCGTGGCCGACACGCTCCCGCGGCTACTGGAGCGAGCAAAAGCGGTCGGCGACCCCCACGGGCAGCAGCGCCTCGCCCGCGAGTGGCGCGAACTGGCACCCGACGAGCCGGCCGCCCGCGCCGCGGCCTCCATCGCCGTCCACGACCTCGCCGCCAGGCAGCGCGAGGAGTCGCTCTACCGCCGCTGGGGACTCGACCCCGACGCCACCCCCCGGACGTCCTACACGGTCGGCATCGGCGACCCGGACGTCATGGCCGAGCGCGCGGCCGACATCGTCGAGGCCGGCTACCCGATCCTCAAGGTCAAGCTCGGAACGGACGACGACCGCGCGCGCCTGACCGCGGTCCGCGAGGCGGCGCCCGACGCGGCCATCCGCGTCGACGCCAACGGCGCGTGGTCGCCCGCGGCGGCGATCGACGCCCTGGACTGGCTCGCCGACCTCGACGTCGAACTGCTCGAACAGCCCGTCGCCGGCGACGACGTGGCCGGCCTGGAGCGAGTGCGAGCGGCCTCGCCGGTTCCGGTCGCCGCCGACGAGTCCTGCATCACCGCTGCCGACGTGCCCGCGGTCGCGGACGCCGTCGACGCGGTGGTCGTCAAGCTACAGAAGTGCGGCGGGCTCCGGCCCGCGATGGACCAGGTCGCGACCGCCCACGCGCACGGTCTCGACGTGATGCTCGGGTGCATGGTCGAGACGAACGCCTCGATCGCGGCGGCCTGTCACCTCGCGCCGCGCGTCGAATACGCGGACCTCGACGGCTCGCTCCTCCTGGCCGAGGACCCCTTCGCCGGCGTCGGGCTCGCCGACGGCGAGATCGACCTCGGGAGCGTCGCAGCATCCGGGACCGGAGTCTCGCGAACGTGATCCATCGGCGACGCGGCCGCCCTCAGAGCCAGTCGGCGAAGGCGTCGTGTGCGTCGCTCAGGCGGACGTAGTCGCGCTGCATCTCGCGGATGGCGTCCGCGAGGTCGGCCCCGTCGGCCAGCGCCTCGCGGACGCGGGCCGTCTTCCACGCGCTGGGGGTCGTCCGGGCGTCCCAGCGCGCCTCGATCGGCGCGAGGTACCGGTCCACGTCGGCGTCGGGGACGCCCGCGCGTTCGAGGCCCGCGCGTGCGTACGAGAAGACCTCCTCGAAGATGGTCTCCGGGTCGGCCGTGCGCTCACCGTCGGCGGTCAGCCAGGCGAGGTCGGCGTCCAGGCCGTCCTCGACCGCCGCGTAGAAGCTCGCCTCGGCGGCGTCCCAGGGCAGGTCGGCGATCGGGTGGTCGGCGGCGACGAGGCCGCGGAGCAGACCGGCGGTCAGCGCCTGGAGGCCGATCACGTCGGTCACGGTGGGCTGGGTGGGGAGCGGCCGGTACTCGATCCGGAGGGAGTGGGCGTCGTTGTCGGCGTCGACGTGGTCGCCGCCCACGACGCAGCGGAGCCACCGCCAGTAGGTCCCGCGCTTGTGGTCGAACTCCCAGACGCGGTCGGCCAGGGTCTCGCGCTCGTCGTCGGCCAGCCACTCCCGGAAGAAGGGCGCGTACAGGTCGTCAGCGACGACGCGGTCGACCACGTCGGTCGTCGTCTCGACGTCGCGTGGCACCCGGACCTTCGGCGACGGCGTGTGGTTGACGGACTGCTCGAAGGCCGCGATGCGGAGTTCGTGGTGGGTCGCGTCGACCAGTGCCGCGGGGTCGGCGACCCCGTCGTAGCAGTCGGCGGGGAGGAACGGCGAGTTGGCCGACAGCGCGAGGAGCGGCCCCAGCGTCCGGATGGCCGCGTTGTAGTAGGCCGGGAACTCGGCGGCCGTCGGCACCTGGAGGTGGGGCTGGATCGAGGTCGCCAGCGACTCGAAGAGGATAGTCGGGAACGACAGGGTCGCGCCCGGCACGTCCAGCGTGATCGAGCCGTCGGCCTGCCGGAGACAGTCGTTGTCGATGGCGACGTACCGCGGGGCCGGGCGCATGTTCTCGGCGACGGTGACGCCGGCCCGCTCGTCGACTGCGGAGAGGTACGCCGCCGACCCCTCGGCGGGCGGGAGCGTCCACATCGCGTCCAGGACGAGGTCGCGGCCGTGCTCGCGCGCCGCCGCCCGCGCGGCTGCCGTCTGCTCGCGAATGGCGTCGGCCTGTGCCGCCAGCCCGGGGCCGTCCAGCACCGTCGGCGCCGTGTTGACCTCGACGTTGTGCAGCCCCAGTTCCTTGCTGGCGGCCGGGGCGTCGAAGACGCCCTCGGGTAGCCGCGCGAGGCGGGGCGGCTCTCCGGCCCGCCCCTCCTCGATTGCGTACACCTCCATCTCCAGGCCCACGGCGAAGTCGGCGTTGTCCATCCGGCCGTCGTCGATGGCGGCCCGGAGCCAGTCGGCCTGGTCCGCGACGCGAGCCTCGAAGGGCTCGACGGTCTCGGGTGCGAGGGAGCGCCGCACCAGGTCCACTGTCCGGTCGTCGATCATTCCCCACCTCCCCGGTTCGGGCCCGGGGGGCGAACGCGCGCGTCGACGGCCGTTCGCGCCACATCCATGGCGGGCGGTCGGACCGCCGCACCAAAACTCTTGCAGTCCCGCCCCCATCGGGGGAAGACCGCACGTGAGGACTCAGCGACCCGTGAAGTGGGGGTGGCGGCTGACGTGGCGCGGGAGGTACCGGCGAACCGTGGGCAGGTCGCCGATGTCCTCGTGGACCATCGCGCGGAGTTCCTCGGGCGTCGCGTCGGCCTCGGTGCCCTCGGCGCGGTCGTTGACGCCCAGTTCGCCGCTCTCGATCTCGTCGCCGCCGACGACGACGTAGTAGGGCACCCAGTCGCGCTCGGCGCGCGCGATGCGCTTGCCGACGGTCTCGTCGCGGTCGTCGACGTCGGCGCGGATCTCGGCGGCCTCGAGGTCGTCGACGAGGTCGTCACAGAAGTCCAGGTGCTCGTCGGGGTTGACGGGGATGAACCGGACCTGCGTCGGCGAGAGCCAGGTCGGAAGGCGCGGGGTGTCCATCGTCGCCGTCTTCTCGAGGAGGGCGGCCATGACGCGCTCGATGCCGCCCGACGGGGAGAAGTGCAGGATCGGCGGGTTGTGGGCGCCGTCGCCGTCGGTGTACTCGATGTCGAAGCGCTCGGCGCTCTCGACGTCGATCTGGACCGTCGGGTTCTCGATGGGGCGCCCGAGGCCGTCGATGGCGGCGAAGTCGATCTTGGCCGACCAGTAGTGGTGGCGCTCGGGGAGGATCTCGAGCAGGGCGGGCTTCTCGAGGTCGGCGACGACCGCCTCGACCCAGTCCTCGTTGTCCTCGTAGAACTCCCGCGTCATCCGGATGGCGGGCTCGTAGTTGACGTCGAGGTCCTCCGAGGTCTGGAGGGCGACGTTGGCCTGCGCGAGCAGTTCCGCGCGGGCCTGGTCCATGTCCTTCGTCGCCGTGTGCATGTCCGGCATCGTGAAGGCGCGCTGGCGCTTGAGGCCGCTCACCTCGCCCTTCTGCTCGCGGCGGAACGAGTAGGTGGACATCTCGTAGATCCGCAGCGGGAGGTCGTTGACCGAGATGTGCATGTCCCGCATGATCGAGAACTGCCCGAAGCAGGCCGCAAAGCGCAGCATCATCCGGCGGTCGCCCGACTCGAAGCGGTACTGGCGCTCGCCGAACTTGCCCGCGTGCTCGTCGATCGCCCGCGCCCCGAGGTCGTACATGATGGGCGTCTCGACGGGCATCCCGCCGTACTCGACGACGAGGTCGTTGACGTAGGCCATCAGGGCGTCGCGGATGAGTTTCCCACGTGGGTAGAAGCGGAGGTTCCCGACGTCCGACAGTTCGTCGTAGCCGACCAGTTCCTTCTCCTGCATCAGTTCCAGGTGGGGCGGCTCCTCGCCGGGACTGGCGACGTCGCCCTCGACCTCGTCGGCGACGAAGGCCTGCATGTCCTCGCCGAGGTCGGGCTTGGCCTCGATGGGGTCCTCGACGGTCCCGTCGGGGTGCATGATCTGCCACTCGCTGGGTGCGCTCTCCTCGTCGTCGGACTCGCCGTCCTCGCCCCCTTCGTCCCGGTGGGCGGCGACGTGGCGGGAGAGTTCCGAGAGCGGGTGGCCCTTGCAGGCCACCTCGAAGGACTTGTACCACCCGAAAGGGGCCCGGAGGACCTCGTAGTCCTCGGCCTCCAGGGCGGTCTCGAGGTCCTGCATGACGGTCGTGGCCACGTCGGGGCTGGCGAGATCCTCGGAGAGGTGGGCGTAGGGATAGAGAACGACGTTCCGGGTGTTGAGCTGGTCCGTGACGTCACGCAGTTCGACCAGGGCGTTCTCGACCACGCCGTCGGCGTCCGCCTCGTCGTCGGACTCGACGCTGACGAAGACGGTGACGCACTCCTCCATGCGCCCCTCGAGGGGGACCCCCTCGCGCTCCGCGAGGTCGTCGCTGACCGCCTCGCGGGCCTCGAACTCGAGGTGGTCCGAATGAATGAAGAGCAGTCGCATACACTGGCAAATCCGACGCCCGGTAAAAAGCGTGCCGGAAGGGCTGGCTCGCCCGCCTCGACCGCCTGCGGCCCGGCGCCACCCGTATGTACCCGTGGGGCGTAGTGACACACTGATCACACCATGGATCCCAACGTCGGCGGCGTCGATCGAACGGTACGACTGGGGCTGGGCGTGGTCCTGCTCGTCCTCGGCGTCGCGGGCTACGCGGGACTCGCGTGGGTCGCCGTCGGTCCCCTCCCCCAGTTCCTGACGAGCGTCCTGCTCGCGCTGCTCGGCGCGGTCCTGCTGGTGACCGGACTGACGCGGCAGTGTCCCATCAATCGACTCCTGGGGGTCGACACGACGCGGCGCTGAGCCGGCGGTCCCGGGGCGCGTTCGCCGCCGGTGGCACCCAGCCTTATACGACCCCCGGCAATAGCAGGGACAATGGCGCTGTCCACGGGTGCGCTCGTCGTCTTCGCCCTCGTCGGCGTGGCACTCGTCTTCTTCGTCACCGAGCGGCTCCCGCCGGACATCACCGCTATCGGCGTCCTCGTGTCGCTGGCCGTCCTCGAACCCGTGACCGGCGTCTCCGCCTCGGAGGCCATCGTCGGGTTCGCCAGCCCGGCCGTCGTCACCATCATCGGCATGTACGTCCTGAGCGGCGCCGTCGAGGCGACGGGCGTCGTCGACTGGCTGGGGACCCAGCTCGCTGCGCTCACGCACGGGTCCGAGCGGGGGCTGCTCGCGGCGACCCTCGGCTCGACCGGCCTGTCGGCCGGCTTCGTCAACAACACGCCGGTCGTGGCGGTGTTCATCCCGATGATCTCGGGGCTCGCGAGCGACGCGAACGTCTCCCCCTCGAAGTTCCTCATGCCGCTCTCGTTCGCGGCGATGCTGGGCGGGACGCTGACCGTCGTCGGGTCCTCCCTGAACCTCCTCGCGAGCGACGTCTCCGCGCGACTCCTCGACCACCCGATCGGGATGTTCGAGATCTCCGCACTGGGCCTGCTCGTCCTCGGCGCCGGCCTCGCCTACCTCCTTACGGTCGGCTACCGGCTGACGCCCGCTCGTGTCACCCCCACCGAGGGGTTCACGGCCGAGTACGACCTGGACCGCCACCTCTCGCTGGCGCGCGTTCGCGAGGAGTCGTCGCTCGCGGGGCGGACGGCCGGCGAACTCGTCGCCGAGGGGACGCTCGGGCCCGATGTCGCCGTCCTCCAGGTCCAGCGCGAGCGCGAGGTCCGGGTCGACCAGGGGACGGGCGAGGAGGGACCGGACGGCGAGACTGCCACCCGGACCGTCACCGAGACGTTCATCGCCGGCGACGACCGGCCGATCGAGGCCGGCGACCTGCTGACCGTCCGCGGGAGCCTCCGCGCGATCAACCGCGCCGCGGCCGAGTACGGCCTCCAGCACCTCCCCCGCGTCCAGGTCGACGACGCGACCCTGGAGGGCGGCGACCACCGGGGGATCCTCGCCGAGGTCGTCCTCCCGCCGGACTCGGGCCTGGTCGGGGAGACGCCACGTGCCGCCCGACTGCTCGAGCGCTTCGACTCGACGGTCCTCGCCATCCGTCGCGGCGAGACCGTCACGCGGGAGGGGCTCGCCGCCGAGTCGTTCCGGGCCGGCGACACGGTCCTCCTCCAGACGACCCCCTCCGCGATCGAACACCTCGGCGAGGACGGCGACGCCATCCTGACGGAGACGACCATCGACCCGATCGAACTACCGCGCTTCGAGCGGCAGACCCCGGTCCTCGACTGGCGGGCCGCCTTCGCCGTCGGCACCCTCTTCGCGGTCGTGGTGCTCGGCGGCTTCACGCCGCTGGCCATCCCGGTAGCCGCCCTCGGTGGCGTCGTCGCCGTCGTCGCGGGCGGCTGTCTGTCCGCCTCGGAGGCCTACGACACCGTCAGCTGGAACGTCGTCTTCCTCCTCGCCGGACTCCTCCCGCTGGGGATCGCCCTCCAGCGGACCGGCGGCGCCGCGGCCATCGGCGACGCGCTCTCGGGCGTGGGCGCGGCCCTGCCCCCCATCGCGACCATCGCGCTCGTCTACCTGTTCGCCAGCCTGCTCGCGGCGGCCATCACGCCGGTCGCGACTATCGTCCTCCTGACGCCGATCGCGATCGACCTGGCCGCCGGCCTCGAGGTCTCCGGGTTCGCCTTCGTGCTGGCGACGCTGTTCGGGGCCAGCGCGGCCTTCCTGACGCCCATCGGCTACCAGACGAACCTGATGGTCTACGGCCCTGGCGCCTACCGGTTCACGGACTACGCCCGCGTCGGCGCGCCGCTCCTCGCGCTGCTCACGGTCGTGACGACGGTCGGGATCGCGGTCATCTACGGGCTCTGACGCCTCAGGCCTCTTCGTCTTTCAGTTCCTCTAGTTCCCGCTCCACCTCGGCCTCGTCGACCGGGGGCTCCTCGACGTCGGTGGCCGGCGCCTCCTCGGTCGCCGGGGTCGCGTCGGCCTCCGCGGCAGTCTCCGTTTCCTCCCCACCGGTGTCGTCCCCCTCGTCCATCTCGGCCTTCAGCGTCTCCAGTTCGCCGTCGACGGCGCTGCCTGCCGAGAGTTCCGCGAGTTCGCGGTCGAGTTCGTCCTCCTCGCTCATCGCACCCTCGAGGGCCCCCGACTCCTGGAGTTCGTCCAGCGCCGCCGAGCGGGCCTCCATGTCGCGGGTGCGCTCCTCGGCGCGCTCGATGGTGCGGTTGACCTCCGCCATCTCGTCGCCGGCGCCGGTCATCGCCTCCGAGACGCGCGTGCTGGCCTCTGCGGCCTGGTACCGGGCCTTCATCGTCTCTTTCCGCGTGCGGAACTCCTCGATGCGGGCCTTCAGTTCGTCTTTCTTCTCGACGAGCTCGTCCTGCTTGCCCTGGAGGTCGGCGATCTGGCCCTCGAGCTCCTCGATCTGGGTCATCTTCTGGGTCTTCTTCTCGAGGGCGCGGCGGGCCAGGTCCTCGCGGTCCTGCCGGATGGCCTCGCGAGCCTGCTCGTTGTGGCGCTCGACGTTGTCCTCGAGGCGGCGCTTCTGGATCTCGAGGCGTTTCTTCTGTGTCGTCAGGTCCGCGATGCCTCCCTTGACGCTCTGGAGCTGGTCGCGGAGCTGTTCGTAGGAGTAGTCCAGCGACTGCGACGGATCCTCCGCCCGGTTGAGCAGCGCGTTGAACTTCGACCGGATGACGTAGGACGCGCGCGAGAGGATTCCCATAGCCCGACTAGGCGTCCGCACCACTTAAATTCCTAACACGCATCTGGAACGTTCGTGAGCGAGCGAGTCCGTATCGCCGGGACGCGCGACCTGGTGGCGACGCTCGACGGACCAGCCGACGCCGACGCGCTCGTCGTCGCCTGCCCGCCACACCCCCGGATGGGCGGGAGCCGGAGCGACGCCAGGCTCCGGGCCGTCTGTGACGTGCTCGCCGACGCGGACGTCGCCTGCCTGCGGTTCGACTACGGCCCCTGGGACGAGGGGCGCGGCGAGCAGGGCGACGTTCGCGACGCGATCGCGTGGGGCCGCGAGCGGTACGCCGCGGTCGGGCTGTTCGGCTTCAGCTTCGGCGCCGGCCTGGCCCTGCTCGCTGCGGCCTCGCTGGACCGGCCGCCCGCGGCCACGTCGGTCCTGGCCCCGCTTGCGACGGTCGTCGAGGACCGCGACGTGGTCGCGGCCGTCGAGAGCCTGGCGGCCGACGGCCACGCCGCGCAGGTCGTTTACGGCGAGCGCGACGAGACCGTCGACTGGGAGCCGGTCGTGGCGGCGGCGCGGGAGGCCGGGTGGCCGTGCGAGGGCTTCGACGGCGAACACCTGTTCACTGGCCAGAAGGTACACGTGTCGCGGGCCGTGGGGGACTTCCTGGCGTCTGCTCTCGACGGGTGAGGCTACGGAGTCGTCCCGACCGCCGTCAGTCGACGGGGGCGAGCGAATGGCGCTCGATGTAGAAAAACTCCAGCACGCCCAGCGCCAGGAAGATCCCGACGATCCACAGGAGGATTTCGACGTCGGTCCGGTAGAGGTGGACCATGACGAGCGGGAGTGCAACGGCCGTCCCGAACAGGCCAAGCGCCGGAAAGAGGCGGTTCGAGCCGGTCACGTCCGCCAGCCGGAGGTTCGTGTAGTTCGTGACCGCGTCCGCGAGCAGGAAGGCCACGGACCCGAATTCGGTGATCTGTTTGAGCGAGCCGAGCGCGGCGAACGCGGCCGTCAGTCCGCCCATGACGAGGAGCGCGTAGACGGGAATCCCCTCCCGGTCCCGGAAGGAGAAGAGCCGCGGCAGCGCACCCTCGGTCGCGATCTTGTCGACGAGCCTGGACGTCCCGAACAGGGTGGCGTTGATGCCAGAAGAGGTGCTCTTGAGCGCCGAGAGGATCACGAGGACGAACCCGGCGCCGCCCAGCAGCGGGATCTGCGAGACGGCTTCGGCCAGGGCGACCTCGCCGTGGGCGACCAGTTGCTCGGGGGTCAGGTACAGCGTGGCCATGAACGAGACGGCGACGTAGATCAGGATCGCGATGACGATGGCGAGGTACATCCCGACGGGCAGCGTTCGGTCGACGTCGGCGATGTCGTGGTAGTCGTAGACGAGCAACTGGAACCCCTCGTAGGAGACGAAGATGATCGCGAAGCCGGTAACCGGGCTGACCACGCCCTCGTCGAAGAGGTCGATCGCCGTCGGGTCCCCCTCGAAAAAGAGGATGCCGAGAGCCGCCAGCGACAGCAAGACGACGATCTTGACGTAGACGGCGACGTCCTCGAAGAGGCCCGTCTCCTCGACGCCCCGGAGGTTGAGACCGACGAAGGCGGCGACGATACTCACCGAGATGACCGGGCGGAGGAGCTGTGGTAGTTCGACGCCGACGATGGCCCGGGCGGCCGTGAGCGTGTAGGCGCCGAAGGCGAAGGCGTACATCGCCATGACGCCGACGTAGCCGACGACGAGCACCCACCCGACGTACGCCGCCACACTCGGGTGGTCGACGGTGTGCTCCACGAACGAGAAGACGCCGCCGTGTTCCCCGAAGTGTAGCGTGAGTTTCAGGTAGGAGTAGGCGGTCAGGAGCGTGATGAGCCCCGCGAGCAGGTACGCGAGCGGGACCGCGTTGCCCGACTGCTGCATCGCGACCCCGAGGACGGCGTAGATCCCGCCCGAGACCATCCCGCCGACGCCCATCGCCACCACTTCGAGCAGTCCGAGCTGATCCGACCGGGTGCGGGCCAGGAGGCGGCCACCGACGCCCATTGTTCCCTGGAAGTTGCAGGTTCGCCCACTTTCCTCTGGTGGGTGGTTCTCGGTCAGTGGGAGCCCGGAGACCGCCCGTCGTCGGCAGATTCGACCCGGCCCGTCACGCGTGCTATCGGGTGGCGAATACGGCCCTACCCGAAACGGTTTTGATGGGCGCGCGTCCACCGTCAGTATGCCGACGGAACCCGAAACGGGCTACGACCCGAGCCTGGGACGGAAATTTATCTTCGTGACCGGTGGCGTCATGTCCGGGCTGGGCAAGGGCATCACGGCCGCGAGCATCGGCCGGCTCCTGGCCAACGCCGGCTTCGACGTGACGGCGGTCAAGATCGACCCCTACCTCAACGTCGACGCCGGGACCATGAACCCCTTCCAGCACGGGGAGGTCTACGTCCTGAAGGACGGAGGCGAGGTCGACCTCGACCTGGGGAACTACGAGCGGTTCCTCGACATCGACATGACCTCCGACCACAACGTGACCACGGGCAAGGTCTACCAGCGCGTCATCGAGGCCGAGCGCGCGGGCGATTACCTGGGCAAGACCGTCCAGATCATCCCGCACGTCACCGACGACATCAAGCGCCGCATCCGCGAGGCCGCGGAGGGCACCGACGTCTGCATCGTCGAGGTCGGCGGCACCGTGGGCGACATCGAGGGCATGCAGTACCTCGAGGCCCTCCGGCAGTTCGCCCACGAGGAACACGAGCGGGACATCCTCTTCTGTCACGTCACGCTCGTCCCCTACTCGAAGAACGGCGAACAGAAGACCAAGCCCACCCAGCACAGCGTAAAGGAACTGCGCTCGATCGGTCTCCAGCCCGACGTCCTCGTGGGTCGCTCCGAGGACCACCTCGACCAGGCCACCCGCGAGAAGATCGCCCTCTTCTGTGACGTGCCGACGCGCGCCGTCTTCTCGAACCCCGATGTCGACGACATCTACCGCGTCCCGCTCGTCGTCGAGGACGAGGGCCTCGACGACTACGTCCTCCAGGAACTCGCCCTGGAGCGGGAGGCCACGCCCGTCAGCCAGCGCGACACCGCCTGGCGCGAGCAGGTCACCCGCGACGCCGACGACCAGGCGACGGTCGCCATCGTCGGCAAGTACGGCCTCGAGGACGCCTACATCTCGATCCACGAGTCGCTGAAACACGCCGGCTTCGACCGGCGCCTGGACGTCGAGCGCCAGTGGATCCACTCCGAGGAGCTCGCCGACGGCCACGACGGGCAACTCGACGACGTCGACGGCCTCGTCGTCCCCGGCGGCTTCGGGGCACGCGGGACAGAAGGGAAAATCGAGGCCATCCGGTACGCCCGCGAGACCGGCCTGCCCTTCCTCGGGCTCTGCCTCGGGTTCCAACTGGCCGTCGTCGAGTTCGCCCGCCACGAACTCGGGCTGGGCGGTGCTCACTCCGCGGAACTCGACCCCGACACGCCACACCCCGTCATCGACCTCCTGCCCGAACAGAAGGACCTGGAGGACCTCGGCGGGACGATGCGCCTGGGCGCCCACGAGACCGACATCGAACCCGGCACCGTCGCCCACCGGCTCTACGACGCGGACGCCTGCACCGAGCGCCACCGCCACCGCTACGAGGTCAATCCCGAATACATCGCCGACCTGGAGGACGCGGGCATGATCTTCTCCGGCACGTCGGGCAACCGCATGGAGATCCTCGAACTGCCGGACCACGACTACTTCCTGGGCACGCAGTTCCACCCCGAGTTCCGCAGCCGGCCGACGCGGGCCAGTCCGCCCTTCGTCGGGCTGCTGGAGGCCATCCAGTCCCAGCGCGAGGCGGACGAACTCGCCCGCGCGGAGGGGGAGGCCTGATGGTCGACGCCGCGTCGTTCGTCGACGACGCCATTGGGGAGATCGCGGCCGAGATCGGCGACGCAAACGCCGTCATCGCCCTGTCGGGGGGCGTCGACTCCTCGACGGCCGCCGCGCTGGCCTACGAGGCCGTCGGCGACCAGCTGACACCGGTCTACGTCGACACCGGCCTGATGCGCAAGGGCGAGACCGACCAGATCCGCGAGACCTTCGCCTACATGGACTCGCTCCGTATCGTCGACGCGAAGGATCGGTTCCTCGATGCCCTCGAAGGCATCACGGATCCCGAGGAGAAACGCCACGCCATCGGCGAGGGCTTCATCCGGGAGTTCGAGACGGTCGCCCGCGAGGTCGACGCCGACTACCTGGTCCAGGGGACCATCTACCCCGACCGGATCGAGAGCGAGGGGACGATCAAGTCCCACCACAACGTCGGCGGCCTGCCCGAGCGCATCGACTTCGAGGGCATCGTCGAGCCGATGGCCGACCTCTACAAGGACGAGGTCCGCGAGGTGGCCCGGCACCTCGACCTCGACGAGATCGTCTCCGAGCGGATGCCCTTCCCGGGACCCGGACTCGCCGTCAGGATCATCGGCGAGGTGACCGAAGAGAAACTGGCGGTCGCCCGCGAGGCCAACCACGTCGTCGAGGCGGAACTCGAGGACTACGACCCCTGGCAGGCGCTGGCCGCCGTCATCGGCAAGGCGACCGGCGTCAAGGGCGACAACCGCGTCCACGGCTGGGTCGTCGCGGTGCGCTCCGTGGAGAGTCGGGACGGCATGACCGCCCGCGCACAGGAGATCGACTGGGAGACGCTCCAGCGCATCCAGTCGCGCATCACGGGCGAGAACGACGACGTGGCACGGGTCCTCTACGACGTGACCCACAAGCCACCGGCGACCATCGAGTACGAATGAGCGAGACCGTCGTCCTCGTCGGCCCGGACGAAACGGGGCTCGGCGAGGCGCTCGAGGCGGAGGGATTCGCCGTCTCGCGCACCGAGATCGGCAACCGCCCCGGCCTCGAGGAGGCAGGCATCCACGAGGCGTCGGTCTACGTGCTGACGGACGTGGACCAGGCGACCTCGATCACGGTCGCGACGGACCTGAACCCCGACGTCCGGGTCGTCATCTACGACTCGGGCTCGCTCCCGGCCTTCGCCACCCGGCTCACGGACCTCATGGTCGATCCCGAACTGCTCTCCCCGGCGACCGTCGCCGAGGAACTGGCCGGCAACGGCGACTGACGGCGTCAGGACTCCGACGCGTCGTCGGGGGCCGCGAGTGCCGCCGTGTACTCCGCCTCGGGCGCGACGACGTCGCGAACGCTCCGGCGCACGACGTCGGGGTCGCCGGGCAGACAGAAACAGGCCACACCGCCCATGACGCCCGCCGTCGCTCGCGTGCGGATGACCGCAGCGCCCACCTCGTCGTAACACGAGCGCCGCACCAGTTCACCGAAGCCCGGAAGTTCCTTGTCGAACATCTGCCGGACCGCCTCGACGGTCACGTCGTCCGGTTCCACGCCGGTCCCGCCGGTCGTGACGACCGCGTACACGTCCCGGCGATCGACCAGCGCGTCGACGGTTTTCTGGACGCCGTCGAAGCTCGCGTCGATCAGTTCCCGGGTGACGACGCGGCCGTCGGCCGCTTCGACTTCCGCGACGGCGCCGACGGGCAGCCGCGGCTGCTTGACGCCAACACCAATCCGACCTGGTACCACGACGGCAAGATGGCGCTGATGTCCAGCTGGGCCGGGCACGACTACGCCGGGATGCTGGCGATGATCGTCCGCGCCGCGGCGGCCCGCTACGGCATCGCGGCGGGCGATGCGGTGCGTCCCGCCGCCTGACGCCGGGTGCGACTCCACGTTAAGCCTTGTTAACCTTTGCTCCGGTACGTTCGGTGCAAGGTACACAGGATTTGAGTGAAATTACGGCCATGGCCGACGGTTGCAAGGCGGACCCGCCCTCCCCGGCCCAGACGTCCGGCGGCGGCCCTGGCGAGGCGCTGCTGCGGGACGCGCTGGATGCGATCGGCGAAGCGTTCGTGATCTACGGACCGGACGGCCGGCTGGTGCTGTGCAACGAGAACTTCCGCAAGATCTACGGCTATAGCGAGGAAGAAGCGCAACCCGGCGTGCACTTCCAGGAACTGGGCCGGATCGACGTCGAGCGCGGCAACGTCGTGGTCGGCGACGAGCACGGCCACGGCGCGGACTACCTCGCCCGCAAGGCCGAGTACCGCCGCAAGCTGGAAGGCTCCTTCATCGTCCAGCTGAAGAACGGCCGGTGGCTCAAGACCACCGACCGGGCCACCTCCGACGGCGGCTTCGTCAGCGTGCAGTCCGACGTGACCGAGCTGAAGCAGGCCGAGGCCAAGATGGCCGCCGCGAAGGCGGAAGCCGAGCGCAGCAGCCGCGCCAAGTCCGAGTTCCTGGCGAAGATGAGCCACGAGCTGCGCACGCCGCTGAACTCGATCCTCGGGTTCTCGGAACTGCTGGCGCGCGACGCGCTGGGGCCGGCGGAGATGGACAAGGTGCGCAGCTACGCCCGCACCATCCACCACTCCGGCACGCTGCTGCTGCAGCTGATCGACGAGATCCTCGACCTGTCGCGCATCGAGGCCGGCAAGCTGCGGCTGGCCGACACGCCGGTCGACCTGGCCCGGGTCGTCGGCGACTGCGTCGAGATGATGGCCGGCTCGGCGCAGGCCGCGGGCGTGGCGCTGCGACAGAGCCCGCCGTCCGGTCCGACCCGGCTGCTGGCCGACGCG
>Ga0207771_100798_pt1 | contig 16304 bp, 16 predicted proteins | sample A23M2SouthBayCA_2_FD_187731 | JGI IMG/M metagenome (GOLD analysis project Ga0207771, IMG submission 187731) | Aerobic enrichment media microbial communities from Eden Landing Ponds, California, USA - A23 M2 (2) (SPAdes) | ecosystem: Environmental > Aquatic > Marine > Unclassified | place...
GCGAGCGGATGTATCGGTACGTCCTCTTGTTGTGTGCTGCACTGTCGATACTGGTGACGGTCAGTATCGTCGCCCTGCTGGCTCGGGACGCGTTCACGTTCTTTACGATCGTCGATCCGGTCGATTACTTCCTCAACACGGAATTCCTGATCGCTCGCGACACGTACGGACTGTTGCCGCTGTTGAGCGGGACCATCCTCGTGACGGTGATCTCCGCGCTGATCGCCCTGCCGACGGGCGTCGCGGCCGCCGTCTATCTGAGCGAGTACGCCAGCGAACGGACGCGATCGATCCTGAAGCCGGGCCTGGAGATTCTGGCCGGCATTCCGACGGTCGTCTACGGGATCTTCGCACTCGTCTACGTCACCCCCTTCCTGCGGACGATCGGGTTGCCGGTCAACACATTCAACATCCTCAGCCCCTCGATCATGGTCGGCATCATGATCATTCCGATGGTGTCGAGCCTGAGCGAGGACGCGATGAGTGCCGTGCCGGACTCGCTCCGACAGGCCAGTTACGGGATGGGCGCGACCAAGTACGAGGTAACGACCGGCGTCGTCCTCCCCGCTGCGGCCTCGGGCATCTTCTCGTCCTTCATTCTCGCGCTCTCGCGGGCCATCGGCGAGACGATGATCGTCGTCGTCGCAGCCGGCAGCAAAGCACGGAATTTGAACTTCGCGGAACCGCTGCAGAACCTCTGGCAGGGCTACCAGCCGATGACGGCCGCGATGGTCCAGATCAACAGCGCAGACAGCGTGAGCGAACTCGGCTTTTCGAGTATGTTCGCGATTGGCCTGACGCTGTTCGTCATCACGTTCGTGCTCAATCTGGCGAGCAACCGAATCGCGGCCCGCTACCGGGAGGAATACGAATGATCGACGCGACACGAGGTGGCCACTGATGGCGACGAGTAAACCACAGGGCCAATGGCACGGCGAGGACAGCGAGGTCAATCACCTGCGCGGACGCGCGTTCGAGGCGACCTGTCTGGCCGCGACCGCGTTCGGACTCGTCTCGGTGCTGATCCTGCTGCTCTACGTCGCGAAAGACGCATTCAGACCGTTTACCGCGGACGCGGGCTGGCACGTCACGTATCTCGTCACCGTCCTCGTCCCGCTTGCGGCGCTTGCGGTGTACTACTATCGCCTCGACGATCCCGCGGGTGAAGTCGCCTACGTGACCAGTGGGCTGCCGATCGTCGGCCTGCTGGTGACTGGCGGGTTCGTCGTCGTCTTCTCCGAACTGCTGACCGTGCTCGAATGGTTCGCACTGGTCATATCGATCGCCGTCGCGGTCGGCGTGATCGTCGCTCACGGCCGCCTGCGACCGAACGCTGCACTCGAACGATTGCTCGTCGTGCTCGGTGCACCGGTCGTCACCATCCTCGGGACGCCCCCGGCGGCGTTCAATCGCCTGTTCAACGATATCACAGGCGCGCTCGGACTCGGCATCGAACTGAATTATCAGGTGATCAGTCTCCGACAGGCGATCACGATGCTCCCGTTTGCTCCGACCGACTGGGTGATGTTGCTGCTGACGCTCGTGGTCCCGGTGGCCACCGGGGCGGGCTGGTTCGTCGGGCGGCGCCGCGAATCTCGACGTGACGGCGTGGCGGTCGTCGGACTGACCACCGTCGCAGCCGTCCTCGGTCTCGTCGCCGGCCCGGCAATCGGCGTCGGCGTCGAGGGGTGGCTTCTGCTGGTCACGTTCACCGCGCTGCCGGTCGGCGTCTACGTCGAGGGCGTCGTCCGACGTGACGAGGGCACGGCGGGACTTGCGTTCCCGGTCGTCGCAGTGCTCGGGGCACTCGTCGGCAGCGTGATCGTCGGGGCGCTCGGCTTCGCCGGGCCGGAGACGTGGCTCGACTGGGGCTTCCTCACGAGCGCACACTCGCGTACCGCCACGGACGCCGGCATCTATCCGGCGATGGTCGGTTCCGTGATGATGATTATCGTCATCGTCCTCTCGACGTTCCCGGTTGGCGTCGGTGCCGCAGTCTACCTCGAAGAGTACGCTCCCTCCAGTGGCTGGCTGGGGAAGTTCGTCACACTCATCGAGATCAACATCGGGAACCTCGCGGGCGTCCCGTCGGTCGTCTACGGGCTGCTCGCGCTGGCGCTCTTTATCCGCATCATCGAGTGGCCCCAGGGATCGGTCATCGTCGGTGGGCTGGCCGTCGGGCTGTTGATCCTTCCGATCGTCATCATCTCCTCGCAAGAGGCGATTCGATCGGTCCCGGACTCGTTCCGACAGGCATCCTACGGCATGGGCGCGACCCGCTGGCAGACGATCCGGCAGGTCGTCTTGCCGGAGGCACTGCCCGGGATTCTCACCGGCACGATTCTGGCCCTCGGCCGTGCGATCGGTGAGACCGCGCCGCTGCTGCTGATCGGTGCGGCCGCATCGGTTCGACTGGCACCGAACAGCTTCTTTGACTCCTTTAGTGCGATGCCCCGACAGATCTTCTCCTGGTCGAGCGAACTGGAGCCGGCGTTCCGCCACGGCGTGCTGGCCGCCGGTGTCATCACACTACTTGCGGTCTTGCTGGTGATGAACGCGACAGCGATTGTCATCCGCAACAGGTATCAGCGACAGGGATAATTCATGACACAGAACGAGATGAGCAACGAGAGCACCGATCCCACACCGACCGCCGACACGGCCACGTCGTCGCCGGACCCGTCGGGCGAACCGCTCGTCGAGCAGTCGATCGACGTCGAGGGCACCGGCGAGCCAACGGGAAGTACGGGAAAACCGGTCATCGAAGCCCGCGACCTCGACGTGTTCTACGGGGATGTACAGGCCCTGCAGGGCATCGAGATGGAGATTCCCGAAAAGCAGGTGACTGCGATGATCGGTCCCTCTGGCTGTGGGAAATCGACGTTCCTGCGGTGTATCAACCGCATGAACGATCTCATCGATGCCGCCAGCGTCGACGGTGATCTTCACTTCGAAGGGAAGAACGTCTACGACGACGACGTCGACCCGGTCGCACTCCGGCGGCGCATCGGGATGGTGTTTCAACATCCCAATCCCTTCCCCAAGAGCATCTACGACAACGTCGCCTACGGCCTGCGCATCCAGGATCAGACCGACAACATGGACCAGAAGGTCGAGACGGCGCTCAAGCGCGCCGCGCTGTGGGACGAGGTCAAGGACCAACTCGATAAGAGCGCGCTCGATCTCTCCGGCGGGCAACAGCAGCGACTCTGTATCGCCCGCGCCATCGCGGTCGATCCCGACGTAATCTTGATGGACGAACCGGCCTCGGCACTCGATCCCATCGCGACCTCGAAGATCGAAGACCTCATCGAGGAACTCGCCGAGGAGTTCACGGTCGTCATCGTCACCCACAACATGCAGCAAGCGGCCCGTATCTCGGATAAGACCGCCGTGTTCCTCACCGGCGGGGAACTCGTCGAGTTCGACGACACGAACAAGATCTTCGAGAATCCTGAGAATCAGCGCGTCGAGGACTACATCACCGGTAAATTCGGGTAATCCGCTGTCGACCGCTGACTGCTACACTCCTCGTCGCGACACTTGCTGGATCGCTACGCCAGCGACGTTCGCGCCGTATTCTGCCGTTCGTCTGATACTGTCGAGTACCAGTCCCGCGACGTAGGCTTCTGTCGGGTCGTCGTGATGGTACAGTTCGCGATCGAGGTCGTCGAGTCGGTCGGCGAGGTCGTCACGCCCAGAGAGTGCCTTGTATGCGGTCTCGATGCCGTGGTCGGCGAGAATTACGTCGGCCGCGTCGTCGATGATCTGCCGGGCGCTCGTCCCGAGATCGGTGACGGAGGTCGGAAACGTCTCGGGCAAGGCGGCTTCATCGTCGAGGACGAAGCGGGCGATCTTGACGGCGTGATCGGCGATGCGCTCGAACTGGCGACAGGCGTAATAGTACTCGAACAGCGTCGCTCGCCCCAGATCGAGTTTTTCGATCTCACCGAGATCCGTCAACGACCGGCGGAAGTGCCGGGTCACCATGGCAAACAGTTTGTCGGCCTCGACATCGCGGTCGATGACCTGCCGGGCCAGTTCCGTGTCCCCCTCGGCGACGGCCGTGACGGCGTCGCGGTGCATCGCCAGCGTGACGAGTCGGAGGCGTAACGCGGATTTGCGCACGTCGACGTTCTCGGCGTCGATGAGGTTCGTGAGTCGAATGCGCGTGTCGGTACTCTCCAGCAGTTCGAACCCCGAAAGCTCGACGACCGTCCCTTCGATGGCACTCCGCCGGTCGCGGTCGTGGCCCGTCTGGTCGACGAGCGTCACCGAGTCGAAACCGACGGCGTGCATCGCACGCACCCGCTGGCAGATCGCTCGATCGGTCTCGGTCGCCACGTCGACACGCACGTCGCGGTCGGTCGTCGCCCCGTCGACGGTCGTCTCGACCAGGAGCGAGCCGTCACCGTTGGGATGGAGCGACAGCACCGATCCCGCATCGATCCCGTGTTCCTGTGCCCACGATTTCGGTAGTGACACGGTGTAGGTCGTCCCCCCGGAAAGCTGAACCTTGCGAGTCTCCATACGAGCGCGAGTTTGCCGTGGGCCAACGTTATATTTGATATGATAGACATATGGTGGTCGGGAGCACTATATATCGATCCGCCGCCTCGACCGCCGGCCAGTACAGACCCGTCCGGACAGTCTGTGGGACACAGCTATACCGCGGTCCCGGACACACGCGAGTATGTCCCGAGAGACGTGGTATCGGTCCCAGGGGACGACACATCAGGGCCGAGATGCGACGAAGGTACAACTCGTCGAGACGATCGATCAAGAGACACCCGAGACCAAGGCCGCACTGGCCGAGACAGTGGGGATCTCCGAGCAGTACCTCTCGGAATTACTCAGAGAACTGAAACACGACGGCGTCGTGACGAAGGGATACGTCGTCGACGAGGACGCCCTGCACGCCAACGTCGAATCGGTCTCGCAGTTGGCCACTGGTGGGGCAGCGGGACTCGCGGGCGAGCGAAGCGACGAACTACTCGACTTGCTCGGCGCACTCGACGAGGTGACCCGCGACCAGTACGTCGGCGCACGACGGCAGTTCAACGGCGCGGAGCCAGCCGAAGCACCAGAGCAACTGGAGGGGCTGGCAAACGAGCGCCACAAGGCGGTGTTCGACGAACTCAAATCGTACACGCTCGCCACGGAGTGGCCCGGTAACCGCGTGGCCTCCGATCTAGCGACGATCGCGACGAACTTCGAAATCGTCGGCGACCGGGCGTGCTTCGTCGCCGACGTGATCGACACCCAATCGACGACGACTGTCGGCGTCGTCGAGGAACGGATCGACGATATCTTCGCGGCCGGCGAACGCATCAACGACTGCCTCGCAGACGTGCTGTTCGAGGCCGACTTGTGTCGCTACGACGACCTGCGGCGCGAAGAAGAGAGCGTCCACCGCGACCTGAACGAACTGTTCGAACTCGTCACCGCCTACGACCCGACGCTGTATGGCTATCTCGTCACTGTCACCCGCGCACTCGAACGCGCTATCTTCTACTGGGTTCATTCGGCGGAGATCGCGGTCAGACTACACAGTGGGATTCGGCCGGATCATATCTCAATATAGCAGGACTTAAATGACAGTTGAGATAGCAAGGATAGGAGTATAACTGTAAAGAGGGAAAAGTTAAGAAGCTCTCGACCAGATTCACAAAGGAACGATGCCCCAAGACGAACCGGAGTTTGGAGAACCGGAGTTCTTGGGCTGGCTCCTGCTAAAGCTACTGAAACAACAAAGTGACGATCAGATCTCTCGATCGAAGTTCTTGAAGCTCTGTTGTATTGTCGACCGGCGTCTGATTGAAGCGCATGAGTATGAAGTTAGGCTCCCTCGCTACTGGTACATGTACGGCGAACTCGCGAACGAACACGAGTTCTCTGGACGATTCTACAACGCGCCCCATGCAATCGGATGGGACGGGCAACAGTACATCCCAAAAGATCTACCCACAGATTCATTCGACGTTTCCGAAGATGGCCTCGAATTAATTCCACAAGCAGTGCGATGGGCAGTGAACGAATTCGGTCGCAGTAACGTTGAGGAAATTAAACAGTACCAGTACGAGGAGTACGCTGACAACGACTTCATTCAGAAGTACAGCGAACTTCGATGGCTTCTCAGCACGATCGACCTTGGGAGTCAGGAGCGACTGCAGAATTACAGCAGCGGGGGGGAATCGAACGAAGAGTTCCTCAAACGACAACTCGACGATATGATTGCCGCGTATCCAGACGATGAAGAACGATACGAAAATATGAAGACACTCTACCTTCGGTGGGACGACACAGTTCGTCTGATGGTAGATCAATCCGTCGATTACAGCCGGATTGCAGAGTTTCTTGACGACTTCATAGAGCTACTGAGTAAGGTTGTTCTCCGATTTACAGACAATCAGAACATCTCCGACGATCGGCTTGCCGACTGGGAGGAAGATGCAGCCGATGAGCAGTCACACTTCACAGCAGATCTCAAGAACGTTCGGTCGGAACTTCTGCGCGATCGGTCCCGTAGCACGGAACTGGACAACGTTTCAGACACGTATTCACAGACCGTCGAAGAGCAAATCGAGCAACTCCTTGCGAGAGAATAGATGCCTGACGCATCGTTTCTCGACACTGGTGTCGTACTCGGATTCTGCTTTCGGGACGACACTCACCACTATCGATGTCGACAGTATCTCGACGATCACAGTTTCGAGTTGTTTGTCTCCAACCATGTCGTCTCGGAGTATCTGAATCGACAACCGAGCTTAGCAGAAGAAATAGCAAATGGGATTTTTGAGCACATAAGTCGTCTCAGAGACGCTGGTTTTGAGGGACAACTGGATTCAATGGATACCTCCCAGATTCGCCAAAACATGATCGGACACAATCAAGCTGGGACAACACTTCACACATTCTACCGTGACGAGATCCCGAATTTCATCCAGTTAGATGATCTGATTGACCGGCTGCGTGATCTTGCACGAGACATCGAACAGACCGCCATCGAGAACAGGGAGATACTCATTGAACAGGTCGAGAAATGGGAAAGAGACGAGGAATATAACGAGATTGACGACCGCCTCTCAGAGATCCCGTGGGATGACCGTCGAATCTGTCTTGACGCACACGATGTCGCTGTGGAGACAGGCAATCAAACAGAACTGGCAACAACTAATCCAACAGACATGGTTGACGAAGGATATCGAGAGCGTATTCTAGAACACACCTCGCTTGAAGATGTGGTGTCACTTGCCAACAGATCATGAGTTGGTGAACGTCAGTCGCTCACCGTCTCAACCACGGCCGATTCGGGCGCGTACTCGTCGAGGAACGTCTCCAGATCCCGAAATGCGTCCAGGCGCTCGCCCAGCACGTCGTGGTCCCAGTCCCACCACTCCGTGGCTTCGATGCGGGCGGCGATCTCGGCGGGGAAGCGTCGGCGGATCGGTTCGGCGGGGACGCCGGCGACGACGGTGTAGGGTGCCACGTCGCTCGTGACGACCGCGCCGGCACCGACGACAGCGCCGTTGCCGATCTCGACACCGGGGAGGACCAGCGCGCCGTGACCCAGCCACACGTCGTGACCGATCGTCACGTGCTGGTCGGCACGCCACTCGAAGATCGACAGGTCGTCCGCACCGAGACCGTACATTTCGGCGCGATAGGTGAAGTGGTGTGCGGTGGGGCGGTCGATCGGGTGGTTCGTCGGGCCGACGCGCACGTCGGCGGCGACGTTGCCGAACTTCCCGATCTCGGCGTAATCGAGCTGGACACGCTCCATCAGGTAGGTGTAGTCCCCGATCGCCGACTCGGTGAGGCGAGCGTGCTGGCGGACCTCCGTCCACGCGCCGAGTTCGCTCTCGGAGATCGAGACGGGATCGTGCAGCGTCGGTTCGGGACCGAGTTCGCGTGTTCGATCGGGACCGTGTGATTCGATGTAGGTCATTCGCGCCGCCCCGCCGTCGAGGCGATGATCTTCTTGGGTGCCCGGAGGACGGCCGTGATGAAGCCGGTCGTCTCGACGTCTTCGTCGTCGCGCAGGTACGACCGGACGCGCTGGCTCAGCAGTTCGACCGAGCCAGCGAGCAGAAGGATGAGGATGATACAGGCCATCATCTCCGTGTAGTTGAACGTCTTGCGCTGGATGTCGAGTTCGAGACCGAGACCGCCGGCACCGATCAGCCCCAGCCCGATTGCCACCCGAACGTTGTGTTCGAGATCGAAGGCGATCCAGGCGATGAACTGCCGGAACACCTGACTCAGCATGCCGAAGGAGACGATCTGTGGTTTGTTTGCGCCTGTCGAGCGGATACCCTCGATGGGACCGTCGGCGATCTCTTCGAGTTCGTCGGTAAAGAGGCGACCCAGATACCCTGCTGTGTCGATCATGATCGCCAGCGTCGCAGTGAAGGGCGTCACGCCGCCAAGCGGAATCAAGATCAGGACCCAGACGAGCGCGGGGATGGCGCGGATGAAGCTCATGGTCGCACGGAACATGAAGTTGAAGGGGTAGGGAACGACGCGCTCGCTCGCCATCACGCCGAAGAAAAGCGCCAGCGGCAGGCCCAGAATCGACCCGGCGAAGGCGATCGAGACAGTCACGAGCGAGGCCTGCACGAGGTTTTCCTCGATCATGAACTCGACGTACTGCATGACGTCGACGAAGGGAACCCCGTAGTAGGTCGTCGGCGGGAAGTACTCGTACAGTGCCTCGATGAAGAACGCGATCTGCGTGAACAGTTCGGCCAGCGAGAAGCCGACGACGCCGAGGCTGTAGTTGAACAGGACAGCACCGACGACGATTCCCAGTCCCGTCCAGAGCCGCCGGATCGTCTTCCGGCGCTTCATGTCGGTTAGTTTCTCTTCGGCGGGCGACGTACCGCGCCTGGCGAAGCCGAAGTACGCGGCGAGTCCACCGTCGGGCGATTCGGAACTCACGCTTCGACCCTCCGGCCCTCGTCGTCGTCGGCCGTTTCACCGTCGGTCGACCCGTGGTCAGTCGGTGCGTCGTCGACGAGCGGACCATCACCGGTCGCGCCATGTTCGTGGGCGGCAGTATCGTCGTTCTGGGCGGCGAGACCGACCGTTTCGACACTCCCGTACAGCTGATCGATCAGTTCGGGCGTCAGTTCGTCCGGGCCAACGTCGAAGAGGAGTTGCCCATCGTGCAGGCCGATAAAGCGCTCGCCGAAGTGGGCGGCGATGTTGACCTGATGGAGGCTGACCAGCGCCGTCACCTCGTGCTGGCTGGCGGCCTTCTTGAGGTAGTCCATAACGGTCTCGGCGCTCGACGGGTCCAGACTCGCCACTGGCTCGTCCGCCAGCAGGAGCGAGGGATCTTGCACGAGCGCGCGCGAGATGCCCACGCGCTGTTGCTGACCGCCGCTCATCTGGGCGACGCGCTGATGGGCTTCGTCCAGCAGGCCGACCGTCTCCAGGGCTTCCAGTGCGCGCAGCTTGTCCGAGCGGTCCTGCCACTGAAAGAGGCTTTCGACGGTCGAGGCGTGTTCGAGCGAGCCGTTGAGGGCGTTCAGGTACGCGGAGACGCCCTCGACGAGATTGTGCTGCTGGAAGATCATGCCGACCTCCGCGCGGGACCCCGACAGCGGGTCGCCGTCGAGCGTGATCGAGCCGCTCGTCGGTTCGGTGAGACCGTTGATACAGCGCAACAGCGTCGACTTGCCGGCACCGGATTCGCCGAGCAACACGACGAACTCGTCTTCGATCTCGAACGACACGTCGTCGACCGCAGTCACGTCGCCGTACTCTTTTGTCAGATGTTCTACTTTGAGTGTGCTCATTGTAATGAAAGAGTGATCCGCAGCGGTCGGCGACTATCCAAGCTCGATGCCGAGATCGTTCAGGCGTTTGATGACCGGCTGGTAGTCGTCCATCGACGTGTTTGCGAGCGTCGTGAACGGGAGTTCTTCCTCGTTGTAATCGTCGGGATAGTACTGCTCGATGAGGTCCTGATCGGAGTTGCGCAGGACTTCGCCGATCTCGGTTTTCTTGTCGGATTCCCAGCTCGTTCGGGCGTACATCGGCTGTTTCGGGATCGGGAAGGACCACCAGAACGGGCGGAACTGCGGTTCTTCGGTGCCCATCGTGTCGAGGAAGGAACTCTTGTCGTCGACGCGCTGGGGCACTTCGGTGCCGTCGGGGATATGCGGAATGCCGTTGCCGCCCCACGTCGTCGCGGCGTCGGCGTCGCCGTTCCCAAGCTTTTCGAGGGCCACGTCGTGGTTCGACCAGCTCCCGTCGAAGTCGACCGGATCGCCGTCGGGTGCTTCACCCACGTCGAGACCGGCCTCTTTGAGCGAGTACGTCGCGAAGATCGAGCCGCTCGTCGAAAGTCGGTCGGCGAAGGCCATCGTCTTGCCCGCGACATCGGTGCGTTTCTCGATGTCCGAGTCCGGGTTCGTCAGCATCACCGAGAAGTAGAACGCGGAGCCACCGGTGACGGTGGTCCCGTACACGTCCATCAGTTCGGGCTTGGAGATCAGCGTGATGTCGTCCATCCCGATCTCGGCCTGTTCACTCTCCAGTGCCGGGCGGATCGCCGAGTAGTCCTGCGGGACCTGCATCTCGACGTCGACGCCGTCGACCTCGCCGTTGATGAGGTTCTGGACCGGCTTGTACCGTCGGCGCGCGTCAGCCGGCGTCCCCGGCGTCAGGAGCATCGTGATCTCTTCGGGACCGCCCGAGACCGTCCCACCGATCGCCGAACACCCTGCAAGCCCCGTGAGAGCACCGGCGGCAATGCCGGTCTTCGCGATGAAACCCCGTCGGCTCGTCGATACACGACCACCAGTTGCAGACTGACCGTCTGTCATCGTCGGAGACCAACCAGAGGATTCGCATAACCATTGGCTGGCGAGAGTACGCACCCGAGCGGCGACAGTCAGCACAGACCCCACTCGTCGCAGCGACGACGGACTCGACCGGAGCGCTCCCCAGCCGTCCGGAGCGTCTTGTCGGCTCGCTCGTCGACAATAGCAGTCTGGACCGGACGAGCCGGGACGTGGGTGAGACCACCACCAGTCGACGAGACTGGAGAGTACGCAGCCAACGCTTAACGGGTCTCTCGGTCGGGTCCCAGACGAGTACATGGTCGACCCACACGATCGGACGGAGCGATTCGAACTGATCGCGGCCTGCGAGCCGTCGGCGCTCGTCGCCCACGCGGACGAGGTCGTCGAAGACACCACAGTCGAGGTGTTACAGGTCCCGACACCGCAGTTGGTGATGCAGCGGGTCGTCGAGCCGGTGCACCACCAGCCGTTCAACCTCGGCGAGGTCGTCGTCACGGCCGCCGAGGTCGCACTCGACGGTGAGCAGGGGTTCGCGATGGTGCCGGGCAAAGCCGAGAAGCCCGCCCTGTCGGGGGCGGTCGTCGACGCCGCCATCGAGAGCGGGCACCCAGCGGCCGAAGCGATGATCGAGACCCTCGTCACCGACGCTACCCGACGCGAACAGACCCAGCGCGAGCAGTGGGCGCGCCGCAAGCGGACGGCCGTCGACTTCGACGAGATGGAGGACCACACGTGAGGGCCATCGGGATGGATCCGGTCCACGACACGCGTGCCTGCTTCCGGGCGCTCGTCGACGCGACGAGTCGACCGGGGACGATCCAGAGCGTCGCCGTCGACCCGGCAGATCACGCCGTGATCGCGACACTGGTCGACCACGAGGTCAGCCTGGCGACGACGGACGACGCGATTGCAGGCGCACTTGCCAGCGAAGGTCGACTGACCGAGACCGCGCCCGAAGCGGCCGACATCGTCCACGCAACGGTGCCGACCGATGGCGACGTGCGCGAATACGACCGCGGCACGCTCGAAGAACCGAGTGACGGTGCGACCGTGGTCTACCGTGTCGACAGTCTGTCCGAGGACGCAGAGACGGCACCCGAGCACTGGACGGTGCTGCGAGTCAGTGGCCCCGGCGTTCCAGGCGAGCGCACGGTCGCCATCGAGGGCTTCCCCACGGAGGAAGCGCAGGCACTCGCGGACGCGCAGTCGACCTATCCACGCGGTGTCGATGCGATACTCACAACCCGAGACCGGATCGTTGCACTCCCCCGCTCTGTCACGCTGGAGGTGGCCTGAGATGGGATACGTCGCAGTCACGGCCAGCGAAGACGTGATCGAGCGGGCGGAGGATCTCTTCGAGAAGCAACGCGTCGACGGCGAGGAGACCCAGATCAGCGTCTCCCAGACCGACGAGCAGTTCGGGCGGATCGTCGGACAGACGATGAGCGAGGGCGGGCTGTTCGCCCCGCGACTGGCCGCACTCGCCGTCAAACAAGCACAGGGCGACACCGCCGAAGCGGGCTTCCTGCTGCGGGCCTATCGCTCGACGCTGGAGCGCTGGGACGAGAGCGTCCCTGCCGACCCCAGCGAGATGTGCGCCAGCCGCCGAGTCTCGCCGGCCTACAAAGACGTTCCGGGGGGCCAGATTCTCGGCGCGACCAAGGACTACACCCAGCGCCTGCTGGACTTCGACCTGCTCGCCGACGACGGCGCGGACCCGACCGAGTCGTGGGATCTCGACCCCGAGGACCCCGAACAGCTTCGCAACGTCGTCTCGGTGCTGCGCGAGGAAGGGCTACTCCACGACCCCGAAGACGACCGCGGCGATTCTCCCGAAGAGCCGGTCGACACCACCCGCGAACCGGTGACGATGCCCGCGGAGCGCTCCGCTGTCCTGCAGGAACTGGCCCGCGGCGAGACCGGTGCGGTGACAGCGCTTGGCTACAGTTCCCTGCGCGGGTACGGGCAGGTCCACCCGACGCTGGGTGAGGTTCGAACCGGCGACCTGCCGGTCCAGATCGAACACCCCTACACGGGCGAGGCGGCGACGGTCGCCCACGCCGAGGTCACTGAGTGTGAGGCCGTCGTCCCCGTCTTCGCCAAGCGCGACGATCCGCAGTTCGCCTTCGGCTACGGTCTCTGCTTCGGCCGGAACGAGCGCAAGGCCATCGGCATGAGCATCCTCGACGCCGGCATCCAACTGGACGGCGAGGAGCCGGCCGAATCGGCCGAGTTCGTGCTCGATGTGGTCGATGGCATCGACTCCTTTGGCTTCATCGAGCACCTGAAACTCCCTCACTACGTCACCTTCCAGAGCACGCTGGATCGGATTCGGTCGATCCGCCAGCGGAAGATGAATTCGGGGACTGCGGATGCAGCCGACAGCGAAATTGCGGAGGCTTCTGCAGATGACTGAAAATAGAGCCGTCACGACTCTCGAATCGGACTCCATCGACGACGCCGTCGCCGAACTCGGTGACGACGGCCTGTCGGGATACAACTTCGCGTACCTCGACGAACACACCAAACGCGAGGTCCGGCGGGCGATCCTGAAGGGCATCGCCATCCCCGGCCATCAGGTACCCTACGCCTCGCGACCGATGCCGCTGGCCCGTGGCTGGGGGACCGGTGGGATTCAGGCCTCACTCTCCTTGCTCGGTCCCGACGACAGCTTCAAAGTGATCGATCAGGGGGCCGACGAGAGCGTCAACGCCGCCAACATCCGACGGCTCGCCGACCGCACCGCGGGCGTCGAGACGACCAGCGACACCACCGACGCCGACGTGATCCAGACGCGCCACCGCATCCCCGAGGAGGTCATGACCGACGACCAGATCCTCGTCTTGCAGGTGCCAGTCACGGACCCCCTGCGAAAAGTCGACGGGAGCGACGCCGCCAATCGCCGTCGCCACGCCCACAAGAACTACGGGCGGATGTGGGTCCACCTCTACGAGAACGTCGTCGAGTGGGGCGAAATCAAGATCGCCAGCCGGTACCCGACGATGGTCGCCGGCCGCTACCTGATGGACCCCTCGCCGATCCCGCGCTGGGACGTGCCGAAACTCGACGACGCTGACACCCTCTTCCTGTTCGCCGCTGGCCGCGAGGCCCGCATCTACGCGGTGCCGCCCCACACCGAGGTCGAGCCGCTGGCGTTCGAGGACGAGTCCTTCCAGGTCGAGCGCTTTCCCGACCAGTCCTGTGACGCCTGCGGGTCGACCGACACCTTCCTCACGGAGGTCGAGACCGACGACGGTCGACGACTCTACTCCTGTAACGACACCAGCTTCTGTGCGAAACGGCAGGACGACCCGGCGATTCCCAAGGACCACCACCTCGACGCGAGCGGCGTCGACTGGGGACCGGGGACGCCGAACGAGGGGAGCGAGACGCCAGACAGCGAGGATGGGGTGGCCGGGGAACCGGCCGCCGAGTCGGGAGGTGACGAGCGATGACACTGCTGGAAGCCGACGGGCTGGAGACGATCTATGGCGATCCTTGCGGGAACTGTACGGCCCACACCGGCGACCGCGCCGGAACGAACCAGTGCCCCGAATGTGGCAGCGTCGTCGCCTGTTCGGACGTGTCCCTCGACGTCGAATCCGGCGAAGTGCTTGGCATCGTCGGTGAATCCGGGTCGGGCAAATCCAGCGTCGCGGAACTGCTGGCGCTCGAAGCCAGTGGTGACGGCCACGTCGACGGCGAGGTTTCCCTCGACGGCCACGACGGGAATCTGCTCGACGCCGACTACCAGACCCGCCACGAGATTCGGACCGACGAGATCGGACTGGTCCACCAGCACATCCGCGACGGGCTGGATCTGTCCTTTACCGGCGGGGGTAACGTCGCAGAGAAGTTGCTCGCGGCTGGCTGGCGGCACTTCGGCGACGTTCGCGAGCGCGTGAAGGAACTCTACGCCGCGACGGAGGTCCCGGTCGAGCGTCTGGACGACCCGACCGACACCTACAGCGGCGGGATGCAGCGCCGGGTCCAGATCGCCCGCGCGCTTGCGACCGACCCCGAAGTGATCGTCTTGGACGAGCCGACGACCGGGCTGGACGTGAGCGTGCAGGCACGCGTGCTCGACACCTTTCGACAGGTCCAGCGCGAGCAGAACGTCGCCGCCGTCGTCGTCAGCCACGACCTCAGCGTCGTGCGCCTGCTGGCCGACCGAACGATCGTGATGCGCCACGGCGAGGTCATCGAGACCGGGCTGACGGATCGCATCATGGAGGACCCGCAAGAAGCGTACACGCAGACGCTCATCAATTCAGTCATATGACCTTACTCACAGTCGATTCGCTCGACAAGACGTTCGACGTACACGCGATGGGCGACCAGCGGGTCGTCGGTCTCGACGGCGTGTCCTTTACCGTCGCCGAGGGCGACTTTCTCGCGGTCGTCGGCGAGTCCGGCAGCGGCAAGTCGTCGCTGCTGAAATGTCTCTACCGGACCTACGAACCGGACGCAGGATCGATCACGTACCACCCGACCGGCGACGATCTGGCGACCTGTGGCGACAGGACCGTGATGGCCCTGCGAGCCGACGAGATCGGTTACGCCTCGCAGTTCTTGGACGAGATACCGCGCGTGCCCGCGGTTGACGTGGTCGCACGCCCACTGCAAGAACAGGGACTGGCGGCCGAGGACGCCCGCGAGCAGGCCCGCGAACTGCTGGGGGCGCTCGATCTCCCGGCACAGCTATGGGACGCCTACCCGGCGACGTTCTCCGGTGGCGAGCGCCAGCGGGTCAATCTCGCGCAGGCCATCGCACCGAAGCCACGCTTGCTCCTGCTGGACGAGCCGACGAGCGCGCTCGATCCCGAGACCCGAGCGGCGGCGATCGACCTGCTCGCGACGTATCTCGACGAGGATACGACCGTCGTCGGCGTGTTCCACAATCGCGACGTGGTCGAGCAGGTCGCCGACAGCGTGCTCGAACTCGCCGATGCCGAGCGCGTGCGCCACGTCTCCGTCGCCGAGTACGTCGGGGAGGTGGTGGCGTGAGCCAGCAGCGCCCGGCCAGCCAGTCGACGGTCGTCGTCGAGAACGGCCGGATCGTCACGCCCGACAGCGTCGTCGCGGGCGGTGTGCGGATCGAGGGCGATCGCATCGCTGCAGTCGGCGAGTCCGTGGCGGCCGAGACCAGCGGCGAGACCGACACCGTCGACGCCGACGGCCGCCTCGTGCTACCCGGTCTCGTCGACCTCCACGGTGACGACATCGAGGAACACCTCCACCCACGGGCCGGCGCGCGCATGGACACCGATCTCGCGCTGGGAGCGGCCGACCGCGCCAACCTCGCGGCCGGCATCACGACGAAGTTCCACGCGATGTCCTTCGAGGACGATCCCGAGGAAGATCGATCTCCCGAACTGGCCGCGGAACTGACCGCCGCCATCGACGAGGCGGACGACCTGCTCGCGGACCACCGCCTCCACGCTCGCTGTGAGGTGACCCAGCAGCCCTGCGTCGACGCCGTGCTGGACG
>Ga0207771_100799_pt1 | contig 16279 bp, 15 predicted proteins | sample A23M2SouthBayCA_2_FD_187731 | JGI IMG/M metagenome (GOLD analysis project Ga0207771, IMG submission 187731) | Aerobic enrichment media microbial communities from Eden Landing Ponds, California, USA - A23 M2 (2) (SPAdes) | ecosystem: Environmental > Aquatic > Marine > Unclassified | place...
TAGTGATCACTGGACATGCGCAATTTGCTAGCTCACTTCTGAAACGGACTATCAAGCGAGACCCCAACAGTAAGTCGATGCGAGTCAGGCTGGCAAACTCGTATTTCATGCTGGGCCGTAAGGATACAGCGTTGAAGATATATGATAAGATTAGAATGCGTAATGTAAGTGCGATGTTGTATAAAAAGTTGTTTGCCTTATTGGATGCTGGGCGTATCGAAGAGGCAAAATCCCTGGAACAGCGCGTCGTTCCTCAATGGCCATCTCTTGTGGAGGGATTTAAAGGTAATGAAGTACCCGGGATCAAAGAAACTGACTACAATTTGAAACTGGAAAGAGGCTTGGCCCATTTTGCAGCCGGCAACAATGAGCAGGCCAACCGGATCGCACGCGAGGTGGATAGTTCCCAATTGGGGCCGCAGCAACTGATGGAATTAACCCATATCATGGGAGGAATAATTCCATTTGCCAAATCCGCTATTCCCAATTTTTATGAACGGCTCAATGAAGCCGGTGTAAAGGTTGAGCCCTATATCCTTGTTAACCGTGATGTTCATAGGGTAGTTCAAGAGGCTGCAGTTGGTTATGCATCAGAGGGGGCAGGAACTGAATGAATTCGTTCTCATGGATCAAAAATGTCGTAGCTAAAGTCAATGATAAATCGATTAACCCAACTCCTGGATAAATTGAGCCAGTCATAGAAGTAAACATGTTGAAGTATAGAACAAAGCTCCATCAATGAGTCACTTTTTTCGACACATACAAACCTTCTTTCGTGAGCTCAGGCGCCGGAATGTTTACAAGGTGGCCATTACCTACATCGTGGTGGGATTCTTCGGGATGCAGGCGGTTGATCTGCTTATTCCCGCTACGAAACTGCCCGGCTGGGCCGATCAATTTTTCCTTGCTATCCTGATTATCGGCTTTCCTATCGCCCTGGTGGTGGCCTGGGCCTTTGAAATGAGCCCGGAAGGGATCCGTAAAACGCCGAATACAGACGAGCCTCCGCCGAACCGCGAGGCTGAAAGCATGCAATCTACGGCTCCCGTTTTGCTGACACTGACTGCGTTTTTAATCATTGCGGCCCTCGGGTATTGGTTCTGGCCGGACGGTGGTACATCCGAACCTGAGGTTAGGGAACGGACCGTGGCGGTGCTTCCCTTCCAGGTATCGGGGGCGGGTGCCGACACATGGCGCGACGGAATGGTCACCATGCTCAGCACCGGACTGGATGGAGCGGCCGGTTTTCGTGCCATTGCCGATCGCACAATCTTTGCACGCTGGGAAAACTACACAAAGAAAGGAAGTGGTGTAACGAAGGATGAAGCGCTAACGGTGGCCCAACAAGTCGGAGCCGGTTATGCCGTCATCGGATCAGCAGTACAAATGGGAGAGGAATTGCGATTTGCAGCGGATGTTCATGCTACCGGATCGGGGAAAGAGCTGGGACAGGTCGAGGTTCGGGGTTCGACGGACCGTGTCTCCCATTTGGCCGACAGCCTCACAAGACAGGTGTTGGGCGTTATGCTGGAGAAGAGTGGGGAAGCCTTGCCATCGGTTAACCTGGCCAAGCTGACTACCACTTCACTTTCCGCCCTCAAATCTTTTTTGTCGGGCGAACGAAAATACCGTGCCGGCAAATACGAAGCGGCTGTTCGGGACTTTAGGGAAGCTACTCGGGAGGACACCTCCTTTGCCCTCGCTTATGTTCGCCTGGCCTTGAGTCGCTGGTGGACAGGAGAGGTGCCGACTGCCTCAATAAAAAACGCTTTGAAGCTTTCCCAACGCTTATCGCCTCGTGAGCGAAACCGCCTTCAAGCTTTTCATTTATTTGTGGCACAAAGGAAGAATGTAGCTGTTTCTGATACCCTGCGTCAGTTAACCGATAAATACCCGGATGATCCGCAAATTTGGTATCTGTATGGAGAAGTTCTGTATCATGGATTTGTCCCGGGTGGATGGCCCGAGGCGGATAAAGCGTTTCAAAAAGCCAATCAACTTGATCCGGGAGTCGCCCCCTATTACACCCATCTGGTCACCCTGGCAATGTCGTTTCATCACGACAGCGCGTTGGCCGCTCGTCGTATTGAAAAGCATCCGGATGGCATTCAAAAGACCCGCTTTCAAACCTATTGGAAACTGATTTTTGGTAACGCGGATCAACAGCAAAGCGCTCGCCGAGAACTGGATACTCTTTCCGTTAGGTTGAAATTCCCTCAGCCTATATATTCATTCACGCATCCCAACGAGATTGAGGTTTATGATGAAGTTCTTCATATCCTCCGAAAAAGAAAAGATACGGACCATGATAATTTGACTCGTTTGCTGGTGAGAAATGCATTAAATCGCGGGAAGATCCAACAGGCTTATAACTACTTCCGGCAAATCAATACTGGCAGACAACAATGGTCTTGTTATCATGCACTTCAATTAAGTGTAGGTTATAATATTCCTGATTCGATAACCACTTCCGGTTTTGATGTCGATAATTTCCCTGCTGAACCAACGCCTATACCATTGATTTGTGCAGGGATAGATCTCGTAAAACTGGGTAAAGCGGATGAGTTGAATAAATTGGCTAACAACTATCGGGTATTAGCTGATAGTTTTTGGGGAGATCAGAGCTACGATAATATGATAGAAATGACAAAAAATGAGCTTAAAGGTTATGCGGCATGGCGAAATGGGAAGCTTAAAGAAGCAGCCGATCATTGGAGTCGAGCTAATGCGGCATTTCTATTTGGAGCCATTTGGCGGGGGGATCTATATCGTGAGATGGGACAATTGGGAAAAGCTGAAGACTGGTATGTGGCGGCATGGCACTATCCATTGACCCACGATCGGCTGGGACGGCTATATGAACAGATGAACAAACCTAAAAAAGCGGCTGCCGCCTACCGCCGTTTTATTAAAGCCTGGAAGAAGGCCGACCCGGAATTGCAGCCCCGCGTCCAGCAAGCCCGGGAGCGGCTGGAACAGTTGGTTAAATCGGAGAAGGCCGAGATTAAGACCAAAACCATGAATCTGGCCGGGCGTGAAGTTAGAATAGTGGTTCAGAAAGAACGGTAAAGGCCCACTAATTGTAATACTGATTTTCTGGATGAATTTTTCAATAAGAACTTATTTGGGATATAATTTTCCAGGAGCCACGATAGAGTCAGTAAGCACCTTTATATACTCCTGGTTCTCATTGCTGAAATGTTGAAGCGGCATGTCCAAGTCAGTTCTGTGTCCGCATACCGATGAAGATTGCGCATTAATGTTTGATATTGTAATCATGGTAGTATCCCCCGATGGTGTATGGGCCGTTAGTGTTCCAGTGCAATATTCGTCCCTGTTATCCCATCTCGTAATGCCAACCGAGTCGCCAACAGCTGCTCTTTTTCTGGTGATTTCAAAGTGTGTAAAATATAGGGAATCACTTTCATAATTATCCTCTCTTGGATTTTGATAGGGTAGAGCTCCTTCCCATTCGCCCATTATTTGTGAATAGTCTACCGTATCTGGCGCAGTTGGAGGAGGATTCGGATCATTACCGGTTGGTGAAGAGTCATTGCATTGAATTACAAGAGTTGTCATTAACCCCAAAAGTATAAGCACAACATATTTGAGGGGCATGGTACTGAAGGATGTATGTATAGAGCTATCGATCCACATGTCGAGGGTATTTTAATTAAGTTTCAAAATCTGAACTAAAATACTCGTACTTTGCAAAACTAGCGTTATTCAGTCTTAACATTAAAGCCAGGGGAACTATCGAACTTGTGAGCACTTACCCTTTAGCTGACCGGATAAAATATCAGGATGCCCGTTTGTATTCAGCGGTTATCTGGTAGCGCCTTGGCAAACGGTACTATCCCCCGCCGGTCCACGAGTATCCCCTGAGTAAGCCCTTTTGCTCGATAGTCCCCTGGATGTAGGGAGTATGAATAAACATTTCGGGATTTTAAATTTGCCAACAAACCAGCAGACAAACCTTACTCAAGTCGCTCTTGTTCGTCAAAGGGAATGCGGAGATTCGGATTAATAGCTACAAACCAGGCATACCCGTTGCCGATATTGTTGGCCTCAAAAGAGGATGTTTTTTCCTCGCTGATGGCCGTTTCTGTCAGCTCCTCGGTAAACAGTTGGTTGCCATCTCGCCGCAAGGTGAATTGGACCTGGAGATTTCCTTCGTTATCGGTGAAATCAACATGAAAGTTATACCAGCCTCTCCCGGAAATTTCATTTCCGGCCACCCGCATTTTCCCGTTTTTCTTCGTAACCGGTATGTATACGTATCTTAAATTGTTCGGATATTCTCCATCCAGTAAGCGAAACGCATTGGAAAACGTGAAGACAGAACCTTCGGGACCGGCCGCCCAGGCGGGATTGAGAAAGATATCCAAACTCTGGGCAAAGCCGCCGGATGGCCATTGATCGAATCGTTTCCCGTAAAAGGCGTAGGGACCGCTGCTGGGAAAGCCGTTTTCCTGCCAGTAATCGTTGCACGCGCCATGTTCTGCAATTGCGTAGCCGGATCCGTTGGAGGCTTCATAGGGACCGTTGTTGGAGGTATGATGTACAATATCTCCGCACCAACCGGTGGGACCGCTGACTTCGTCGGTGAGCCAGTTATTGGCGTTAGACTCGAGCGTCTGTTCCCAGGCTACTTCCCTGTTCACCTTATTATCATCATTATTATCGGTGGACGCGGGATTGTCGCTGCAGCTGATTAACAACAGTGGTGTGCACAACAAAAGGAAAAGCGTGACAACATGTATAGGGTATTTAAAACGGTCAATAGAAGATTCAGACGGATTACCTTGTTCATTAAAAAACATAAAGCTAAACCTCCCGAAACTATTTTTTAGTTGGATTATGAGTTAAATTCGAATAGAAACCATGCGATAGGACCTACAAAAAAAGAATGAAAAACTTTCATGTTTCTGCTTCGATGTGGAAGATAAATGCCACTCTTTGCCAGCTTCTAGATGTTTCTTAGATTGATATCTAAGAGTGGAAGTAGATTTTTAAAGAGGCCATAGGTCAAGATGGTTACGCTTTATATACTGGGTTCCCCTGAGTTACGGGATGAACAGGGCAATTTTAAAGCAATCTTTTATCTCCGGCCCCAATCGGCTGGCCCTGTACCACAACCGGCAGTATTCGGATGCGTTGTTTGCCCTGGAAGAGGCGGATGCGTTGGTTCCCGGGGAGGGAGTATGGTCCAATGCAAGAACCAAAACGCTGATGGCGATCGTACACAAGGTACAGGGAGTGGCAGGCAAGGCCGAAAAACAGCTTGAGCGGGTCCGACGAGAACCGGATTATGTCTCCACCGGCTTGATCCTGTCCGCCTTGCAACGCCCCGATAAAGCTATGAATGCGTTTCGCAAGGTTTCGCAATGGGATTATTTTGCGGCGGCCTATTGTTGGTATCTTTTCCCCGCCCTCCTCGGGACTCTGCGTGAAAGGGATGAGTATGAGGATATGGTGGTGTGGAATGAAAGATATTGAAAAAAAATAAAATATAGCTGTAACCATCTTGTGAAGGGGATCTATTTGCACAAAGCTGTAGAAGTATATAAATTAATTTCCACAAAATAGATATTCTTCGTTATTATTGATTTGGTGTATAGGGGTAGGCTATTTATTGCGCGAATTTATTTGGTAACTAATAATATTGTTTGACAAGAAGGGGTATATTTTCAGCCGTAGGTGTGTATCGTAAAGAATGTACGCTAACCAAAACTAATATCGGGGAGGGTTCATTATGTACCGTTCTTATAATGTAGAGCGAAAATGGGGTGTTATTGGAAAGATGCAGGGAGTGCTGTTGTTCGGATTTCTTTTTATGATGTTCGGCTGTCAGAGTAGTGCCGAAAACCAAAAAAAGGGGACTGAACCCCACGTGGTAGCTGAATCCAAAGCGGAAGCCGGTCGTTATTTAGTAACTATTGGGGGTTGTAATGATTGTCACACCGCCGGTTACATCATGAAAAGAGGAAACATCCCGGAAGATAAGCGTTTTCTCGGCAGTAAAGTCGGTTGGCGAGGTCCCTGGGGCACTACGTATGCCGACAATCTGCGCCTAAGCGTTCAGAATTACTCGGCAGACCAATGGGTTGATCTGCTGCATACCGAGAAATTTGCCAAACTTCCCATGCCGTGGTTTAATATCAATAAAATCAGCGAAAAAGACGCACGGGCGATCTATGCCTATTTAAAATCGCTGGGACCGAAGGGCGATCCGATGCCCGATCCGCTCCCGCCGGAGGTGGAGCCCAAGACGCCGTACATCTCCATGAAACCTCAGAATATGCCGAAAAAAGGTCCCCCGGACACCGTTCAGAAGAAATAGAAAAACCGCTGTGGATATCGATTAATGCCACGGAAGAAGTTGGCCAGATAGGTTTTTTTCTTGTTCATTAATACATAATTTTATATGTATTATTCGTAGGCTTTAATAAGCTGGGGGATCATGAATCTAAATACGTTCTTCAGGGAGCTAAAACGTCGTAACATCTATAAGGTGGCGGTAGTGTATGCCGTAACCGGGTGGATAGTGGTTCAAGCTGCATCCATAGCTGCGGACGCGTTTGGTGCGCCGCCGTGGGTGTTGAAAATGATTGTCTTTGCGGTGATCCTGGGCTTTCCCCTGGCGATGGTGTTTACCTGGGCGTTTGAGATTACCGCAAAGGGCGTGAGTCGGACGCCTGCAGATGTATCCCGCAAGGAAATTAACGACCTATTTTTAGTCAAGTACAAATATACTTTCAGACGGTTATAAAACTATTCATCGCATTTTCACGCAGTTTTTTAACACTCTTTCAAAATTAAAAACTACCTATTATGGGGGATGAAGGACAAAGCTTGTCACGTCGAGCGTTTTTGCAACAGCTAACGATGGGGATGGGCGCTGTAGGTGCCGGCATCATGCTGCCCGGTTCGCTGCAGGGGGCTACGCCGATCTCCGGAACAACCCAAAATCCGAAAAAGGTACTGGTCCTGGGAGCAGGGCTTTCAGGACTTGCGGCTGGACTGGAACTCGTCGAGGCCGGTCACGATGTCACCGTTCTGGAAGCGCGCAGACGGCCCGGGGGACGTGTATCTACGCTCCGCGATTCTTTTCCGGGCAAGCTGTATGCCGAGGAGGGAGGTATGGCTTTTTCCAATACGTTTACGCATGCGCTGCGGTATATTAAAAAGTATGACTTGAAAAAAACGATATGGAGTTTGCCGGAGAATCCGGTGTATCATCTCAACGGGAAGCGGTTTACGGCCAAGGAGATGGACCAGTGGCCCTATGATTTGACAGCCGAGGAACAGAAACTGGGTCCGATGGGCATCGTCAAAAAGTATATCATTGACAGCCTGCCGTCCGAAATTTCCAATCCGGATACTTGGGATGAAGCTCCCATGGTGAAGCTCGACCATAAGTCACTGGCCGAGTATATGCGTTCTCAGGGAGCCAGTGAGGGAGCGGTGAAACTCGTTAAATACACGCAATGGTTTGGCGGACTCCCGCATCAGACCTCCGCACTTTCGATGGCATTCTCTGACATTGGCCTCTTTATGGGAGGTAAACCCTTTATCCTGGTCGGCGGAAATGATCAGCTGCCGCGTGCGATGGCGGAGGAGCTGGGCGATCGCATTAAGTACGGTGTTGAAGTGTCGGAGGTAACCGACCAAGGTGACGGCGTGCAGGTGGAGGCTCTGGAAAATGAAACGCACCGGACCTTTGAGGCCGATCAGGTGATATGTACGTTCCCGACCAGGGTGCTGAACAAGATTCAATTCGATCCCGCTTTGCCGTCCGAAAAACAGCAAGCAATAGATAAACTCTCATATGTTGATTTCACGAGGACGTATCTTACGGTCGACACACCCTACTGGAAAGAACGAGGCGAATCGGGCACGGCCTATACCGATCTTGATGTTGATCAAATTAACGGTTACAGTGGACGAAAAGATGGTCCCGCAATTCTGGAAAGCTATCGGGATGGGAAAAACGCTGAAAGAGCTGCCGAACTACCGGAGAAGAAGTTGATCGAACGAACGCTGCAGGGTATCGACAAAGTTCATCCCGGCGTCCGCAAACATCACCAGAACAGCTATGTCAAAAAGTGGACTGAAGATCCCTATGCACTCGGAGGTCTGAGCTGGCCGGCACCCGGTGAAGTGACCAAATATCTCGAACCGCTGCAGAAACCCCACGGCAATATCCGCTTTGCCGGCGAACACACGACCATCCTGCGCAGTACCATGGAAGGAGCTCTTCGTTCCGGTGCTCGTGAGGCGAAAAAGATTCACGAATCGGGTTGAAGGCTTAATCAAGCTCAAAATTTCAATGATGGTATCGAAATCAGTTCCTCTTGGTCTTGTCGTACTCCTGTTTCTTATTTCCTGTGTCAGTGTAGAAGCACAAAATCAAAAGATCGGGCAAATTGTCATCCCCAAAATTAATTCATCCATTGAGCTGGATGGTCATATAGGCGAATCGGAGTGGAGGGATGCTCGTTTACTGCCTCTTACGCAAATGCGTCCGGTTTTTGGGGAGGATCCGACAGAAAAAACGCAAGTACTGGTAGGATATACCCGTGATTATTTATATGCAGCCTGTCGGTGTTATGATGCGCAACCTGTCTCCGTCGCCTCCTTTAAACGGGATTATGCGCGTTCTGATTCGGATCTTTTTGCAATTCAGTTGGACACATTTAACGACAATGAAAATGCCAATATATTTGCAACATCCCCCACCGGACATCGGGCTGATGCCTCGATTATCAATGACGCCAGTGGTAGCCTGCCCTTCGATATGGATTGGGGAACCGTCTGGGAGGTTGAGGTTCGTCAAGATACAAGCGGCTGGTTTGCCGAGATGCGTATTCCTGTTTCCAGCCTGCGTTTTGAGACCAATGAAAAGGGGCAGGTTGTTATGGGGCTAACAGCATTGCGATTTTTATCCCGCGAAAATGAATTTGATACCTATCCAAATATATCTCCCGAATGGGGATATTTTAGTCATATGAAACCTTCCCAGTCAGAAGATGCGGTATTCAAAGATTTACAGCCGGAGCCACCCTTGCAGGTCAAGCCCTATCTGCTCGCCGGACTTGGGCAGCAGCATACGTTGAATAGCGCCGGGACCAACTACAATCGTGAGGATAACTTGACATATGATGCCGGCCTGGATATAAAGTACGGAATTACCAGTAATTTGACGCTTGATATGACGGTTAATACGGATTTTGCCCAGATAGAGGCGGACAACCAGAAAGTTAATCTCAGCCGCTTTCCTCTTTTCTTTCCGGAAAAGCGCAAGTTTTTCCAGGAACGTTCGAGCAACTTTGCGTTCAATTTCGGTGATTCTAACAGATTATTCTATAGTCGTCGCATTGGGTTATACCGTGGAAATAAGCTACTCCATGCCGAGCTCGTGGGATGCGAGATCGTCGGTGGGTCTTAGGCGGACAATTTTATGACGGCAAGCGCTGGTCTTTTTCTGTCGGTCCCACCTGGAATGTTTCGCGTTTTCTACGTTTGAATGGATTTTACGAGTATAATCATATTCGGTTTGCAGAGCGTAATAAGGAACTTGAAACGCACATTGGACGTCTTCGAATGGAGGTTACCCCAAGTGTTGAGTTTACCATCTCTTCCTTTGTTCAGTATAACAGCGCTTCAGATGTTCTAATAGGCAACCTTAGATTTCGCTATAATCCCAAACAAGGAAACGACTTGTATATCGTCTACAATGAACAGCTTAATACCAACCGATCTGTGCTGTCAGGGCCAAATCTCCCGATAAGCGACCAGCGGGCTATACTAATCAAATACAATTATACCTTCAGATGGTGATAAAGCTATTCATTGCATTCTTCACGCTTTAACTCACTCTTTCAATTAAAACCCATGACCCCCCATCAAGCAGAGCATTCTTTCTCTTTCACAGCGATGGTATCAGCGCCCGGTGCAGCACTGCTGGTCGGTGGTGTTCTTATTTATGTAACCGGCACCCCCTGGCAGCTTGCACCTGCAGGGGTAGCCCACGCTATATTCTGGGGATTATTTGGAGGGGTATTGGTTTATATGGGGGTATCCATTCTTACCCGATTCCGGATAGCTGACTCGCTGGTGGATATTGTTAAATATCTCCGCCCCTTATTTAAGGGTTTGAGTTTTTGGCAGACTGTGATCCTGGCCTCGATGGCGGGGATCGGGGAAGAGGTGTTTTTTCGTGGTTTCCTGCAAACCTGGCTGGCGGGTTATATGTCGGTCGAACTCGCCATTGCCACTGCCGCCGTGGTTTTCGGACTTATGCACTTTGTCTCGTTGAGTTACTTCTTGCTAACAACTTTACTTGGTATGGCTTTCGGCTTTACCTACTCTCTGACTGGCAGCCTGCTGCTTATTATCATCTGGCACGGAAGCTACGATATAATAGCCATCTGGATGCTTAACCATTACCCTGAACTACTCGGGATTGAAAATGACAACACTGGTTGATTCCCGGATATTGTGATTCCTCCTTAAGATTACGTCGCTTAAAAAAGAGCTTATATATGAGCCGAAAATAAAATGAGGGATTAGCGGTGGAGCTTTATCAAAGGTATTTAAATTCATATTTGAAATCAGTCCGAAATCATATTTAATTGTAGAAAGACTTGACGGTGTTCGCCCTCGGCGAATGAAAAGGGAATCCGGTGATGGCCCATGGGTCAAAATCCGGAACTGTTCCCGCAACTGTAATCCGGCAAGGTTTGCTGTGATGCCACTGCCTCAGCCCCGAACGAGGTGGGAAGGTGCAGCGAATACGCCGGTAAGTCAGGAGACCTGCCGTCACGTCCAGTAAACGGAGCCTTCGGGAGTTAGGGCTGTGTTGAAGATCGGCATGGTGTCCGGTTGCCTGTTGTTACTGGATGGCAGGTGACATATACGTCGGTCTGCAGCATAATGTCAGTGTTTCCGCCTCTCGATGTTGGTTTTGCAGCTAACGCTCCGTCCAATAAAACAATAATTAAAATGACAGGAGTATGCTATATCGCAAAAAGGCCAAAGTATATACCTACCATTGCTGCAACGGGCCCCTGGAGGGCAGCAGTGGAAAGATCAAGTTGTTGCCGGATGCCCGGGTGATCCGGTTCCCGCATTTCGGAAAGGACATCTGGTCGAATGTGGGATTCGTCTACTACGGGATTGGTGATACCGTAGAAGGACATACCCGGCTGTACCACATCGAAACGATTCCTCTCTTATATGGACAAAAAAACTAAAATGGAGTTAACATTGGATACCGAGCTATATGAGTTTTATCAATTAATGCGGTGGTTGAAAACCATTAAGGTGAATCCGGATAAAGGACCGACCAATCAAATGATTTGGAATCATTGCAACACGCTCTGGGAACGGGGGATGTTGACGAAAGAGAATGACGGAGAGTCCGCCATTTTTTCGTTGACTGAAGTATAGTGCCAAGAAGAACTTCATTTTTATTCGGACTCAAAGCTTTAAGCTATAGAAGGTGAGGGTGCTGGATATCATGATTCCAAGTAAAAATAGGCCACAAACCCATCATTAAGTTACTATTAAACACCTATTACTTTCTATTACTTATAGGTTAATTGGCGACATTAAGTTTGTTTTGGATCATAGGGGGATATCGCGGTATATTGTAAATAGTACGTTGAAATAAGAGAGAAATGAAAGTGTTCCCGCCCCTTCGATATGTGATTCCCTAATGCGAATCGAGCAAATCCGGTTCTACGAGTCGTATATGCCATAGGTTTATCGCCCGGCCGACAATAACAAGAAGAATTCCCGCCTCCGATTGAGAAGTTTCCCGCATTTTATTGAAAATAATGGAAATGGATTGCTATATTTAAAAAGGTGGATAGCCAGGGTTAAAGGTATACAGATTTTAAGTGAGGGAGAGCTATTAATTCCACTGTTTATCCTGTTGGATTAAACTTTCATTATAAATAAGGGGATCCATTATGCACGACTACGAGATCAAAAACAGGGGAAAGGGCGTTTTATTTGAAAACGAGTGGTTGGAGCCGCTTACCAAAACGAGACCCCAGATATCAGCAAGTATCTATATCGTCATCACGCTCGTCATGCTTTACGTGGGATACCGGGAGAAAGTGCTAGGCTCTGTGGTTTCCGGGATGGCCATCTTCGTGGGAGCCATGTTTTTCTGGACGTTTTTCGAATATTTTTTCCACCGCTACATTAACCATATCGACGAATATTTTCCCGATTCGAAAATTGCCGCAGAAATCGCTTTCACCATTCACGGCATTCATCATGAGTATCCGAGGGACAAAGAACGGCTGATCATGCCACCGGTACCGGGATTGATCATTGTGGGAATGCTTTTCGGGGGATATTGGCTATTGCTGGGCAAGCTGGTCTATGTGTTTATGCCGGGATTTATGACCGGTTACCTGCTTTATACCTATGTCCACTATTCGATACATGATCAACCGGTGCCTTCTTTTCTGAACATCCAGTACCGTCATCACGCGCTACATCACTACAAGTACCCGGAGAAGGCATTCGGGGTTTCAACCACGTTGTGGGATCGGGTGTTCGGAACCATGCCGCCCACCTCAGATTCTCGATGAAATGAGTTTATAACTAAACCAGTCTCTTATATGAAGTTTGGGGTAAAACCACGCCATTAACCATACTCCCTAATTCATCATTTTAAAAGGCCATAAAAAACCCGGCTGCAGGAATACAATCGGGTTCTGTAAATTGTGAAACCAACTTACCTACTACTCACAAATACTGTCTATCTCATCTGTGATTTTGATGGTATTCGCAGCCTGCATATTATTGAGTAATTTTGTTTCCGTATTGCCATCGTAGGACAATTTAAAGGTATAATTTTCACCTCCTTCTACACCGTTAACATCAAAAGAACCACTTTCCAGGTAATTCTCGTCATCGTTAAATACCCATTCGATATCGGTAACTACTCTCCATTTACCCTCCGTGTTATTTTTGCGGTATAAAACGGAAGCCTGGGGAATAGTGGTAACATTTACCGTCTGACCCACCGTTGGGCACTCGAGATTAACGTTGATGGTGGCATCAATAAGGTTCGCAGGAGCTTGGGGAAGGTTGATGGGCAAGTCGTCTTTCTCAGGAAAAGCTTCGTTATCATACAGAACCACATCTACCGGATCGGTGATGTGAATATTACTTGGATCACCACTAATCCAGATTTCATTTTTATTTAATGTACTCTTTACCTCTTGAGGTTCTTCAGCTAAAGTAGCTTTAAAGGTCAGGGATAGTCCATATGAGTTAGCTATCCCTCGAAGATCTCCTCCGGAATACCCGTTAGGAGTGATATCAACTTTGTCATAATCAAATTCAACATTCACAGCATCACCCAGAGAAGAATAAACAAATACATAATTAATTAGCTCATCATGTGTCACTTGAACTCCGATTTTATTGTCTGACAGTTTTATCACTTCTTTTTCGGCTCTGTTTTTAAATAATCCATTAACAAATACCTTTACCACATCTCCAACTTCACGTCTGGATTTTTCAGAAAGTACGACAGTTGTGGAATACTCTGTAGCACTTTTGCTTTTAATAGTAATTTTCGAAGCCCTTTTATTCGATGAACCGATTATCTCGATATCACTATATCCTAATATTTGTGGTACTTCATCTTCCGAGGTTGCCACGTCTTCTACGTTAACCGGTATATTGGCCATCGCTGTGGGATCTCCGGGATCATAACTGGTAATCTCCGCTTTAATATTTCCGGTCAGTACATTTCCATCATCATCGGTTAAGGTTGCCCCGGCCGGAATAGTAACACGGGTCGCTTCGTCATTGGTGCCATCCGGGTTGGAATCAATCACAAAATCCTCGGCCAGTGTACCGTCATCGTTGGTCGTGGTTTCGGAAGTCTGGGTGTCAATACCCTCCGGCTTGTTATTCTCGGCCACCATGGAAAGGGTATATTCTTCAAATCCTTCCTCGAACAGGGTCACCGTCTTCGTGGTGGAAATATAGTCGGGCGCCGACATTTCCAGCGTGATTTTAGCCGGATTATCCTCGGTGGGAACCACGTTATTGTTAATCCCGAGATTCAAGATACCGTCCTCCACATCTACTGCGGTTAACGGATCGCTGTAAATATCTATAACATCATCTCCGTTTTGACCGCCCAGCGTAACCGATACGGTTTCATTGATGAGCTCGTCGGTGGCAGCATCGTATAATACTACCGTAGCCCCTGAATTAATAGGGTCCAGTCCGATAATGACTTTAAAGTCGTCTGCAGCTTCTGTAAGCCCCGTAGTATCACAGGCAGTCAGACCGGCAAGCATCGCAAAACCGACCAACAACAGAATTCGTGAAGTATTAAATAGATTCTTCAAATTTTTCATGGTGTTATCTCTTTAAATATTTGTTAAGCCTGAATTACTTTTGTAAGCGGTAGGAAAGCCCGACGTTCACCACCGGGTAAAACTTGAAATCCTTCATGCCGTCTACAAAGTCCTGTCCTTGGTTGGCGGTCGGACCCAGCATGCCGTCCCCTTCCATGGTAACCGACGGGGAATTGGTGTATATGGCTCCAATTTCAACATTCAGTTTAATACGGCTGCCCTGGGCCACCGGATTTCCTATTCCGAGACCGGCATAGGGTACAATCTTGGCATCATAGGTCATCTCTGCCGAAAGGGAGCCCAGTTTCTCCGGGGCAAAGGTTTTATCCTCTATAGTATACTTTCGTTGGGGGTAGCCCCGCTAACGCATCAGACGAACGTATTTTATGAATTGAAATCGGGTTACATGCAAGCCGATTCGTCCGAGACCGTTTCCGTGTAGGTTACGTTTTTACTGTCGATCATTATTTCCTGGTCGTACGTTTTAGATTCGTACGTAGTCTTGAAGGTGTAAGTCTTTCCCACTTCAGCGAATATGGTGAAGTTTCCGGTCAGTACTCCGGAGTTATCATCGTAACTAGTCTTCAGGGCGGCATCATTCCAGGAGTCGCCCTTTGCAGCATCGGAAAGCCGATAGTGCACGACAGATGACTCCAAATTCCTCACCCTTACGTCTGAATCTTCGCATTTCAAGTTAGCCTCCATTTCGATCGTTGAACCGGGCTTAATCTCTCCTTCTATTTTAATCACACCATTATCTATATTATCAATTTCTTTGTGTATTTCACCGATGAGTTCGTTCTCTACTGTGACTGTTGTTTTTCCCGGGGGTAATTGCATTCTTGTTGAAGCTATTAATTTATTAACAGCATCTGCAGTTTCTCGGACTTTAGCAGCAGTTTCCTTACGTGCATTGTAACCTGTTGTTTTGCCTTCGAACGTTGTGTTTGCTACATAATCTGTGTTAAGCACATCTGGTTGATCTCCCAAATCAAGCTCCATTTCAACCTGTCGTTTTGCCTCTTTAATCTCTTTTGCATATACAAGATCGGGGTTACTTTTATTATTTTTATTTAATTGCTCTTCCGCCTGTGACTGCACTAACGTGGTAAGCGGAGTAACTACTTGCGCATTCTTGGGTGCCCTAAGTTGGAGATTTGGTACCTCTGAGGGAGAATTATCATCGTTAGGATCATCAGTTACGTCTGGAGTATTGCGAACCAGTGTTGGAGCATTTTTAAATGCATTTTGACTTCGCGTTAATCTATACCTACCCTTCTTGGAGGAGTTGGTCGGGGTCATAGCCTCCCCCTCCTCACATTCGGAATTAAAATTCGCATCTATACAAACCATGGCATTCTCAAGGTAACCCTGCACGGTGGGGCGGGAATCACCGTTTCTGAATTTCCCGCTCGGCGAGCCCGAGGAAACGGATGCCGCCACCTTGCCTTTTGAGTCAGTGATTTCCATGGCAATCATGCCGTACGTCAAAATCCGGTTGCCGTCTTCGGTTTTCATATCCATCGGAACGGATTTCATCGCCTCTTTGTCAAGCGGATTGTAATAGGTTACCTCGACCGCAAGTTGGCCGGTCAGCGGATTGCCATTCCGGTCCTTAAAAACGGTCCCTTCCGTTATTTCCATCTCAAACCCGTAATCGACGTTTGATGCCTGGGTTTGTGAACTGGTAGAGGAGGATTTCGAAATAGCCTGCACATTGAAATTTTGCTGGACGGTCCCGTCACTGTTAGCCTGTCCATCGGTATTGGTTGTAATTTCCACTCCGCTGGGAGGATTGTCCTTCCGGATCAGCTCCACCGAAAACGGGTTGCTGCCTTCATGCTCAATAGATACTGTCCGACTCGTACTTAAATACC
>Ga0207771_100801_pt1 | contig 16243 bp, 16 predicted proteins | sample A23M2SouthBayCA_2_FD_187731 | JGI IMG/M metagenome (GOLD analysis project Ga0207771, IMG submission 187731) | Aerobic enrichment media microbial communities from Eden Landing Ponds, California, USA - A23 M2 (2) (SPAdes) | ecosystem: Environmental > Aquatic > Marine > Unclassified | place...
CGGGGTCGTCCCACTTGTCGTCGAGCAGCGGTGCGGTCTTGCGCATCGCGATGCCCGAGGCCATCAGGCCGACGAAGCAGTCGTACTCCCCCCAGTGTTCGGCGAACACGTCGCCGTGGTACTCGATGATGTCGACCGTCTCGTAGCCATCCCCGATCCCCTCGCGTATCTCGTGGGCGGTGTCGAGCTTCCGCTCGAAACTGATTATCGCGATCTCTTCGGCCACCTCGCCGTCCGAATCCGGCGTCGAACAGTGGCCGCTCGATCCGTCCGTCCCGTCCGCATCGTTCGTGTCAGTACTCATCGTTAGTCGTCCGCCTCCCCCTCGTTCGTGTCCGAACCGCGGTTCGCCCAGCCGTCGTACAGATACGAGCGCTCGTAGCCGGCCTTCCGGGCCGCGTCGCCGATGAGGACCATCGCGGAGGCGCGGTAGCCGGCCGATTCCACCTTCTCGCCGACGGTGGCGATGGTCCCCTCGATGACGTCCTCGTCCGGCCACGAGGCGTGGTAGACGACCGCAACGGGGGTGTCGGGGTCGTGGCCCTCGTCGAGGAGCCGGTCCATCGTTTCGGCGACCGCGTGGGTCCCGAGATAGATACAGGTCGTCACGTCGCCCATCTCGACGAACTCGCCGATGTGGTCCTCCTCCGGGTCGAGCGTCTTCCCCTGCGGGCGGGTGAACGCGACGTGGTTGGCGACGCCGTTGAGCGTCAGTTGCGTCCGGAGCGTCGCGCTGGCGGCAAAGGCCGAGGTGACGCCCGGAACGATGTACGTCGGAACGTCCTCGTGTTCGAGCGCGTCCATCTGCTCGAGCGCGGCGCCGTAGATCGCCGGGTCGCCGCTGTGGAGCCGGACGACCGAATCGCCCGCCTCGTAGGCGTCGCGCATCAGCGGGACGAGCTCCTCCAAGTCCTTCCCGATGCTCGTGACGCACTCCGCGTCGGCGGCGAACTCGTCGAGCAGGTCGCTGTTGACGAGCGACCCCGCGTGGACCACGAGGTCCGCCCCTTCAACGAGTTCACGGCCGGTCACCGTCAGCAAGCCGGGGTCGCCCGGTCCCGCGCCGATGAAGGGGATACCCTCCTGTACGTCGCCGGCGGTGTACTCGCCGACGCGGTCGTCGCGTGCCTGTGCCGTCTCCGCATCGATGGCGGCCTGTGGGTCCGTCATCGGTCGGTCACCTCGTCGCCACACGATTCGGCGGTCGCTCGCTCCTCCGTCACCACGCCGCCGTCGGTGACAGCGTCGGACGGCTCCGAGCCGCCGTCGGTCGGGCCGTCCCCCTCATCGAACGCCGCTGTCGCCGGCGGCTCGGTGTCGAGGTCCGCCCGCTCCGCGTACGCGAGGGTGTAGTAATCCCGGTCGGCGAGCGCGTCGGGGTCGTCGGTGACGACCGTCTCGCCGGTGTCCATGTAGAGCCGGCGGCCGAAGGTAACCTCGTAGCCGGCCTCGACCAGCTTCGCGTGGGTCGCCGGGGCGTCGGTCACTTTGAACAGGACCATCCGGTCGGGGCCGGTCGGTGCGGCGCCGCGGGCCGCCTCGCGGAGCGCGAGACGCTCGCCGGCGGCCACCTCGACGCCGAGCGCGGTCGTGAACGCCGTGACGGCGCTGACGCCGGGAACCGTCTCGACCGCGACGTCGGGGTAGAAGGCGTCGAACGTCCGACGGAGGTGGCCGAACGTGGAGTAGACGTTCGGGTCACCGAGCGTGACGAACGCGGCGGTGCCGTCGCGGGCACGGGGTGCGATCTCCGCGGCCGCCGCCTTCCACGCCCGGCGGAGCTCCTCCTCGTCGCGAGTCATCGGGAACTCGAGGTCGCCGATCCGCTCCTCGGGGACGTGCTCGGTCGCGACCGCACGCGAGAGCCGTCCGGGGGAGTAGACGACGTCCGCGTCCGCGAGCACCTCGCGCCCGCGGACGGTGACGAGCTCCGCATCGCCGGGGCCGAGCCCGACGCCGTACAGCGTCACGCGTCCACCCCCGACGCCGTGCCACCGACCAGCATGTACACCGGGTTCTGCGAGTCGAAGCTCGTCGCCCCGGCGAGTTCGTAGCCGTGGCTCACCTGGAACTGTACGACCTCGTCGAGCAGGTCGCGCTCGCGGAACGCGGCGGTCGCAGCGCCGGCGACCTCCAGCCGGGAGACGTTCATCACGACCCGGTCGATCCCGGCGTCGACCACGTGGTCGAGGACCGCCTCGTAGTTGCGCGAGCCACCGAGGAACAGCGCGTCGGCGTCGTCGGGGAGCGCCGCCGGCGCCTCCGCCTCACGGAGTTCGACGGCCGCGTCGTGGTCGTTCGCCGCGAGGTTCTTCTCGGTCACCGCCAGCCGCTCTGGCTTCCGTTCGAGCGCGGTCACCCGGCCAGCGCGGCGGGCCGCCTCGACGGTCACCGCGCCGGTACAGGAGCCGACCTCGACGAAGTGGTCCGTCGGCGAGAGACCGAGCTTCCCGAGCAACACCGACCGCACCTCCGGCTTCGTCGGACCGGCCTTCGCGTCGTGTGGGAGCGCTACGCGTGTCATCACTACTCCACAACTCTCGTGGGGCGTAAAACAATTTTGGTTGTTTTAGGACAATTTCGCTTGTCGCCCGGTGAGCGAAACAGCCACGAGTCGGCGGTTAGTCGGACGCGATGCCAAAGCTACTTGCATTCAGCACCCGAATCGAGGGGTATGAGCGACCGTGCGACGGGCGAGGACCTCGGGGTGCTCCGGAGCAAGCGGAACGCGACCCGGTATCAGATCATCGTCGAGGTCGCGGACCGCCAGCCCGCCGTGAGCCAACAGGAGATCGCCGACGCAATCGGCGTCACCGCACAGGCAGTCAGCGAATACCTCCGTGACCTCGTCGAACAGGGGTACGTCGAGAAGCATGGACGAGGCCGCTACGAGGTGACGAAGGAAGGGGTCGACTGGCTCATCACGCAGACCGACGAGCTGCGCGAACTGATCCAGCACGTCTCCGAGGAGATCGTCGGCCAGGTCGACATCGACACTGCCGTCGCGACGACGGACATCGCCGAGGGGGAGACGGTGTCGCTGACGATGCACGACGGCGTGCTCCGGGCGATGGCCGGCGACGCCGGCGGCGCGACCGCCGTCGCCGTCACGGACGCGGCGGAGGGGACGGACGTCGGCGTGACGAACTTCGAGGGCGTCGTCGACTACGAACTCGGCGACGTGACGGTCGTCTCGCTCCCCCGGGTCCGCGACGGCGGGTCACGTGCGGTCGCCCCCGAACGCGTCCGCGAGCTCGCGGCCGACCACGACCTGCTCGCCGTCGCTGGCACGGAGGCGCTCGCCGCTGCCCGGACCGCCGACCGCGAGCCGGACATCCGCTTCGGCACCCGCGCGGCCGTCCGCGAGGCCGCGACGAAGGGGCTCGACGTCCTCCTGCTCGCCGTGACGACGGAGCTGTCGGCACTCACTGACGAGCTCCGGGAAGGGAACATCGGCTACGAGGTCGTCGACGCCGCGAACTAGAAGCCGCCGTAGCGCAGCGACACCATCACGCCGATGAGCAGGAGCTGAAACAGTCCCTGTACCCCGCCGAGCTTCGCGTTCTGCTGGCCGATACGCGAGATGACGCCCGCGTCCGGGTTCGCCGCGGTCATCTCCTTGTACATCTTAATCTCGCCGGGCATCAGGAAGCCGAACCCCTGTACGGACAGCAGCGTCACGATGGCCAGCGAGACGAGGATCGCGGCGCCGGGCGCCGGGTCGGCGAGGTTCAGCGAGCCGACGGTGGTCGCGACCCACGCGAGCGAACCGACCGTCGCAACGGCGAAGACGACCTGCCAGCGGCGGTCACCGAGCGCGTTCAGCCGGCGGCCGAGCAACAGCAGGATGGGGATCACGTTCACCGCGGTGAAAATCGCCAGCCACGGCTCGCTGTTCGGGAACAGCCCCACCCGCTGGGCGAGCGTGATGCCGGCCGCGATGGTGAGAAACGCCATCGACGGCAGGAAGAAGGCCGTCTTCGGCGTGAGCCGCTGGAACAGCGCGGCGCTCTCCTCCTCGTCGAGGCCGCCCGTCGCCGGGCCGAGCACCGCCCCCATGAACAGGTCGGTGCCGGTCCACAGCAGCCCAGCCATGACGTGGATGTAGGTGTGTGCCTGTACCGACGCCCCCGTGAGCGCGTAGCCGAGCGCGAGCACGGAGACGGCGACGATGCCGCCGGCGAACGCGGGGTTCGCCCGCGTCCCGAGTCCGGATATCGTCCCACGAATCGTGGAAGTCGACATGCGGGCGAGTGGTCCCTGTCCACCCCCTTAACTCTCCGGCTCGTTGATACGTTTTGCCGGTCCTGTGAAGCGTCCCTCGTTCGGCCCGCTCGCGTGGAGTCGCGGACCGGCTACCGGGCGGAGCACACCGTGGGCCGCACTGAGCGATCCGGTTACTCGAAGGCAATCGGGGCCCGTGCAGGATACGTACCTTGCGCTCGACGCCGCTGCCGAACGCGTTGTAGTTGTGATTATCTTGGAAAAGGACAGAGATTTGAACGAAGCGGGTAGAGGAGTTTGGCGTGGACAGGGGAAGCGGTTGTACCATAGTCCACATTTCCCCTCAGTCCACCTCGCTTCGTGTCTCCGTCGGACGACCACGGGGGAGTCGGCTATCGGTTGTAACCTATTGGTCCACGTGGAACATAGGGAACGGACGGCCCGTACAACGTACTTCTATTCCATCTATCAATCGAGGAACCATCCGGGAAGTATTTGAGTCGTTGATTCGATTTCCGTTTATGGCTGGGGGGCCGGAGTCCGTTCAGCTACCGTCTTTGGGGGAGACCGAATGACAGTAGACGTCTGCATAGAGTGCGATCGGTTGGTGAATCGGTTCGTGAACGAGCGGCGGTGTCCGTACTGTCAAACGGAGACGTTCGGCAGGTAGCCAACGGCGAACCGCTTTGTGGGCGAGAGCGACCGTTTGAACGGTCGTCGGATCGAATCCGGCGTCAAGTCGACGCCGGCCACGGTCGATAGACCGACATCGATCACCGGTGTGTCCTATCCACCGCCGCTGTTCCCGCCGTAGCCCCCTTTCTCGATTTCCAGTTCCTTCTCCTGGCGGGAGCGCTCACCGTCCGAGTCCGGCGTCGATCGTTGTCCCTCCCGTCCCGATCGTCGGACCGCGAGCACCCAGCCGAGACCGTAGACGACGACCCCGCAGCCGATTCCGACCGCCGCGTCGGCGAGGTACGCGCCGCCGAGATACGACACGATACCCAGCGCCGGGCCACCGAGAAGTGCGTAGCCGAGGTTCTCGGTCACGAGCCGTCGGATCGCCATACGGATCCGTTGTCGATCGGAACCGAAATGCTTTGTCTCCGTTCTACGGGGCCCGCGAGGACGAAGACGAGTTCTCCCGTGATTTCGTTCGCGATACGAGTTCGCGGGAAGTGCGTCCCGGAAGTACGGTCGGTGGAGTCGGTGTCGAGGGGGAACTCCATACGCCCGGTATGCGGTTTGTCCTCTCCCTGCGTCCGATGACGGGACTCGCGTTCCAGCACGCCGGAGGGACAAGCGGCTCGGTGAGGGTTTAGTGCAGCGGGCTACCCGGCGGACACCCCGGCTGCGAACGGCAGTCCGTTGGCCGGCCCGTTTATCCCGATGTCGGACACGACGCGACGAGCCACCGGCGGTGCGTTTATCCACTCCCGCGGCGCCTCCCGGATATGCGCGTAACGGTCATCGGCGCCGGCCGGATGGGCCACGGCATCGCGGGCGTCGCCGCGAAAGCGGGCCACAAGGTCGTCGTGAACGACGTGGACGAACAGCGAGTGACGGCGGGGCTCGACGGCATCGAGGCCACCCTCGAGGAAGGGGTCGAGCGCGGGAAGGTGACGCCCGAGGAGCGCGACGCCACGCTCGGCCGCCTCTCGGGGGAGGTCGACCTCGCGGCCGCCGCCGAGGGCGCCGACCTCGTCGTCGAGGCGGTGCCCGAGGAGATGGACCTGAAACGTGGGGTGTTCGCCGACGTGGAGGCCGCGGTCGACGCGGGGACGCTCGTCGCGACGAACACCTCCTCGCTGTCGGTGACGGCGCTGGCGAACGCCCTCGACCGGCCGGAGCGGGCCGTCGGCCTCCACTTTTTCAACCCGCCACACCTGATGGACCTCGTCGAAGTGGTCCGCGCCGAACAGACGAGCGACGACACTGAACGGCGGGCCGTCTCCTTCGTCGAGGGACTCGACAAGGAGCCGGTCGTCGTCCGCGACAGCGCCGGCTTCGCCTCCTCGCGGCTCGGCGTCGCGCTCGGGCTCGAGGCCGTCCGGATGGTCGAGTCCGGCGTCGCTTCCGTCGCGGACATCGACACGGCGATGCGGGAGGGGTACAACCACCCGATGGGGCCACTCGCGCTCACCGACCTCGTCGGGCTCGACGTCCGGCTCGACATCGCGGAGTACCTCCACGAGGAGCTCGGCGAGCGGTTCCGGCCGCCACAGCTCCTGCGACGGAAGGTCCGGGCGGGGAAGCTCGGCAAGAAGAGCGGCGAGGGGTTCTACGTCTGGGCGGACGGCGAACGGGTCCGGCCCGTCGACGAGCCGGGCGACGGGGGCGTCTGACGCGACGGAACGACTATACCCGTCCGCCGACTGCCCGAACCCATGGGGATCGGTGACAAAGGCGTCGTCGGCAACACAGCCGTGCTGGTCGGCGTGTTCCTGCTTGTCGGCGTCGGAACCGCGATGACGGCGGCCGTCGCGCTCGTCTCGCTGCCCGGAGCGTCGACCGACGGAACGGCTCGCGTCGTGATCGTCGCGACGTTTCTCCTCGGCCCGTCGCTCGCCGGCGTCGTGAGCGTAGTCGCCGCACGCGGTACGCCTCCCACCGCGGCGGCGGTAGCGGGCGGCGCCGGGTCGCTCGTCGGCTTCTACTCATTCGCCGCGGTCACGCTCGGCGCGACCCTCGTCGTCGCCGACGCTGCTGGTGGCACGTCGACCGCGACCGCCGGGTCACTCGTCGTGCCCGCGCTCGTTGCGGGACTGCCGACGGGCGCCGTGGGCGCGACCGGCGGCTACCTCGGTGGCCGCGTCGCCGGACGGTCACACGACAGCGAGCCGGCGACCACCCAGGCCCGGCGGGACGCCGGTGCCACCGAGCCGGGAGAAAGGGACGACGACGCGACGGCCGACTCAGCCGAGGGCGAAGGGGACACCGACCGACCGGACACGACAGAGGGACCGGCAGGAACGGACGACACGGACGACGAGACGACCGGAACGGGCGACGTCTCCGACCTGTTCGAGGACGCTGACGAGGCCGTGGAGCCATCGAGCTGAGTTGTTGCCGAACATGTTCGGAGGTGTCCGTATGTCCGAACGGCCCCAAACGTCGACCATGAGCCTCACCGAGCAGGAACGGGACGGCGAATCCGAGACGAAAACGGAAACCACCGTCGACGTGAAGGCGACCGGCCACGTCCGCCGGGAGCTGGACAACCACCGGTTCGACTTCACGTTCGAGGGAAAGACGCTCGGGGAGTTCCTCGACGCCTTCTTCGCGGAGTACGGCTGTGCGGAGCTGCTGCTCGCCGAGACGGAGGCCGACGAGACGGCTCACGGCTGGGCGAACTACCCCGGCGACCCCCCGGGCCGGTGGGAGCGCAACCCCGAGGGCGAGCGGACCCGCGCGTACGCCCGGGTTCTCATCAACGGCCGGTTCAACGAGCTGTACGACGGGTTCGCGACCGAGCTCGACGACGGCGACCGGGTCGCGCTGATGTACCCGTTCATGTTCTGCTGTTGAGCTGAGAGGTGGCGTTTTCCGCGCGGCTGGTCGCTGTCGACCCGTGAGGCGGAGCCTCGTCCTCCGGGCCGCGCCCGCGGTCGCTATCGCCGTCGTCGCTTGGGCCGCTCGGCGGCTCCGGACGTGCGAACGACGAGGATGGCGAGCGCGAGCACCGACGGCAAGCAACTCACCGCCGGCCGAGCAGCGCGGCCGACACGGCGACGGGGACGACGATCCACGCGAGCAGCGCCGCGGCCAGCGACGCGGTGTCGAGTGGGACGCTCGCCAGCACCGCGCCGAAGCCGCCAGAGACGGAGCCGGCGACCGAAAGCACGAGCAGGCGGAACAGCGTCGCCGGGTTCGCACACAACAGCGCGACCAGCGCCGCGGTCGGCAGGTCGAAGCCGACCACCGCGCCCAGCGCGAGCAGGTCGAAGATGAGGACGAACCACACCCACGCGAGCAGGACGCCGCCGAGCGCGTGGCTCTTCTCGCGGGCCAGCGTCGAGACGACGAGCCCGACCGCGAGGAACGCCGACCCGGCGGCGACGGCCGCGGCGACGAGCGCGAGATACGTCCCCCAGCCGGCGCCACCGCCGAACCGGAACAGCGCGAGCCCGCCGGCACCGAAGCCGACGACCAGCGCGGACGCGAGCGCGGCCGCCCGGCCGAGATAGATGCCGACTGCGACGACCCACCGTGGCACCGGCAGCGCGAGCAGCAGGTCCAGCGAGCCGCGCTGGCGCGGCTCGACGATCGCGCCGTAGCCGAACGCCAGCGCCGCGAGCGGAACGAGATAGACGCTTAGCTCGGCGACCGAAAGGACGACCGCCCGCACGCTCTCGGCGCCGATCGACGACCGACCGAACAGGACGACGCCGACGGAGAGCGCGGCGAACAGAAGCGCCAGCCCGCTCGCCCAGTTCGACCGGATCGCGAGACGGTACTCTCGGACGGCGAAGTCGACGACGCTCCGGAGCTGCTCGCGGGCCGGTCGTGCGGCATCGATCCGGACGTGGCGCGTCTCCGTCCCGCCGTCCGGTCGGGACTCAGACATCGACGACACCTCCGTCACCGGCCACACCCTCGTCTTCGGCATCGCCGTCGCCGACGAGCCGGTCGAACGCCTCCCGCAGCCCCGTCCGGTCCACCTCGAACCGCTCGATTTCGAGTCCCTCCTGAAGCGCCGCGAGCCGGTCGAAGGTGGCCGACTCGGGCACGGCAAGCGCGTAGCGGTCGCCGGTCGCGCGGGCGAGGCGCACGTCCGGCCGGTCGCCGACGAACGCGGTCACGTCGTCGGGCGTCACGTCCGGACCGGGGATGAATCGGACGACCGCCTCGTCGCCACCGAGTTCGTCGACCGGGCCGGCGTCGACCAGCCGCCCCTCGTCGAGCACCGCGACGCGGTCGCAGAGCCGTTCCACCTCCGAGAGCACGTGCGAGGTGACGAGGACGGTGACGTTCGTCCGCTCGTGGACGCGCTCGACGAGCCGGTGGAACGTCTCAACGCCCTCCGGATCGAGGCTCGCTGTCGGCTCGTCCAGCAGGAGGACGTCCGGTGCGCCGACGAGCAGCGTCGCCAGCCCGAGCCGGCGGTTCATCCCGTTCGAGTAGCCACCCACGCGGCGACTGGCCGCCTCACCGAGCCCGACCGTCCGGAGCACGTCGTCGACCCGCTCGCGCCGGTGGGCGCGCGCCACGTCGCGCTGTCGGGCGTGGAACCGCACCACCTCGCGGCCGGTCATCGCCGGCGCGAACTCCGCGTGCTCGGGGAGATAGCCGACCGCCCTCCGCACCGCCGTCGAGGCGACTGGGTCGCGGCCGGCGACCCGCACCGTCCCCTCGTCCGGCCGCTCGTGGCCGACGAGCAGGCGGAACAGCGTCGTCTTTCCGGCCCCGTTCGTCCCCACAAGCCCGGCGAGTGCGCCGCGGGGCACCGACAGCGACACCCCGTCGAGCGCAGTCACCGAGCCGTATCGCTTGACCGCGTTGTCAATCTCGATCATAGTACTCCCTCCACGCGTCGGTCGTCGGTTCGGCCAGCGGGTGGTGGTCGACCACCCCCGGCGTGTCGATAACGGGCAGGGCGCTCTCGGCGATCCGGACGGTCCGGAACGCCGGGCTCGTCGTGTAGACGCGGGCAGCGGGCGTCTCGCGAGTCACCTGCTGGACGACGCCCGCGGGCCGGTGGCGCACGTCGCTCACCCCGTCGTCGTCCGTGTCCGCGACCCGGGCGTCTGCCCAGTAGTTCCCTCGGTCGCTCGTGTTCCATGCGACCCGCTGGCCGATGACCGCGTTCACCGGGACGCGGTTGTCGATGAACGTGTTGTTCACGACACGCTCGTCGACGCTGCCGGCGGTGACGTGGACGCCCACGTCGTTGCCGGCGACGAGGTTGCCGTCGAGCGTGTTGTGAAGCGAGTTGTAGAGGAACACGCCGTTGTCGTTGCCGACGAACTCGTTGCCGCGCAGCGTCGACCGGTCGACGCTCTTCAACAGCACGCCGTGGCCGCTCCCGCCGGTGTTGTTCACCGCGCGGTTGTCCACGAGCGTCAGCGACTCGGAGAGCATCAGCGCGTAGCCGACGTCGTTGTCGAACGCGGTGTTGTCGACCAGTCGCGAGTGGTCCGAGTACATGTAGTGGACGCCGTAGCGCAGGTCCCACATCGTGTTGTTCCGCGCCTCGACGCGCGACGACCACGAGAAGTAGATGCCGTCGCGGGCGTCTGTGATCCGGACGTTCTCGACGACGGCGTCCGTCGCCTCCCACAGCTGGATACCGTTGCCGCGGTCGGAGAGCCGCTCGACGGACTCGCGGCCGACGATGGTGGTGTTCTCGATTCGGGCGTCGGCGACGCCGTCGACCCAGATTCCGAAGGTGACCGCAGTGACCCGGCTGTCGCGGACGGTCGCGTTCCGCCCGGCGAGCCAGACCCCGGCGTCGTTGTCGGCGGCGCTGTACCCGGAGTTGCGCACCCAGAGCCGCTCGAGCGTCACGTCCGAGGCGTTCACCCGGAGGACGGTTCCCTCGCCGTTCCCCGTGACGACGCCGAAGTCGTCGGCGCCCGTGACGGTCACGTTCGGCGTCTCCACGGTGACCGGCCCGGACACCGTCCCGTCGACGACCACCGTGTCGCCGGGAGCGGCCGCGGCGAGCGCGCGGTCGAGCGTTGCGTACCGCTCACCGTCGACGCGGGCCGTGCCGTCGGCCGGCGGGTCGGCGAAGTCGTACTCTTCGGGGACGGTCGGGTCGTACGCGATCTCACCGGTCGGTCCGGTCGTGTCGGCCGCGGGCGCGACGAACGGGACGACCGCCAGCCCGACGGCCGCGACGGCGGCGAGCAGGGCGAACGCCGTCGGCGTCGGGCCGCGCACGGCTACTCACCCCCGTCGGCCACTGCCGGCGACTCCTCGCTGTCGGCGCCGAGCCGGTCGCGGACCGCACCGAGCAGCTCCCCGACGGTCGTCTCCCGGTGGCGGTAGCGGTAGGCGACAGCGAGCAGCAGCACCGCGAGCACCGAGAGGTACACCCCGAGGCCGAACCGCGAGTAGCTCGTGATGTTCGCCACCTCGTAGGTGCCCCACAGCGGCGGGGTGAACCCGTCGACGCCCATCACCGGCGCCTCCGGGTCGAGCGTGTGGCCCGCCTGATGGAGCCGGTACTGGATGTCCGCGAGCATGACGCCGAAGACGAGGACGGTGCCGGCGAGCTGGTAGCGGAGCCCGCGGACGAGCCGCTTCGTGTCGGGCGCGAGCGCGACGAAGCCGCTGAGCGCGCCGACGGCGACGAACGCGAGCGGGCCGAACGACCACTCCGGCACGTCGATCGCCTTCGGGTGTGGCTCGTAGTTCGGCTGCCAGAACACCGGGTCCGGGTAGTAGAAGCCGATGTACTTGTTGAGGTTCGCCATCTCCGCGTAGTCGCCCGCGATGTGTGGATACGCGAACAGCTGGAGCTTCAGCGTCGTGTCCGGATACTGCACCGCGTGCACCTCGATCCGCCACATCGGGAAGGCGAGCGCGGCGACGAACAGCACCGCCGCTGCGAGCGGCAGCAGCCGTCGCAGCTCTGTGAACCGTTCGACGCTCGGTAGCTCGTAGTCCATGGTGGTCACCTCCGGTCGGGTCGGCCGACGGGCGGCCGGCCGCCGGTGTCGACGCCGGCCGGGGAAGCCCCGACCGACGCCGCCGACGGTCGACGGGCGGTCAGCGGGCGGTCACTCGCTCGGTTCGACGATCATCCGCGAGCGCATCTCCAGGTGGAGCGCGCTGCAGAAGTACGTACAGTACACCCAGTAGACGCCGGGGTCGTCGGCGGTGAACGTCGCCTCGCGGGTGTCCTGTGGCGCGACCGCGAGGTTGATGTCGTGTTCGGGGATGGCGGCGCCGTGGATGATGTCCGGCACCTCCTCGATGTTGGTGAGCGTGAGCGTCACCTCGTCGCCCTCCTGCACGCGGAAGTCCGGGAGGCCGTACTCCGAGCGCATCGAGGAGGCCTTCACGTGGACGCTGTTCTCGCCGGTGCGCTCCACGCCGGAGCTGTCGGGCGTGACGAACTCCTTTTCGCCCTCGTACTCCTCGCGGTTCCACGTCGTCGCCGGGTCGAGCTTGTCGCGGTGGGCGAAGATACAGTCGTGCGGTTCGGGGTAGGCGGGGTGGTCCGCGACCAGCTCCATCTCCGTTTCGCCCTGTCCGATGTAGAAGAGCTGGTCGTTGTCCGGGTGGATCGGCCCCACGTCGAGGAACCGGTCCTTCGAGAGCTTGTTCAGCGAGACGAGCCACTCGCCGGCCGGGTCCGTCGTCATCGCCTCCAGCGCCTGGATGTGGCCCGGGTTGTAGTGGACGTCCGCCTTCTCGATGACCGGCTCCGTGGAGTTGTTGTTCGCCTCCACGGCCGCCTCGATGTCCCACTTCGCCACCTGCGAGTCGATGAACAGCGACGTGTAGGCGTGGCCGTTGCCGTCGAAGGTGGTGTGCAGCGGGCCGAGTCCGACCTTCGGCCGGCCGGCGACCACGTCCTCGGGGTCGCCCGACTCGTCGAGCGCCGCGATGTCGATCATCGTCACCGTCGGGGAGAGCTTCCCGGCGACGAACGCGTAGTCGCCGTTCGGCCCCACCTCGACGCAATGGGGGCTCTTCGGCGTCGGGATGTACCGCACGATGGGATCGCTCCCCTCGTTGAGTGAGCTGTCCTGCCGGCCGTCGACGACCGGGACACCGTTGATCTCCTCGTACTCGCCCGCCTCGACCGCCTCCTGGATGGCTGGCACGTCGAACGCCTTCACGAAGTCGCGGTCGTCGTGGGTCATTCCCTGCACGTCGGTCGCCTCTTCGCTGTTGTACGCCGAGGCGATGGCCCACCGGCCGTCTTTGTCCGTGTCGACGATGTCGAGGTTGCCGTCGACCCGTACCTGCCACTCGACGCTCATCGACTCGGGGTCGACCGCGGTGAACAGCGAGGCGTACTCGTCGGGGGAATCGAGGTCGCGGCCGTCGTTCGGCAGCGGCGTCCGGAACTCACCGTTGCCGAACACCAGCTCTGTGTCCGGGCTCTGGACGGTGAAGCCGTGGACCGCCTGGACGTTCGGCACGTCGAGGATGGCGTCCGTCTCGAAGTAGGTGAGGTTCACCCGGGCGATGCGCCCGTTCGCCTTGTCGTTGACGAACAGGTACTCGCCGTCGTAGTCGCCGTCCGTCTCCGACAGCGCCGGGTGGTGGTTGTCACCCCACGAGTAGCCGCCGCCCTGCTCCAGCATCTCGCTCGTCTCGTCGTCGTGACCGTAGCCGCGGGCCCCCTCGGTGTTGAACACCGGGATGCGCATCAGTTCCCGCATCGACGGGAGCCCGACGACGCGGATCTCGCCGGAGTGGCCGCCGCTCCAGAAGCCGTAGTACTCGTCGAGTTCGCCCGGCGGCACCTTGTGGTCCGGGACGCTCTCGCCCGAGCCGGGCGTCTCCGTCGCCTGCCCGCCGCCCATCAGGCTCGAACAGCCGGCGAGCCCGCTCGCGAGTCCGACCGTGCCGCCGGCCTTCATCAGGTCACGGCGGCTCAGTTCGAGCCCCGCCAGCTCCAGCGTGACGCTCTCTTCGTCGCGCGGCGTCGGCTCGTCGACGTCCGCGAGCAGGTCGTCGAGCCGCTCTTCGTACCGGTCGACGACCTCGTTCGGGTCAGGTTCGTCCGTGTCGGATGGGTTGATACTCATGGGAAATCACACGACTCGCACGTAGCCGACCATCCCGTTCATCTCGTGCGGGATGCAGTAGTACTCGTACTCGCCGGTCGTCTCGAAGGTGTGTTCGTAGGTGCCGCCCTCCCCGATGGCGCCCTCGTCGGGGTAGGCGTCCTCGGCGGCGGACTGTGAGTCGAAGCCGCCAGAGGCGAAGTAGGTCGCTCCCTCCGGGATCCCGTCGTCGTAGGCGGTGATGGAGTGAGCGACGCTGCCGACGTTCTCGAACGTCACCGTCGTCCCGGCCTCCACCTCGATGCGTTTCGGGTCGTAGGCGAGCCCGTTCGTCATCTCGACGGTGGACGTCTGCACCCACTCCTCGCCGTCGCTGCCGCCCGACGTCTCCGTCGGCGTGTCGGTCGCGTCGCCACCACCGTCCTCCGGTGTGGAGCCGCCGCTCGAACAGCCCGCGAGGGCGGCCGTGCCGACTGCGCCGGTCAGATACAGGAACCGTCTTCGGCTGGTGTGTTCGGACATCGTGTCACCTCACATCCGGGAGAAGGGGGGTGTCGCATATAGGCCGCCGAGCAGAGTCCCGACCGCTGGGACCCCCCGCGAACATGTTCAGGCATGGGGTTGATAAACCGGGAACGCCCGGACCGCGAGGGGTCCCGAAAAGGACCACCGTGCTGTGGGTCGCCGTTGGTTCCGCGTTCGCCCCTACTCCGCGTATGCAGGCGACGCCGTCCGACGAACGGGGAGACGAGCCGACGCCGGACGAGCAGGCGGAGGGGGCCACGTCCGACGAGCGGGAAGCGGACGCGGCCGCGCTCCCGCCGATCGTCCGCGTCCGCACGCAGGCGACGGTCCGGGGACGCGACGCCGTCGTGGTCAGGTTCGCGACGGGCGCGCGGCTCCGCTACGTCGACACCGGGGACGCGGTCCGCGAGGAGTGGCTCCCCCCGGAGGCCGACGAGCCGGCCCGAACGGTCGAGCGTCCCGACGCGGACCGTGCCGAACTCGCGCTGAACGCGGTCGGCGAGTATCTCACCTTCGACGGCCGCGACCGCGCGGCGTTCGTGTGGGGAGCGGACAACGTCGAGCTCATCGCGGGCTGATGGACGGGACACCGCTCTCCGGGACGACGGTGCCCGTGATCGGCGGCGGGTTCGGCGGGCTCGCCGCCGCCTGCTATCTCGCCGACGCGGGCGCGGACGTGCGGCTGCTCGAACAGCACGAGCGGGTCGGCGGCGTCGCGGGCCGGCTCGAACGGGACGGCTTCCGGTTCGACACCGGCCCGTCGTGGTATCTGATGCCGGACGTCTTCGAGCGGTTCTTCGAGGCGTTCGACCGTCAGCCGACCGACTACTACGAGCTCGAGCGTCTCGACCCGAAATACTGCGTCTTCTGGAAGGACGGCGACAGCGCGGACGTCGCCGCCGACACCGACGAGGTCCGTGCACTGTTCGAGTCGTACGAGCCGGGAGCCGGCGACGCGTTCGACGCCTATCTCGACGAGGCCGCGTACACCTACGAGGTCGGGATGGAGCGGTTCGTCTACGAGGACCGTCCCCGGCTGCGCGACTGGATCGACCTCGACGTGCTCCGGTCGGCCCGCGGCCTCACCCTGCTCGGGTCGATGGCCGACCACGCGGCCGACTACTTCGAGAACCCGAAGCTCCGACAGCTGATGCAGTACACGCTCGTCTTCCTCGGCGGCTCGCCACACAACACGCCCGCGCTGTACAACCTCATGGCACACGTCGACCACGGGCTCGGCGTCTACTACCCCGAGGGCGGGATATACAGCGTCGTCGAGGGGATGGCGGAACTGGCCCGCGAACTCGGCGTCGAGCTACGGACCGGTCGGGAAGTGACGGCGGTCGACACCGTGCCCGACGGGCTCGTCGCGTCGACGGCCGACGGTGACGCCGTGGTCGGTGACCGGATCGTCGCGAACGCGAACCCGGCCCACGTGGAGCGCGACCTCGCGCCCCCGGCCGCGAGCGGCGGGCCGCCGGGCGGTTGGGACGCGGCCACGTACGCACCCTCCGCGTTCATGCTGTATCTCGGTGTCGAGGGACCGGTCGACCCGCTGGCCCACCACACGCTCGTCCTGCCGACGGATTGGGACCCCCATTTCGAGCAGATATTCGACGAGCCGGCGTGGCCAGACGACCCCTCGTACTACGTGAACGTCCCGTCGCTGACCGACCCGACGGTGGCGCCGGACGGCCACCACGCGGTCGTCGTCCTCGTTCCGATCGCGCCGGGGCTCGACGACGGGCCCGCGGTTCGGGAACGGTACCGCCAGCGGGTGCTCGCCGACCTCGCCGACCACG